>FWPU01006976.1_pt1 | contig 21557 bp, 23 predicted proteins | sample 2228361 | NCBI WGS metagenome assembly FWPU01 (sample SAMEA103939777, study PRJEB20133) | metagenome
GGGCTGTTGCTTCATAGACCGGTACCGGCTTATATAGCGGTAACCGGGGGGCAGGTCTATTTTAATATTGGCAATGCCGGCACCATCCTGGCCGCGGTTATGCTGCTTTTCCATGAGGATGTACATTTTGTGCATGGCATAAGCCGGGCCGTATTTGGCAATGTAATAGGAGAGAGGTTTGCGCAGGCGGATTAGCGCAATTCCGCATTCATGGAGAATCTTATCGCTCATGCGGGATGGATGGCACAAAGTTACGCCTATTTTGGCGTATTGCCCAATTTTTGACCGGGTTTGGGTATGGTAAAGCTAAAAGTGCTGCCCTTTCCTTCCTGGCTTTCTACCCATATGCGGCCTCCGTTTTTGCCTACGAATTCCTTGCAGAGAATAAGGCCCAGCCCGGTTCCTTTTTCGTTGGCGGTGCCGCGGGTGCTGTAGGGGTTTACCTTGTCGAAAAGTTTGCTGCGCACTTCTTCGCTCATGCCAATTCCGTTATCGGTTACAGAAACCGTCCATTCGTCAGGTGATTCGGAAGCCGAAATAACAATCTCTCCGCCTTCGCGGGTAAACTTTATGGAATTGGTGAGCAGGTTACGGATTACCAGGTTAATGGTATTGGCATCGGCCTGCGCCGTGGCATGCACCGGCACTTCGTTCTTTATCTGAATGCTTTTTTCATGTAAGGAGTTCATTAAGTCAATGTTTTCCTTTACCAGGTCATGCAAATTTATCGCCGCAGGCTGCAGGTTAAGCTTGTCCATCTGCAGCAGGGTCCAGTCGAGCAGGTTGTTCAGCAGGTTGCGGGTGTGGGTAAAGCGCTTGCGAAGTTCGTGGATGGCTCCGGGCATTTCTTCCGTTTTGATGGCCCCTTTGTCCATCAGGTCGAGTATGCCGGCCAGGGCGTTTATGGGCGAGCGAAGGTCGTGTGAAATGATGGAGAAGAATTTGTCTTTTACCTGGTTGAGTTGTTCCAGTTCCTGGCTGCGCTTTTCGGTTTCTTCCTGGTGCTGCAATAGTAGCATGTTAATCTTTCTTCTGCGTTGACCGCTTCGGTAAACCGTAAACAGCAACACAATGGTAAGGGCTACAACCACCACAAGAATGTTGCGTATGAGTTCCTGCTTTTTAAGTTCAGACTGGCGTATTTGCTCCAGTTTGGTAAGTGATGCAATGATATAATCTTTCTCTTCGGCTTCGAACCGAACCTGGTCGCGGAATAATTTCTGCTGCATACTTAAGCTGAACAGGCTGTCGCGCAGTTGCTGGTGCCTGCGGTAATGCATGAGGGCTTTTTCAAAATTGCGGTTTTGTTCATGGAGCCGGGCCAGTTGTTCGTGGCTGCGTATGGCCAGTAGGCGGGCATTAAGTTCAGATGCTGTTTTAAGGGCTTCCGAAATATGGATTATGGCTTCTTGTGGTTTTTTTTGTTCAATAAATACCATACCCTGACCAAGGGCGGCATCGGCTATACCATACCGGTTGCTGGTACGTTGGTGGTGTAGCCGGGCCGAGTCGTAATAGATTAATGAGCTGTCGTATTTTTTCAGATAAAGATAGGCCCGCGCCTCTTTGGCCATAATTTTGGGAATAAGTTCGGCCACGGTCGAGGCTGGGTTGGCCTGTAGCAGTTTCCCGGCTTCGGTTTTAGCTTTTCTGAGGTAGTACAGGGCAGAGTCGTATTGACGCAGCCGCAGCTTCAGGTCGCCCATTTCGTCAAAGAAGTACGCCTCGCCTTCTTTATCGTTTAGGTTCAGGCTTACCATGCGCGAAAGTTTAAGGTGTTGTTCGCAGGTTTGGTATTGCCCCAACTCTTTAAATACCCGTGCTATGTTGTGCAGGGCGATATTCATGTACAATGAGTCCAGGTGACTTCTTTCGCCTTTTTGTAAAAGGCGGTAGGCTCTGGTAAGGTAAAAATAGGCCTCATCATATACGCCCATTTCATGATAATAATTGCCGATGTTCATGTAGCTAAGGCCCAGGTTGGTGCTGTCGTTAAGTTTAAGGGCAAGCGCAAGGGCCTGGTTTTCCTGTTCGATTGCCGAGGTGTAGTCGCCACTAAGATTGAGCAAAAGCCCCAGGTTATGGTGGGCCATAAGTTGTTTTTTAAGATGTCCGGAATTATCCGCCAGCTCAACGGCTTTGCGGGCATATTGCAGGGCGCGGTTGTAATCGCGAAGCATCCAACGCCCAGATAGCTTAAGGTGCAGGTCAATGAGTACGGTGTCAGCGTGAGCACCGGATAATTCTTTTTCCAGGCTATCGGTTATCTTATCCTGGCCAAAAATACAGGTAAGGACAGCGGTGGCAAAAAGTAGTATAAGGCCAATGCGCATAAACTTGCTATAATATTCAAAAAAGCAAAAAGGTAGGCAAAGAAAAAAGCGACTTTTAAGGCAAACCTTACATGATTACTTTTTTAAGATGAATAGGGCGGGCTTTCTCAATCCCATAAGGCTTGTTTTTCCAGTTTAACCTCTCGGCCAAAGAAAATGCGGGTAGCTACCTCAAATGCCCGGGTGTAGTCGGATACCAGAAACCGGTCGGGGGCGGGTGTCTGATGGTTTTCCAGGTTGTGCCCGGCCAGGTATTCGGCTACGGTACGGGCTACTATTTCGGCTGAGTCGAGGATGGCTACCTCTCCATTATAGTAAGAGCTTATTTCGTTACGGATAAGCGGGTAGTGCGTGCAGCCCAGTATGAGGGCTTCTATATTGTGCAGCTCAGGCGATGAAAGGTATCCGGCTATGATTTCATGGCTGATGCGGTTGTTGAAGAAGCCCTCTTCAATCATGGGGGCCAGCAGGGGCGTGGCCAGCGAATGCAGGGTAATGTTACGCCCTGTTTCGGCCAGCTTGCGGGCATATATGCCTGAATTTATGGTGCGGCGGGTACCGATTAACCCTACCTGCCTGCCTTCGTAATGCCGGCTTACCCAGTGAACCATCGGGTCGATAACGTTAATGATTTTTATTTTGCGGATGTACTCTTTCAGCAATTCGTAGGCTGCCGAGCTGGCCGAGTTGCAGGCAATAACCAGCAGTTTGCATCCCTGCCGATGCAGAAAGTCGGCAATCTTAACTGAGTAGGCCTGAATGGCGGCTTCCGATTTATCGCCATAAGGCAGGTGGGCGGTGTCGCCAAAATAGATGATGCTTTCCATGGGCAGTTGCTTTCGGATGGCATGGGCCACCGTTAATCCGCCAATGCCGCTGTCGAAAATTCCTATAGGCCGGTTGTCAGACATAAAAAAATTGCGGCAATATTAATATTGCCGCAGAAATAAAAGGGATGTTGTACAGAAGGTTTTTTTCAGGCGTTGGCAGAAAGTTTTGCCAGAGTCTGTTCGCGTGCTTCGCGGTGGCCGCAGTAGGTGCACTCGTAATGCTTAAGGAACAAGCCGGTCTCATCCATGGTGGGCATTTTTTCAATTTCTTCACGTGCAATGCGCAAGGTAAAGTAACCGCATTCGGGGCATTCTTCGGCATGCTGATAGGCAAAATACTTTTCTATTTTCTTGTAGCCGGTGGCATCATCAATCCAAACGTCATAGTCAACCGAGTGGAATTGTTCTTCATGAATCATGTGTTCTTCCATATGGGCATCTTCTTCGGCTTCGCTGAGTTTGCGCATCAGGTTGCCGGCGGGAGATTTGCGCGGTTTGTTGCGCAACCTGCGTAAACGTTTCTCCACTGCGCGGGGATAATAAATGCGGATAAGGCTGTAGAAAATGTAATAGGCAATAACGGTAAAACTAACAGTAATAAACATGCGCACGTAAAACCAGATCATCCCTTTTTCGTGGATCATTTCGGTTGCCAGGGTGTTGAAAAACAGGAAGCCTGCCGCAATGAAGCAGATTACTGCGTACCAAAAGAATTTAATCTCATTAAGATTAACGTAATCGTACTTCTCCTTATAGTCTTTAATAAGCAGAATGCGGAACTCGTGGTAAAGTAAAATTAAAAAACCCAAAACAATGAGCACTACAGTTCCCTGTAGCATATACTGGTTCCAGGTGTTAAGAAATTCGTAAGGTACTTCCATAGGCTGAGGGTTGAGTGGTAAAGCTCCACAAATTAAAAAAGAAATTGGTTAAACAAAACAGGGGGGCATTTGTTCGTAAAAAATGGCCGATTTTTGCCGGAAACGATAATTGCCATACTTTAGCGAAAATTTGAAATTATGGGAAATAACCTTTTACAGGGAAAGCGCGGCATTATTTTCGGAGCGCTGGATGAGCATTCTATAGCCTGGAAAACGGCCCTGGCCGTTCACGAGGAGGGCGGTCGGTTTACCCTTACCAATGCCCCCATTGCCCTGCGGATGGGCAAAATAAACGAGCTGGCCAAAGCCTGTGGTGCCGAAGTAATTCCGGCCGATGCCACCTCTGAAGCCGACTTGCAGAACCTTTTTACCCGAAGCATGGAGATTCTGGGGGGCAAAATCGATTTTGTGCTGCATTCCATTGGCATGAGCCCAAATGTGCGAAAGGACCGGCCCTATGGCGACCTGAACTATGAATGGTTTATGAAGACGCTCGACATTTCGGGCGTATCGTTTCACAAGGTTATGCAAACAGCCGAGAAGCTGGATGCCATGAACGAGTGGGGCTCTATTGTGGCGCTGTCGTACATTGCTGCCCAGCGTACATTTCCGGATTATTCTGATATGGCCCAGGCCAAGGCAGTGCTGGAATCCATTGCCCGCAGCTATGGATACCGATTTGGCAAGTTGAAAAAAGTGCGCGTCAACACCATATCACAGTCGCCAACCAAAACCACAGCCGGAACGGGCATTTCGGGATTTGATGTTTTCTTTGACTATGCTCAGATGATGTCGCCCCTCGGCAATGCCTCGGCCGAAGATTGCGCACGGTATATTGTTGTTATGTTTTCTGATTATACCCGTATGGTTACCATGCAGAACTTGATGCACGATGGCGGGTTTTCGTCCACAGGCATTACAGAAGAACTGATTGACCGACTGAAACGGTAGGCTTGCCCGGATGATTGGCTTTCCGTGCTGTAAAATCAACCTGGGGCTTCAGGTTCTCCGCAGGCGTCCGGACGGGTACCATGATCTGGATACCTGTTTTTATCCGGTCCCTTTTTATGAGGTGCTTGAGGTACTCCCCTCGGCAGGCTTTTCTTTCCGGCAAACTGGCTTAACCCTACCTGGAAATCCGGACGAGAACCTGTGCGTAAAAGCCTGGCAATTCATGCACTGGCAGTTCGGAACACCAGCGGTGCAGGTTTATCTGCACAAGTGCATTCCTCCTGGTGCCGGTTTGGGGGGCGGTTCGGCTGATGCCGCCTGGATGCTTCTGCTGTTGCAGCAGCTCTTCCATGAGGAAATTCCGAAAAATCAACTTTTAACAGTGGCCAGTCGCCTGGGTAGCGACTGCCCTTTTTTTCTTTTTGATGCACCGATGCTGGGGTCAGGCCGGGGAGATGTGCTTAAACCTGCCCGGGTTTCGTTAAAAGGGTATCATCTGGTTATCCTCAAACCCGATGTACACGTGGCAACCGCAGAGGCTTACCAGTATGTTGTGCCTTCAGAGAATCGGCCTACGGTAGAAGAGATTCTTAGTATGGATATACAGCAATGGAAATCGCTGCTGGTTAATGATTTTGAAGTTTCTGTAACGGGTAAATACCCGGTTATACACCAATTGAAGAATGCCTTATATGAAGCCGGTGCCGTTTATGCTTCTATGTCGGGTTCAGGCTCGGCTGTTTACGGTATTTTTAACCGGCCGGTAACCGTACCCCAGGGCTGGCATAGGTATCTTATCTGGCAGGGTGAATTATAAACGCCCGGTTGCCGAGCGCAAACGCGGGTAAAGCAGTACCGCCGCTGCAATGATAACGGTACCCAGGTAGAAGTTCCATCCCATTTTTTCTTTTTCGCCAAAGATTAAAAGTGCCAGAATTATTCCATAAACCGGTTCGAGGTTAAGCGCAAGCTGGATGTAGAACACCGATAGTTTTTTCATAAGATGAATGGCAGCGGCATAGGCATACAGTGAACAACCCCAAGCCAGGAAGATAATATAAAACCAGTCGGAAGGGGCCGGTACCAGCCTGAGCGAGTTATTTGCTGCCCAGAGTTGCTGGTACAGTGGTAGAAATAATACAATTGCCAGCCAGGCGCCCCACATTTCGTATAGGGTTATGCGTTCCGGGCTAATGCGCTTTACCAGCCGGGCGTTCATTACCGAAAAGGCGGCAGCTGTAAAACCGCTTACAATGCCCAGAGCCAACCCCAATGGATACTGAAAGTTGAATGAGAAAATGATATACAGCCCGGCCAGTACTAGCAGGCCCAGTAGCAACTCCAGCCGTTTAATGTTTTGCCTGCCGGCCAGAGGCTCCAATACGGCTGCCCAAAGCGAGTTGGTGGCAAACCCCACCAGGCTTACCGAAGCATTCGATACCCTTGCTGAAGCAAAAAAGGTTAACCAGTGAATGCCCACAATGCCACCAATGCCCAGCAGATAAAAAAAATCTTTTCGGCTTACCTGCATGGACTCTCTTCGCCAGGCCAGCCAGGCCATCATGCCCAGGGCGGCCAGCAGTGTGCGGTAAAACACCATTTCGGTGGCCGGAATGGAAATAAGTAGTCCGGCAACAGCTGTAAAGCCCCATAGCAATACAATGAAGTGAAGTTTAAGGTAATCGGTAAGTGTGGCCATACCTTAGCGGGGAACGTATCGGTACAGCAACAATGCCACCGAGCCAAACAACACCGCGGGAATCCATACTGAGATATAGGGCGGCAGGGCACCGGCTTCGGCAAAGGTGCGAAATAAAATAAAGAAAAGAATGAAGATAAAAGATAGTACAAAACCCAGCGCTATTTGATAGCCTGTTCCGCCCCTGCTTTTTTTTGACGAGACAATTACACCCATAAAAGTGAGCACAAAAATGGTGAAGGGGCTGGCGTAGCGCGTGTATTTTTCAACTTCATAAACTTCGATACCCGCTGTGCCGCGCCTGCGCAGCGTACGAATATAGTCGTTCAGCTCGGTGAGGGTAAGGCCATCGTATTTGCGGTAGTCGTTTTCAAACTCACGGGGGTATATGCCCAGGGCGGTATCCAGCGTAACGCCCGAGGCGGTAAGCTGTTCGGCCCTGAGTTGGCCGGTGTTGGTAAAAATTTCATCGGTATGGTATCTTTTCCAGTCCTGCAGTACCCACTTCTGCTTTGTAGTATCCCATTGAATGCGGTTCGCCACCAGCTTTTCCTTAAGCCGGTTGTCTTCAAATTTTTCGAGGGCAAACTGATAACCGCGTTTGCCCAGGCTGTTGTATGACTGGATGTACAGATACACATTACGATCCAGCTGCAGATGGATGTTGCGCAGGTTGTTCGCTACATTTTTTTTAAGGTATTGTATTTCGAATGCCAGGCGTGTTTTGTTGGAGTTGGGAATAACCCAGCCGTTCAGGTAAAAGGAAGCCAGTGCAATAATGCCGGCGCCTGTAAAATAGGGCAGGAGCAGTCTTCTGAAACTAACACCACTGCTAAGAGCTGCAATAATCTCAGTACGTACGGCCAGCCTTGAGGTAACAAATACCACTGCAATAAAAACCGTAAGGGGTGTTACCAGTCCGGCAATCCACGGAATAAAGTCGGCATAGTAGCCCAGCACCTGCCTGGCTGTAAGATTGGCTTGGGCGTACTTGTCTGTTTTTTCGGTGTAGTCAATAACGGTAACAATGGCTAGTAACAAACCTATGGCAAACAGGAAGGTGATGAGAAATTGCCTGAGAATATACCGGTCCAGTATTTTCATAGGTTATAGCCGTTGCGCTACCTTTTTAACTATATTGTTTTTCCATTCAGCAAAGGTTCCAGCCAGTATGTGTTTTCTGGCCTCTTTTACCAGCCAAAGGTAAAAGGTAAGATTATGAACCGAAGCAATTTGCGCGCCCAATATTTCCTTATTTATTACCAGATGGCGCAGGTAAGCTTTATTATAATGGGTACTTGCGTATCCGCCCAGGGTAGCATCGATAGGGGTAAAGTCGTCTTTCCATTTTTCATTTCTGATGTTAATAATACCTTGAGAGGTAAATAGCATGCCGTTCCGGGCGTTTCGGGTGGGCATTACACAGTCAAACATGTCTATTCCCAGCGCTATGCTTTCCAGTATATTTTCCGGTGTGCCAACGCCCATCAGGTAGCGGGGTTTATCAGCGGGCAGTATGCGGCATACGGTTTCGGTCATGGCATACATTTCTTCATGCGGTTCGCCAACCGACAGCCCGCCAATGGCATTTCCCGGCATATTTTGGGCAGCTGCAAATTCGGCCGAAGCCTTTCGCAGGTCGGCAAAGGTGCTTCCCTGTACAATAGCAAACAAAGCCTGTTCATAACCATAAAGGGGTTCGGTTTCATTCAGGCGGTGAATGCATCGCTGCAGCCAGGTGTGTGTAAGTTCCAGCGAACGGCGGGCGTAGTTGTAATCGCAGGGGTAAGGTGTACATTCATCAAAAGCCATGATGATATCTGCGCCAATTTGCCGCTGGATGTCGATTACCGATTCGGGCGAAAAGAAATGTTTACTGCCATCAATATGCGAGCGAAAAGCAACGCCTTCGGGGTTAATTTTTCGCATTTCGCTCAGCGAGTACACCTGGTAGCCCCCGCTGTCGGTAAGGATGGGCTTGTCCCATCCCATAAACTGATGAAGTCCACCTGCCTTTTTGAGCAGATCGGTGCCGGGCCTCAGGTAAAGGTGATAGGTATTACCCAGGATTATTTCTGCCCCGATATCATAAACCAGCTCGCGCTGATGAACGGCCTTAACCGATCCGGCCGTGCCCACGGGCATAAAAACAGGTGTGGGTACATCACCATGCGGGGTATGTAACACTCCGGCCCGGGCGGCCGACTGATTGTCGGTATGCAACAGGGTGAATTTCATAGCAAAGGGCCAAAATTATTCGAAATAATCACAGCAGCCGAAAACAATGGGTTACAAAAAGTCAGCCATGTATATTTGGCACCAAATAAAAATCCTTTGGAAGCATTATTTGTCGTTGTTGTTGCTGCCGTTGCGGTACAGCTGGTGTTTATGGTGTGGCTGGCTCGCGGCATCCGCAGAAGCCTTTCGGGTAAAGGCAGCAAACCGGAATATGTTCCGCCCGTTTCGGTACTGGTGGTTGCCCGTAACGAAGAGCCAAACCTGCGCGAATTGCTTCCTCTTCTGCTGCAGCAAGATTATCCTGTTTATGAAATAGTGGTGGTGGACGATCGGTCGGATGACGGTACTTACGATTATCTGCTCGGGCTTGCATTAAAGGAAAAACGACTAAAACCGGTTCGTATTGACCGCACCCCTTCGCACATCAATGCCAAAAAGTACGCCATCACCCTGGGTGTAAAAGCAGCGGCGTATGACTGGCTGCTGCTTACCGATGCCGATTGCAGGCCCGCAACTCATGGCTGGATTGAGGGCATGAGCCGCCACATGGCCGATGACGTGCAATTTGTATTGGGATGTTCGCCCTACGAAACCACCACCGGAATGCTGAACCGGTTTATCCGTTTCGAAACCTTGTACACGGCCATGCAGTATGTGGCGCTGGCTGGCAACGGATTGCCCTATATGGGGGTGGGACGTAATATGGCCTACCGTAAATCGTTCTTTCTGCAACACAAGGGCTTTAACGGTTTCCAGCATTTGAACGGAGGCGATGACGACCTGCTGGTAAACCGCTATGCCCGGTCGAACAATACCCGTGTTTGTGCCGGAGCCCCCTGCCTGATGATTTCCAAACCCAAAACCACGTGGATGCAGTTTTTTCAGCAGAAAAAGCGTCATTTAAGTGCCGGCAAATTTTACCGGGTAAGGCATAAAATGATTCTGGGCGCCCTTACAGGTACTCATGTGCTGACATGGACGGGCGGGCTAACGTTGCTGGTTGCGGGCTTTCAGGCGGGATGGGTGGCTGCCCTCTTGCTGGTGCGCACCGGAAGTTTTGCCGTGCTTATGGCCCGAACAGCCCGTAAGATTGGCTTTGAAGCAGAGAAGCTGTTTATTCCGGTGTTAGACTTTCTGTATCCGTTTTACTATCTTACCACTGCCCCTGCGGCATGGGCGGCTAAACGCATAACATGGAAGAACTGAGTCAATTTGAAGAAGGCCGGTTTTCGGCCAAAGCGCTGGAGGATTTCCAGCTGATTGACAGGGCCGTGCAAGATAATGACGAGCAGGCCTACGCCCGCCTTATGCAACGATACAAACGTCCTGTTTATCACATGATACTGAAAATGGTCCGCAATGTGGATGATGCCGAAGATCTTACCATTGAGTCGTTTGCCAAAGCCTTTAAAAGCCTGCATAAATTTAAGAAGGACTTTACTTTCAGCACCTGGCTGTTTCGCATCGCCACCAACAACACCATTGATTTCATCAGAAGGAAAAAGCTTAACACATTAAGCATAAGCAGCGCCTACACCGACAGCGAAGGCGAGGCGATATCTATTGAAGTGGAAGACGAAAACCTAAACCCCCAGGAACAGGCCATTAAATTGCAGAAAGAAGAATTAATGCAGATTTTTGTAGATAAACTTCCGCCCAAATATCAGAAACTGGTGCGCCTGCGCTACTTCGAAGAACTGTCGTACGAAGAAATCGCGCAGGAACTGGAAGCCCCGTTAGGCACGGTAAAGGCCCAGCTGCACCGGGCTCGGGAGCTGTTGTTTGAAATGATGAAAAACAAACGCGATTTTATTTAATGGAACCCATACCGGCCGGTGCAGACCTGGTGTTTCGCTTTTTTCCGCACCTTACGTTAACACAGCAGGAGCAAATACGGATGCTCATGCCGCTTTATGCTGAATGGAATAACCGGATAAACGTAATATCGCGCAAAGACCTGCCCAATCTGTACCTTCATCATGTGCTGCACTCGCTGGGTATTGCCAAAGTTGTTGCCTTTAAAGCCGGAACCGAAGTGCTTGACGTAGGTACCGGCGGGGGCTTTCCGGGTATACCGCTGGCTATCCTGTTTCCGGATGTGCATTTTCACCTGGCCGATTCCATAGGAAAAAAAATTGCGGTAGTGAAGGCTGTAGCCGAAGAGCTTAAACTAAACAATGTTACCGCACAAAAAATCCGGGCTGAAGAGGTACAAGGTAACTTCGATTTTGTGGTAACCCGTGCTGTGGCACCGCTGGCAACTGTATACCGCTGGGTACATCGCAAAATAAAGCCACACGGGCATAATGACCTGTCCAACGGCCTGTTATTCTTAAAAGGTGGCGACCTGACAGCCGAAATGCAGGAACTGCGCCGCCCGTGCGTGGTGTACCATTTGTACGACTATTTTCCGCTTCCTTTTTTTGAAACCAAAAAGGTGGTAATGGTAGAAGGGCGGTAAAAGCGCACCTTAAATTATGCATGAAAAGTTTTAAATCCAGGTATTACATTCTTTAAATCTTCCACGAGGCAGGATCGTAGCGCCAGGCTTTGAGCAGGGTAAGGTGCTGGGGGTTGATTAGTTGTTTTTGCTGGGCCTGCTCCAGCAAGTGGTTATAGTCGCTTAAGCTTACCAGCTTAACCTGGTTTTCAGTAAATTGCTTTTCGGCCGCTTCAAAGCCATAGGTAAAAACCGAAAGCATGCCCAACACCCTGATGTTGGCTGCCCGCAATGCCGCCACGGCTTTTAGCGAGCTGCCCCCCGTAGATACCAGGTCTTCAACAACCACAACCTGCTGCCCGGCTGTAAGTTGCCCTTCAATAAGGTTTTCCATGCCGTGGTCTTTGGCCGAGGAGCGCACATAAGCCAGGGGTATATTCAGCACATCGGCCAACAGGGCCGCCTGTGGTATACCGGCCGTAGCCACACCGGCAACAGCCCCGGCTTCGGGAAAAAACGTTTTAAGAGCTTCTGCCAGAAAGTTTTTTATGGCGGTGCGCACTTCAGGGAACGACAGGGTAATGCGGTTGTCGCAATAAATAGGCGATTTCCATCCCGAAGCCCAGATAAAAGGCTTATCGGGCCTTATGCGTACCGCCCCGCAGTCGAGCAGCATGTTGGCTACGGGCCGGGCTGAGGGCGAAAAGATGGTTACAGAACTCATTTTGCTGGGGTATTCAGTTAAGCTGTGCGCAAAATTCATAAAAACTTACGCGGGCACTTGCAGGCAACCAAATATTTTTTTGTTTTGCAGGTATGCAGTACGTTACCGGCAAGGTATGAATTTGTTCGTCAACGACATTCCTGTGCATATTTATAAGGTTGACGAACAACCCCACCCCGGTGATTACAACCTGATTATCAATGCGCGTAAAGAGCCCGTAACCCGTGCCCGCCTGAGCCACCACGTGTGGGTACAAGAGGTTGGTGAAGATGAACTGGATGCCATTCTGGCTCTGCTCAATACTGCGCGGGTGCCTTTCGGACTGCAAAGCCTGCATCTTAATGTAATTGATTATCCGCGCCTGAAGGCCTATTTGCGCAGCAAGTTCAGCCTGGTAAAAGCTGCCGGAGGGCTTGTGCGGAAAAAAGATAAATTTTTAATGATTTACCGGCTTAAAAAATGGGATTTGCCCAAAGGTAAAAAAGAAAAAGGGGAGAAATACCGCCAGACAGCCGTTCGCGAGGTAGAGGAAGAATGCAATATTTCGGTAAAGGCAGGCCCCAAAATCTGTACCACCTGGCACACCTACACCATGAACCGCAAGGCCATGCTTAAAAAAACACGATGGTATGTAATGGATTTGGTGGATGACGCTAAGATGCGCCCTGCTGCCAATGAAGATATTGAAGAGATAAGGTGGATGAATCCCAAAGAAGTTTATCATGCGCTCGAGCACTCCTATAAATCTATTCGTTACGTTTTCGAACAGTACTACAAAATTACCGAAGTAGCCGATTAAAGTTTATAGGGCAGGAAATCCGAAATATCGCCACCGTAGCGGTGCACCTCCCGAATAATGGACGAGCTGATCCAGGCAAACTGAGGGCTGGTGATTAAAAATACCGACTCGAGTTCATCGTTCAATTTGCGGTTTATCTGCGAAATGCTGTTTTCATATTCAAAGTCGGTGGTGTTGCGCAAGCCGCGCAACAGGTAGCGTGCCCCGTGCCTGCGTGCAAAGGCGGCTGTAAGTTCGGCATAGGTGGTAACCTTAATGCCCGGATAGTCTTTAAAGGTGTTGCTAATGCAATTTACCATCAGGTCAACATCAAAATATCTAATGCTTTTGCCGCTGTTATATCCTATGGCAATAATAATTTCATCAAACAACTTAAGTCCGCGAAGCACAATGTCTTCGTGACCTTTGGTAAAGGGGTCAAATGTTCCGGGAAAAAGAGCAACGCGTTTCATGCAGGTACCTGGTTAGCCAACAGCCAATCGGGCCATGTTCAGTACATCAAAATACTGGTGCTCCTGGATTTCATCGAATACATATCCGTACTTCAGAAATCCCGGCCGGTTACCATAGGTAATGGTGCTGATGTATTTGTAAAATTCCTGGTAGTGGGGAGAGTTTTTACCAATGTAGCCCCACATTATAACCCTTGAAGTCCGCTGGTCTATTTGCAGCGTATGCATAACCAGCATAATATACCGGATGTAGTCGTTGAAATTCTGAATGGTAAACTGGTTGTAGTAACGAAGCCCGCTGCGGTCGGCAGCAAGGATATGCAACCGAAAGCGATCAACGTAAATATAGAGGGGGTTGTCGGGATAGCCCGAAGATTCCTGCAGTGTACCTTCAATGAGTGCACACGATTGGTGTACAAAACAGGGCCGGTTACCCGGATATGCAGAGGTAAACCAGTTTTTAACCGAAGCCGGCATGGCGAAGGCGGTAACCATGCTATGGGCCGGTGAATGGAAGCTATGCACCTCTTCATCGGCATGTATGGCTGCATTCAGACCCAGGCAGGTGGCGGCATCAGCTTCGCTGAACAGACTTTTTGGGTGCTGAACAAATGCAGGGGTTTTTACTCCAATAATTATTTTTTTCCAGAAGCCTGCAGAAATAAACGGATGCTGGTCGAACAGCTCCTGCAATGAGGCCAGCCAGCCACCTTGGTCATGCGCTGATGGAAAAACATAATCTTCCAGCCACAACGCCTGCAGGTTTTGCGGATGGTACACCAGGATCTGCAGGTCGCGTAGCCCGGTAAGCAGAGCCAGGTGGTACGAACCAATCCGGTCTTCGTCAAACTTTTCGTCCCGGATTTTTTTCAGCAGCCGGCAGGATGTGGCTGAAATTGGCACAACTACTCCCAGTTTCCGCTGGTGGTTACATCATTACGCGAGCCAAAGCCCAGTGGCTTGCGGTTTTTGGCTTCATTGGTTTCTTTACGGTCGGGGTTAATGGGGGCAGGATCTTTCACTTCAATAACCCAAACCTTCAGGCCGTTGCGGTCAATTTTACCTGTATAGATGTCAAACGTTTTGCCCGAGCCGGGTACAATATGCAGGTTTTTTACGTCAACGTTTGGATTAAGCTGGTAGTCCCAGAAGGTAATGAGGTTTTGTCCCTGGGTTATCTTATCTCCGCGTTTTAAGTTAGCCAGGCTGCTTACTGTTCCTTTGTCAAGGAAGGAAACGTCTTCGGCTTTGTCGCTGCTACTGCGTTTAAAGGTGTAGGCTTTCTTTCCTTTTACCACCAGATCGCCCACCTTAACATGAAATTCCACAAATTCTCCGTTGGCCGGGGCATTAACCGAAAAGGTCTTTTTGAAAATTTTATCCCTGGCCGACATGAAGCCCAGGGTATCGATGTAAACCTTTACGCAGTCTACCCCATAGGCTGCAGGTTTAATCTCTTCCCTTCGCTGCAGAATGGGTACACGGCCGTTTTCAATGAAGTTAATCAGCGAGTCCCAGTTGCTGGTATAGCGGCCGTATTGCTCCAGAAAAGCTTTTTCGGCCTCGCGTATCACGGCCAGCTTGTCGGTAATCTGCTTTTCGGTTTGCTTTATGTTTTCGGTAAATTCAATGGTACTGGCAATGCTGCTGTAGAGATAGTATGCCATGGCAAGGGCTACCACAAACAGTACATAGCCCACAATTTTGGTAAGGTTCATTGCGTTCAGGTTTAAAGCTACAAGTATAGGTATTTTGGAAGGTATAACACAAGGTAAAACCTTTTTGAAAGGCTTAAAAACGATAAAATCCGGTTAGTTTATTCAGGTCATCGGCACCATGGCAATAGCGGAACAGACCGTGTTTTTGGTGGGCGGCCAGGCGGCTGATTTCGCCAGCCGTAAAGAAGCGCGCCTGCCGAATGGTTGGGAAGTTTACTTCGGGGTCGTGCCCGATGCGCAGGCTGCCGCCGGTAATACGGGTTTCGAAAAACAATTCCACGGCATGCAGGGGCGGGTCAATAAATTCACCTGCAAACCGGAAGTCTCCGCATACTACCACCAGCCCTGTCTCTTCTAAAAATTCGCGCTCAACCGTTTCAGCCAGGCTATACCCGAACAATACCTCGCCTCCGGGCGGTGCCCAAAACGATTCCTTTCCCAATCCCGCATGATTTACCAGCAACAGGGCATCGCCCTGCCGGCAAATGCCGCAGGCCCTTACACGCAATCGATTTCCGTAGGCCGACAGAATTTCGGGTTCCATGGGTGCCACAAGTTGAGGAATAATCGGGGCCGTGATTATAATGTGTTTTTGCAATATTTACAGCACAATTGTTGTTATTACATTAACTTTGAAAAATAAACCCAATATCATGAAACGCATTGCAGCACTTTCGGCATTGATTTTTACGGCTCTGCTGGTGTTTGCCCAGCAAGCGCCCAAAGCGGCTTCCGGACCGGTACTGACTTTAAAAGAAACCTCGCACGATTTTGGTGATATCCGGCAGGGGGATGTGGTGGAACATGTTTTTGAGTTTACCAATACAGGCAATGAACCCCTTATTATTCAGGATGTACGAATAACCTGCGGATGCACCCAGCCCAAGTGGCCCAAAGAACCCATTATGCCTGGTGCAAAGGGCGAGATAAAGGTGGGCTTTAACAGTGCCGGTAAGATGGGCATTCAAACCAAATCGCTGCCTATTATTTCCAATGCCGTTAACGATCCGGTTATTACATTTACCACCAATGTACTACCCAAAAATCCCCAATAAACAGCGCTTAAGCATTAAGGCTGCCCAGGGGCAGCCTTTTTTGTAAGGGCGCTGAACAATATCAACCATCCGGCAATAAAAGCAACCCCGCCTGCTGGTGTAACGAAGGCAAAACCCTGTATGCCCGTAAGGCTCAGCAGATATAAACTGCCGCTAAACAGCACAATACCGGCTAAAAAAGCCCATGCTGCCAGCCGTAATCTTTTTGTGTGATAGCCTGCGGGCACCAGGGCCGTAATGGCCAGGGCCAGTGCATGATAAAAGTGATAGCGCACAGCCAGCTCGTAGGTGTCCAGCCGCTGGTTGGCAGCAAGAGTTTCTTTCAGGGCGTGGGCGCCAAAGGCTCCCAGGGCAACGGCCATTGCCCCCAGCAGCGCCCCGGTTCGTAGCAGGGTTGTTGTATTCATTTTCTTTCTCCAAATATAGCCGATCCGATTCGTACCATGTTGCTGCCTTCTTCAATGGCAATCCGGTAATCATGGCTCATCCCCATTGACAATATTTCCATGCCAGCGTTGGCGGGTAATTTCTGGTGTTTTAATGCCTCAAACAGGCTGTGCAGAGTTCTGAATTCCTGCCTTATAATTTTCTCATTATCCGTAAAGGTGGCCATACCCATCAAACCTTTTATGCATACATGGGCGAGTGATGCCACTTCGGGTTGAGCAACCAGCCGGGCAACTTCTTCTGCCGTAAGGCCAAACTTTGTTTCTTCCTGTGCTATGTGCACCTGCAGCAGGCAGTTAACCACCCGGTTAATACGATGGGCCTGTCGGTTAATTTCCTGCAGCAGTTTGAGGCTGTCAACCGAATGTATCAAATCAACAAACGACACAACGTATTTAACCTTGTTGGTTTGCAGGTGGCCAATCATGTGCCATTGGGCTTCCGGCAGGGCATTGAATTTGGGCACCAGTTCCTGAACACGGTTTTCGCCAAATGCCTGCTGGCCGGCTTCTATGGCCTGGCGAATGCGTTCTACCGGTTGTGTTTTGCTTACAACAACCAGTTTTACGTGTGCAGGCAGCTCCTGCCTAAGTTGTTTAATCCGTTCTTTAATGTCCATTGTTTAATTTTGGCGCTGTTGCAAAAATACCACAGCAAACAACAAACATGGCTATTTTAGGAAACTTGCTGAAAAAGGGCATACGCCTGCGCGAAATGATGGAGCAGGAATACAGCTCGCCCTTTGAGCTGCAGAAAAAAGAACTCAGAGAGTTGCTCATGGAGGCAGTCCAGACCCGCTTTGGCAGGCATTACGGCTTTGGCGACATCCTTCAAGTCTTTAAACAGGGCGACCGCGAATTTTACAGCTGTTTTTGCAGCCGCGTACCGGTACATACCTATAACCAGATATTCAATGATTGGTGGAAGTATTCGCTGGCAGGAGAAAAAGACGTATGCTGGCCCGGACGGGTAAAATATTTTGCGTTGAGCTCTGGCACCTCTGAAGCTTCTTCCAAACATATTCCGGTTACGCGTGAAATGACCCGAGCCATTCAGAAAACCAGTATCCGGCAGATTCTTACGCTTTCCAAATACGATCTGCCGGCCGACTTTTTTACCTGCGGCATTTTAATGTTGGGAGGCAGCACGCATCTGCACAAAAGGGGAAACTACTTTGAGGGCGATCTGAGCGGCATTCAGGCCGCCAGGCTGCCGTTCTGGTTTCAGCACTTTTACAAGCCCGGCAGGAAAATAGCCCGAACCCGCAACTGGGACACCAAACTGGATGAAATAACCCGAAAGGCTGCCGACTGGGACATAGGCATTATTGTGGGGGTGCCGGCCTGGCTGCAGATTTTGCTTGAAAAAATTATTGCGCATTACCAAGTACAGAACATCCATCAGGTGTGGCCGAACCTCAGGGTGTATGTACATGGTGGAGTGTCGTTCGACCCGTACCGCAAGGGTTTTGAAAAACTGCTCGGCAGGCCCATTTATTATATTGAAACCTACCTGGCTTCGGAAGGATTCATTGCTTTTCAGGCATACCCCAACCGCAAGTCCATGCGCATGGTGCTGAACAATGGCATATTTTATGAATTTGTACCTTTTACCGATGAAAATTTCGATGCCGAAGGAAACCTGAAACCCAATGCCCGCACGTTGCTGATTGATGAAGTAGAAACGGGCAAGGAGTATGCCCTGCTGCTGTCGACCTGTGCCGGTGCGTGGCGGTATCTTATCGGTGATGTGATTAAGTTTGTTTCGGCTGAAGGAGCAGAAATTGTCATTACCGGAAGAACCAAACATTTTCTGAGCCTGTGCGGTGAGCACCTGTCCGTTGAAAATATGAATAAAGCCATTGAGCTGGTTTCGGAAGAACTGAATGTTTCGGTGCCTGAGTTTACCGTGGCCGGCATACCCTATGGGTCGCTTTTTGCCCATTATTGGTATGTAGGGTGTGAGCAACCCGTTGATGCGCGCATTTTCCGCGAACATCTGGACAGCCGGCTTAAAGAACTGAATGACGACTATGCCGTAGAACGCAGCGCAGCGTTGAAAGAAATTTTTGTAGAAATACTTCCGGTGAATGTGTTTTACGATTTCATGAAAGCCAGTGGCAAAATAGGCGGGCAGAACAAATTTCCGCGTGTGATAAAGGGCCGGCAGCTGGACGATTGGCGCAACTTTATCAGGCAGTCCGGTAAGGCTTTTTCTTCTGTGTACCCCGAATTTTAATCGTTTAACAGGTTGTTTAGGAAAGTAGATTTACCCAACAACCAAAGCAGGTAAAACACCAGGGCCCATCGCAGGTAAATAGGGTAATAGTCGGCTGTGTTCAAGTAGCGGCTTTCCTTAATTTCACTTTTCTCAAGCCGGTCAATTTCATCGAAAACTTCCTCTAACGCCCGGTTGTTGGTGGCGCGGTAAAAGCGGCCGCCTGTTATGGATGCAATTTGCTGCATGGTGGTTTCGTCAACGGTATTTTCCAGAAATTGCGGTCGGCCAAAAAAATCTTTGCCAAAGGGCACACGTCCTTTGCGCCCTACAATAATGGTGTATACCTTCACGCCCATTTCGGCGGCAAGACCTGCAGCCGTAAGCGGATCGATATTTCCGGCGTTGCTGTCGCCATCGCTCAGCAATATGCAGATTTTCGATTTGGCGGCCGACTCCTGCATGCGGTTTAACACCACACCCAGGGCGCTTCCAATGGCGGTACCCCGCACGTCTATAAGGCTAAAATCCATAGATTTGATGTAACCCCGCAGCAAGTCATAATCGGTAGTAAGGGGCGCCAGCGAGTAGGCCTCACCCGAAAACACAACGATGCCTATGCGGTCCTGAAGTCGGCCTTCAATAAAATGAATAGCCACCTTTTTTGCCGCTTCCAGCCGGTTGGGAGTAAAGTCTTCTATTTGCATGGAATGCGAAATATCAATGGCCAGCATAATGTCAATGCCCTCTGTCCATTGCTCTACTTTTTCGCTGGTGCGCTGTGGCCGGGCCATAGAAAAAAACAGTAACGCCAGTGCCAGCATAAGCATCAGCCGATGTACCAGTCTTATCCACGAGCGGCTTTTCGATGATGCCCACTCCTTTGCAGTAAGGGCCAGGGTAAGGTGTTTTCCAAATCTTTTCAACAGCAACATGCGCAAAACAAATAACAGGGGCAGGGCAGCTATGCCGTACAGCCATGCCGGATGCAAAAACTGAAATGAGTTGATCACTTCAGGAAAAAACCAGTGCAGAGAATACCATGCAAAATCCGGTGTTTCAGGCATGGCTCACCTCCCTGAATTTTTCGGCAAAGAAATCATCTGCTTTATTTTTAAGGTATTCCAGCGATGATATGGCGGGGTTGCCGTAGCCGTAAATACTCCGGTCTATTTCTTTCAGAGCTGCGTAAATGCCTTCGTCCTGCAGTTGGTACCGTATTTCCTGCGAGGTGAGGCGGGTAAAGGGCTTACCGGTAAGTTGTTCGGCATATTTTTTCCAGAGTGCCACTACTGCTTCGGCACCGGGCACATTAAATGATGCGCGTAACCCTTCTAGGCGGGCGTTGAATTCGTTCATGAAACGGTTGTGGTTTTGCATGAGTTTTCTCTTGCGCAAATAACGCCTTATGGAAGGTCCGAAAACCAAAACCAGTACCGTTATCAACACAGCGCCTGCAAGCAACAGCAATGCAGCAAGCAGGTAGTTAAATTTTTTTGCCAGCACTTGCTGGGATGTGTTTGTTTTAAGCGGAAGCTTGTTAAGCGGAATGGTGTCGGGCGGCAATTCTTTTACGGTGTGCTGCAGAAAAACGGTATCGGGAGTTGCCATGTGAATAATGGTATCGCCCCCGCTGATATGAAAAACCGGAAGCGCCAACCAAAGGCTATCGTTTATTTCGAAGGTTACCAGTTCATATACAGCGCTGTCGAAGCTTATATTACCGGTGGTACGGGTAGGAAAATATTGCTTCATTCTGAATTCAAACGGGGTGAATCTGTAGGCAGAATCGGGAAACAGGATGTTGTAATTCTCCGGATACCGGGCCGTAAGAAAAAAAAGTACCGGGCTTCCGGTTTTCACCGAATCGGCCAGAAAGCCGTTCTTCAGCACAATATGCTGCGCACACAAAGTACTCATGGGTAACAGACCGACTAAAAGCAACGCCAACCGGATCATAACGGGCATTTATGTTTTTTTATACGATCTGTTTCTCACCTTAAACAACCTGAGCAGTTGCGGAACAAAATCCCGGCCGGTGAATACCGTTACAAAGTTAATCTGGTGTTTCCGGCAGAATTGTTCCAGGCGGTCACCTCTTTCGCTGAAAGCCCTGCGCAAATGTGCCGGAAAATGGCCGAAGGAGGTATTTACCCATTGTATTTTGCCGGTTTCGGCATCGCGTACCGGAACAATACCCAGCGCAGGCAGGGCTCTTTCGCGGTCATCGGCAACGCGTATCAAAATAACATCATGCCTGCGGGCAAGTGCCTTAAGGGGTTGCTCATAACCTTCATCAATAAAATCTGAAATAAGTATAACCATACTTCTGCGATGTATGGTGCTGAGCGCAAAGCCAATGGCTTTTGCCAGACTGGTTCGGGCAGATGCGGGCTTTAGTTCGACCAGTTTTTTGATTATCAAGTGGGCCTGCGCAAGCCCTTTGGCTGGCTTAAGAAACAGTTCGCGCACATCAGAAAAACAAATAAGGCCCACATGGCTTGACTCTTTTACAGCCGACAGGGTAAGCACCCCGCACACTTCGGCAGCAAGGCTCTGTTTGGTGAGTGCTGCCGTACCAATATGCTGCGATGCACTTACATCGATTAAAAAATAAACCGTCTGTTCTTTTTCCTCCCGAAAGGTTTTAACAAAGGTGCCATGGCCTTTGGCCGTTACGTTCCAGTCTATAGTGCGGATATCATCACCGTACTGGTAGGGTCTTACATCATCAAACTCAAGTCCGGTACCTTTAAATACCGAATGAAAATCG
>FWPU01006977.1_pt1 | contig 21555 bp, 19 predicted proteins | sample 2228361 | NCBI WGS metagenome assembly FWPU01 (sample SAMEA103939777, study PRJEB20133) | metagenome
TCTTGCCCGCATAAAACTCAATTCCCTCTTTAGCTAAGGTCTTATTTAGATAATCTATAAGTATACCTGCCTCTTTATCGCTGATGTGCCCGGCGCTATAATCTAAAAGCTTACCTTCCCCTACGGTAACTAAATTACAACGAAAGGCTAAATCTTCTTCTCCCAGTTCTATACCCATATTCTTTGCTTCTAAAGGACCCCTCCCGCAATAATATAGCTGGGGATCATAACCTAAAAGGGAAAGATTAGCTACATCGCTAGAGGCAACAAAACCTTTGGGGATAGTCCGCACCCTACCCACAATACCCTGGCGGGCTAAACTATCCAAAAAAGGGGTCTCGGCTGCCTCAAGGGGGGTTTTACCACCTAAAAGCTCTATGGGGCAATCTGCCGCACCATCCGGAACAACTACAATATGCTTTCTCATTTTTAATGTTAATGAGTTTATTACAAATTTCTTCGCGATGCAAGATTTTTTTAAAGAATAATGCGAGGTTGCTGGGGAAATAAAGTTCAGAAAAATACCGAAATTCTTTAAGCAACTTCCTCCACCGGTAAAAGAAAGGCTTTTATTCCCTCACTAGCTAATTCCCTGCGTAAAATTTTTATCTTCTCTAAAAGGGGCTTAATCCTCCTTTCTTCCTCCACCACCATACAGACATTATTCGTTCCTGGCCAAACCTCAGTGGCTAAACGGGGAGGGCTTCTTCTTCCCTTTCCTAACACCTTCTCCCATTTAGTGAAGCAATCTATACCGCAATCGTCTAAGGCCTGCATTAGTTCTTCCTCCATCGCCTCATTATAAACGATCAAAAGCATCTGCATTTTTCCTCCTACTTAAAACTTAAGATCCAAAATACTTTTGCTCTCCATAGATTATATTTTATGTTGAGATTAATTTACTATGCGTTATCAGCTACGCCTTCAATCGAATCAATCTTTTTCTATGAAAGACAAAATAAAGCGTGGGGATGAGAATCAAAGTAATAAAGGTAGAGACGCTTAAACCACCAAGCATACTCACCCCTAAGGGTTGCCACAACTCTGAACCCTCTGCCCTTATCAAGGCTAAAGGAAGCATAGCACCTAAGGTAGTTAGGGTGGTCATTAAAACCGGCCTTAATCTTTCCTTACCTGCCCTTGTTATTGCCTCTCTTAAAGGAAATCCCCGCTTACAAAGAATATTTATATAACTGATAAGGACGATGGCGTTATTGACCACTATCCCTACTAACATAATCAAACCCACAAAGGAAACAATATTAAAGGTAATCCCCGCTAAAAAAAGGCTAAAGCTCACTCCGGAAAAGGCAAAGGGAATGGAAAAGAGGATAATAAAAGGGTCTAACAGAGACTCAAACTGACTGGCCATTACCATATATACCAAAAGTATTCCCAACATAAAGAGCAAAAATAAATTTCGAAAAGACTTGGTCAATTCCTCCACATCCCCTGCCAAACCCACTCTTATCTGGGGCGGAAATTGTATCTTTTCCACTATCCCTTTTATATCCTTAACCACCTCAGAAAGAGAACGAGCCGAAATATTCGCCTCTACCTTTACTATCCTTTGCTGGTTCTGTCTTTCTATCTCGATAGGACCTCTTCGCTGCGTTATCTTGGCAATATTTTTAAGAGGAACTATCTTGCCGTCTAAGGAGGCTAAGGGAATACTCTCTATATCCTGGACGCTTAAGCGGTCTGATTCTTTTAAGCGCACAAAGATATCGTATTCTTCTCCACCCTCGCGATATTTAGTAGCAGTCTTTCCGTAAAAATAGGTCCGTAAGGTCTCAGCGATATTAGCCATACTTAAACCCAAAGAGGAAGCCTTTAGCCTATCCACCTCTATCTGTAATTCCGGCCTTCCCAATTCCCGAGAAATACCTACGTCTACTACGCCTTTTACCTGCAGAATTTTCTCTCTTAAAAGTTGGGCGATCCTATCCGTGGTCTCTAAATCGTAGCCTAAAATTTCTACAGAAATAGGTTTTTCCCCACCAAAAAGAATCCGTGCAAAAGGACTGCCCGTCTGAATATTTAACCTCTTCACCCCTAAAAGTTGGGTAAGTCTGGGGCGCAAGCTTGAGGCTATTTCTTTAACTGAACGTTTCCTTTCGGACACCTTTAAAAGCTTAACTCCCACCATAGCGATATGTGGACCAAGCCTTTGACCAAAACCTACAGCCATCCGGGCGCTGCCGGCTTGTCCTACCCGACTAAAAATCGCCGTAGCTTCAGGAACCTCTTCTCTTAAAATATCTTCAATCTTTTGCGCTATTTTATCCGTCTCTTCAAAACGCGTGCCCACCCCTAATTCTACCTGAATATTTAAATCTCCAGTATCTTCTTCGGGGATAAATTCTTGTCCCACCTTTAAAAATAAACCCAGACTCAAAATAAAAATAACCCCTACAAAAATAACTACCAGGGTTTTATGGCTTAAAGCCCAATGCAAAAGGGAAGAATAAAACCCCTCTATCTTTTCCAAAAATAAACTACTTACCTTATCCACCCTTTCCCATATTTTATTCTTTCTGGCCCTCTCCTTTAAAGGACCCCCTAACCAATTGGCGGCCAAACTCACACTGAAGGTAAGAGCGGTAAAAAGCGAAGCCAAAAGGGTAATCGTAACAATCACCGCCAGCTGCTTAAACATTATCCCCTCCACCCCACTTACAAAGACTAAAGGAAAAAACACAATAATAGTAGTTAAGGTAGAGGCGGAGATTGCCAACCCCACCTCTGAGGCTCCAAAGACAGCGGCCTCTTTAGGTTTTCTTCCTGCTTGGCGGTAACGAAAGATATTTTCCACCACTACAATTGCATTATCCACCACCATTCCTAAAGCCATCGCCAGACTGGAAAGGGAAATGATATTTATGGTATAACCAAAAAAATACATAAAGATAAAGGCAATGATTAAAGAAAAGGGGATAGTGGTAACAATTATCAGGCTGGGATATAATCGCCTTAAAAATAAAAAGACTATCAGAACTACCAAAAATATCCCGCCCCAGGCGTTTTTACCTAAATCCGAAAGGGATTGCCGGATATGCTGGGAGGTATCCAGCAAAAAAGAAAACTCCAGAGGATACTCTAAGGTGTTTCTTAATCGCTCTATCTCTTTTTTTACCCGCTCGGCCACCTCTACGGTATTTGCTCCTGAACGCTTCTGCACCGCCAGCATCAGTGCGGGTTGAGAATTGATTCTCGCCACCATATTTACCTCTTTAAAGGAATCGCTCACCTCCGCTACATCTTTTAAGTAAACAATCTTATCTGAATACTTGCCTATAATTATTTCTTCCATCTGCTTAACAGAATAAAACTCCTGGGGCATCCTCAAGGTGTAATCAATATAACCCACCTTTAAGTTTCCCGCTGGCAAATTTATATTCTCCTGAGCTAACCTCTCTACTATCTGCTGCACCGCAATCCCATATGCCTCCAGACGTCCGCGATCAATATTTATGTTAATCTGGCGCTCCAGACCCCCATAGATCTGCACCGCTCCCACTCCCGGCACCCTTTCTAAATTCTTAACTACATCTCTATCCACTATATGGTAAAGTTTACCGTAAAGTTGCGCTGGTCCATGTATCCCGATAAAAAGGATAGGGATCATGGCGGTATTAAACTTAAAGACTATCGGTGTGCTTATATCATCAGGAAGGGACCTTTTAGCCAGCTCTAATTTATCCCGCACCTCATTGGAGGCTTCATCCAGGTTTATCCCCCACTTGAAACGACAGGAAACTACAGACACACCCTCTAAAGAACGGGAAGTAATGCGGTCTAAATTAGCCACGCTAGCCAAACTCTTTTCGATCACCTCGGTAATCTTTTTCTCCACATCCAGACTGGAAGCGCCCTCATAACCGGTAATCACCGAAATGGTGGGCCGTTCAATCTCAGGCATCAGATCTACGGGGAGTCTAGTAAAAGAAACCAGCCCTAAAACCAAGATGGCCAAAAAAATCATAAGATTGGTAACCGGCTGCCTTGCACCAAATTCTGCCAAACGCATCCTATCTTTCCTTTATTACGAAAGCGCCGTTTTTTAAACCGTGCTGCCCAAAGACAATCACCTCTTCGTTTTCGTGTAAGCCATCCTTTATCTCTACGAGATTATCCGTCTGGACTCCCAGGACAACCTTTCTTTTTTTTGCCAGATCTTTCTCTACCACAAAAACATAAAACCCCTCTTCTTCCGGGATGAGTGCATCCTGAGGAACAGCCAAAACCTTGGGGTATTCTGCCACTATCAAGGTTACCCGGGCAAACATCCCCGATTTAAGTTTATATTCGGGGTTAGGAATACTCACCTCTACAGGCAGGGTGCGACTGAGAACATCCAGGGCCTCACCTACCCGAAAAACCTCACCCTCAAAAATAGTCTCAGGATAGGCATCCAGCCTTACCTTTGCCTTTAAGCCCCTCTTTATGTACGGGATATCCGGTTCGGGGATATTTAATCTTATACACATCTTTTCCATATCTACTATTAAGGCTAAAGGATTGGCGCCCGCTATATTTTGCGCAAAAACATTTACCCCTCTGTCTAAAAATAACCTGGCGACTATTCCGGCTAAAGGCGACTCTACCGGTGCTAATTCGTATTTAAGCCCAGTCTCATCCCTATCTACCAGAGCAATAACTTCAGCCTTATCCACCCTATCCCCCTCGTTTACAGTATACCTTACTAATTTTCCTGAAACCTTAGAATAAACAAACGCCTCATCCTGACCTTTGAGATTCCCTACATAGTTAAAGCTTAACTCTAAACTCTGTGGTTTTAATTGGATGGTTTTTACCACTACCCTCTCGGTCGTGCGCCTTAAGGGTTTAAGTTCTCTCTGGGGCGCCCAGATGCTCAGGCGCAAAACCACCAGAACTAAAAAAATCACTCCTAAAAAAATAAATACCTTCTTCATTAATAACCTCCTGTGGCTTTTTCAAATCTGGCTTTGGCTACTAAATATTCATAAAGGGCCTGCTGGTGATTAAAAGAGGCTATCCTATAACCTAACCAAATATCCTCCAGTTCTAAGGCGCTGATGATACCGCTCTTATACTTTTCCTTTGCGCTGCGAAAATTCTCTTTATAGGTCTTTAGTTGCGCCCTTGTGGAATCTATCTTTGCAAAAGCATTCTTTAAATCTAAATAGGCTTTCCTTAACTCCAAAGTGATATCCTTTAGGGCCTTTTCCTTTAATAACTCCTTTTCCTTCAAATCTATAAGCGCCTGTTCTATACGCGCCTGGGTAGCCCAACCATCAAAGATGGGCCAGGAAAGAACTAGACTTAAACTGTGATAATCGTTCCAGTTTCGACTTAACCCTCCCGAGGAAGCACTGTGTGACCTGCTATAGTAATCCCCGCTGGCATAAATAGTGGGGCGTTTATCCGCCTTATTAATCTCGACTGCCTTTTTAGCTGCCTCTACCTCTAAGGCGTATTGTTTAAGCTCTGGCCGGTTCTCCATGGCCTCTAAAAAGGCCTGTTCATAAGCTACCTCCTTAGGCTGATAGCTAAATTGTCCCTCTGCTTTTATACTAATATCCCTCTCTAAAAAGAGAAGGTTTCTTAAAAGCTCAATGCTTGTTAATCTCTGATTTTTAGAAACAAGATATGCCTCCCTGAAAGAAACTAAAGAGTCCTCCCTCCTTAAAAGCTCCTGGTAAGGAAGCTCGCCCTTCTGGTAGCGTATCCGCACTAAATTTAAATGCCTTCTCGCATTGGCAAGTATCTGGCGATTTAAATCTATAAATTCCTGCGCCAGAAGTAAGGTATAGAAGGCCTCTTTTACTTTAGAGATTATTTCTAGTTTTAACCGGTCTAAAACGGTTTGGGCTATCTCTATCCCATATTGGCTATATTTTATAGTATGGATAATCTTTCCCCCTCTATAGATAGCCTGTTTTATCCCCACCTGAGTTGAGGCTTGACTAATACCTTTATTATAATAACCCTCTGTCTTCGTCCAGGTTCCTCCTGCATTTATCTGCGGTAAAGCCAGAGAGTAACTTTCTTTTAATTTAAACTTTGCCTTCTCCACCTCTTCTGCACTTAATAAAATTTCGCGGTTTTCTCTTAAGGCAATACCGATCGCCTCATCTAGGCTTAAGCTGAGCTCCTTACTTGAAGCCTCAAGAATAAATCCTAAAAAGGCTAAAAAAATAAGGCACCTCATCTGGTTAACTCTATATTTTGACTCACAATATCCTTTATTTGGTTAAGTATTCTTAAATAATGTTGACGGTCCACCTCAGAGATCCTTCCAAAGATTTTTAAAAAAAGCCTTTTCTTTTTAAGGTTGATCTTATTGATCAAGCTTTTACCTTTGGGCTTAAGCCTTACCTTTATAACCCTTCTATCCTCAGGCTCAAATAGCCGGAATAAATACCCCTGCCTTACCAGGCGGTCGATAATGTTAGTTATTGCCGGCATACTTACCCCCCAAAAATGGGCAATATCGCCCATCTTAGATTCACCCTTCTGATAAAGATATTCTAAAACAAAAAATTGCGGCACCGTGACTTTAAGCTGGCTAAGTTCTTTAATATACTGACGCATAAAGGCGCGCATAATTATGGGGAGGATTTTACTTAAATTTTCCACAAAATCCTTTAGGGGTACGGCTTCCATCTTAACCTCCTTAATATTTAATACATTTAACTATTAATCCAATTAATAATATAACATTTTAAATATTTTCTGTCAAGGATAACCTGCGAGCTTTTCCTCCGAAGCTTATCTAATCAGCCTCCACCTACGAAGCGAAAGGGTTAATTGTTAATTTACTGTTTCGGGTTTTTTATCTTAGGGTTTAATAGTTGTGGCGGTTATATTAGAACTATCTTGCGGATAAAGACTTCCCTTTATTATCTGCTCTCTTCGGGCTTCCTTTTCTCCGAAAGGAGATGGTTTAAGAAAAAGCTTAAATATCTATCGCCTCCTTGTAGCTTTTTGCTTTCGCATAGCTAAAGGCTAAACCTTCTAAAGCCTAAGGATAGCCTTCTTATTCAGACACCCTTAAGCAAAAAGCATACCCTCTTCTACAAAAAAGAAAATCCTCTTTCAAAAGGTTTGCAAAATAAAGAAAAAAACACATCCTTCAATCGTCCTCTTTATTGCTGAATAATCATCTATAGGCTGGCGTTCAGCTCTAATTGAAACGCAAGGTAATAAGAGGCAGAGCATCACCGCTCATAACAGGCATCCCCCCTTCTGCGAGAGCCGCGCATCTTCCTGCATAACCACCCTAGAGTAGCTAATGGCTTCGGTGCCTAGCCTCTGCCGTAGCCTTATGCCCTTTAGCCCAGAAAGAACCGAAAGCAGAAAGTGAACCCGTCATAAAATAAGAAATAGCCCTAGGGAAAAATATATCTCTTAAAATCATTGGTAAAAATAAAATTTACTAAGAGCTAAAAACCAACGACCAAAGGCTCATTTATTCAGGGATATCTATGGTTAAGCCATCGTAGGCAAATTGGATATTTAGGCCAGTTTCTTCCTGGATTTTCTTTTCTAAAAGGTGGGGTTTATTCTTTAACATAGTCATCCCAAAATGGGTAAAGATGGCTTTTTGGGGCTTTATCTTTTTTACTAACCCTAAAGCCTCGGCCAAACAGAGATGTTCTATGCCCTGCCTTTTCTCGTAAAAAACCACATTCAAAACTAAAAGGCTTGTACCTTTATAGGCAGAAACCAAATCTTCAAAATACTCTGTATCTGAAAGAAAAGAAACAATCTCATTACCAAAATAAAACCTTAAGCCGTAGGTCTCCACCGGATGTTTATTCTTTATAGGCACCTCAAAGGAAAGCTCCTTTATCTTAAACCTTCCCCTCTTTAAAAAAATCACCTCTGCGGGAAATCCCTCTAAATATTTAAAAACTACCCTTTTTTTAAACCCACCCGCGGTCATTGCCTCTATCATCACGTTAATATCCCCGCTATGATCAAGGTGTTTATGGGTAAGGATAAGCCCATCTAACCTAACAGGATCAAGCCGAGGTCTTGAGGAATTGCAACGCAGCAAAGCCCCTGGCCCAGGGTCAAGCATAATATTGGTAGAACGGTAATTTATCCATATCCCCGCTGAGGAACGCAGTTGTTTGATCATGACAAAACGTGCACCCGCTGTTCCTAAAAATTTTATGAAACCCATATAATTATTTTAAAAAACCTAAACCAAAGACTGCGGGTTCTTTACCCCCAACCTTCCTTGAGGACTAAATTTATATGCGCTATTTTATTTCCGCATTTAGTAGATTTATTCTCCCAGCCACACCTTTCTTAATTCTTCGGTAATCTCTTTTTCCAAACAATAGTCTATCCTCTTTTCTTCCAAAACGCCCTCTTCCCTTTCCTTTATTTTTAAAAATTCCTTCAGGCTCAAAACATTAGCCTGTTGCCTTCTGACATAATCCTGAATCTCTCTGTCATCGCTCACCACATAAACAATAGATTTATTCCCCATCCTCTGCAAAATCTCCCCAATCACAGTATCTGCTTTTTTCCTCTGGCTAAAAATTATCCTAAAGTTTTCCTCATGGGTTATCTCTAAAGGAGCAAAGCCATCAAAAACAACCACGGCTTGATTTTTCTTGCTTCCGGTAAGCCGTTCTTTTTTAATATAGCGAATAACCTCAAGATAAAAGGTCTTTTCTTTTTTCTTTACAGGTAGACGGTGAGCTAAATTACAACCATCAATTATATAGATACGCATAATTATTTAGGAGGCTCCAACCACTTTTGATAAAAGGCTAAATATAAAATCCCCCCTAAACCTACCATCACCAACGAAAAGGCTAAATGTAAAAGGGAAAGGCTTAAGCTTATACCTTTTTCCAAACCCACTAAAGAAAAGAAATATACCGCCGCTGCCTCACGTGTACCCATGCCAATAAGAGTAACAGGAATAAGTGAAACAAACATAATCAAAGGCACAAAGATCAAAAAATAAATAAAATTTAAATCTACCCCAAAAGCCCTGGCGCTGAAGAAAAAGCTCAGGGCGATTAAAATCTGAATAAAAAAAGAAAAGATAAGCGCCACCCAAAAGGCTTTGGATTGACGAGAAAAGATATAGAGCTGTTCATGAAGGGCTAAAAGCTTTTCTCTTAAAACAGAAAACCTTCCTATCAAATAAAGAAAGAATGAAAAAGCGCGCCGACTAAAAATTATAAGAAAAATTATCCCTACACCTAAATTAATAATAAAGATGGGAACAAATATCCTTTGCCCCTTAGGAATATCTGGGCTGGCCCAAAGAAAGAAAAAAAAGGCTAACAGGCTTAAACCCACTATACCGGAAAGTCTATCTATAAAAACCGAAGAGATAACCTTTCCCCTCTGACCATAACGAGAAAATATACTTATCCCCCGAAATAGGTCTCCCGCCACAAAAGAAGGGAAAAAGATATTGAAAAAATATCCGCTAAATGAGGAGTAAATCGCCTCCCGCAAAGAGACCTTTATCCCTAAAACAAAAAGAAGGTACCTCCAACGCAGGGCCGCTAGCAGATTACCTAAAAAGAAAAAAAGAAAAGCATAAAGGATATAAATCTTTTTTGCGGATCTGTAAAGGAAGATTAACTGCGAATAAGGTATGAATTTAAAGAGAAGCAGGATAAGCCCGATACCGAAAGCGAAACGAAAGAAATAAAAAAGTTTTTTATTCACTAAATACTAATATAACCCCCTTTAAGGTATCTGCAGGCACTTAAACTAGCAATCGCGCCCTCGCTAGCGGCGGTAAGTAATTGCCGCAGCGGTCTTTTGCGACAATCACCGGCAGCCCAAACAAAATCCAAAGAGGTCTGCAAATCTTGATCTGTAAGGATAAAACCGTCCTGATCCAGAGCCACCAACCCTTTAAATATCTCTGTATTGGGAGTGAATCCAATTGCCATAAATACACCAGCCACCTCTAAAGAACTCAAGGCCTGGGTTTGGACATGCTCTAAGATAACCCCTTCCACAAAATCCTTACCCTTTATCTGTTTAAGTATATGGTTGTAGATAACCTTGATGTTCTTTTTGCTAAAAAGGGCCTGCCTTAAATAATCCATTGCCCGTAAGGTTTCTCGACGATGCACCAGAAAGACCTTCCCGCATAGATCCGCCAGATACAGCGCCTCCTCCACCGCGGTATTTCCTCCTCCAATAACCACCACATCCTTGCCTTTAAAAAAGAAACCATCACAAACTGCACAGTAAGAAACCCCCTTTCCCCGGAACCTCTCCTCTTCTTCTAGACCCAACCTTTTAAAACTTGCCCCCGTCGCAATAATTAAAGCCCGCACAGAATAAAGGGTGTTTTCGCTATAAAGCTTTATAAGTTTATCCTCCTTCTCGATCCGGACAATCCTCTCAAAAACAGGCTCTATCTCTAAAGCCGCAAGCGTTTGGGTAAGATTTTGCAGCAAATCTCCTCCCTTGACGTTTAACCCTAAACCCACAAAGTTATCCACCCTTTCCATAAAAAGGATCTGCCCCCCTAAGCCTTGCCCTTCAAAGAGAAGAAAATCCAAACCCGCCCTGCGCGCATAAACAGCAGCCGCTATACCTGCAATACCACCACCAATAATTGCTAAATCTAAAGTTTGCATCAACTACCTCTTATGCAAAGAAAGGAAATACTCTAATGAGCGGTCAAAGGTCTTCTCTGCATCTGGTGAAAAAAAACAAGCGGGTAACTGCCTCTGGGAAAGATGATAATGCAAACACTCGCAACAGATCCCCTTTCGACTACAACTGGGATAACTACAACTACAACGCCTTAAATTTTTCTCTTGATTCGGACAACCCATCTTTAATCCTCCACGTTTAGTTTATGGTTCATCGTTTGTAGGTTATAGGTTAATTAGTTTTGGCTATTAGCAAACCTATCTTATTATTTATAGATTTAAGCTCTATAAACCATTAGCTATATAGGCGATAAGCTAATTATCCCGGTCGGTATTGTATAATCTAAACTAACAAAGGGGAGGTTTTGTTTTTCTTTTTAAGAGAGGAGAGGGCCTTTAGACGCTTCCATAAAGGAACACGGTAAATAAAGGGTATCCCCTCCAGATGGTCAATCTCATGTTGAAAGACTACCGCCAATAAACCCTCTGCCTCGATCTCTAAGGGCCTCGCCTTCTCATCCAGGCTGGAAACCCATACCCTTTTGGCCCGCTTAATCTCTAACTCTAGCCCCGGAAAGCTTAAACATCCCTCAACTATCTTAAACCTTCCTTCTTTTTTTAAAATTCGTGGGTTTACCAACTTAAAAACCTTATCCTCTGCGCTCACCACCGCCAGTCTTAAATTTAAACCCAGCTGATTAGCCGCTAAACCAATGCCCTTGTAGTAAAGCATCGCCACATACATCTTCTCCAGTAAAGAGGCAATCTCTTTATCCACCCTTTCTACCTGGCGCGCAGGGGTCTTAAGGATCTTATTCGGCCAGAGCACTATCTTTAATGCGGTTGTTTTCATCCAATTCCACAATCCTTGGTTTTAGTTCTTTTATCTCCTCTTCTGTATATAACCCGTAGCTCAGGATAACAATTCTGTCTCCTTTAAAACCTAAACGCGCCGCCGGACCATTTAAACAGATTATGCCCGTTTCGGATTTCCCTGCAATTACATAGGTCTCTAAACGGATACCGTTATTTAGATTAAATACCTCTACCTTCTCCCCTGGATATAGGTCCGCAGCTTGCATAATGGTGCTATCAATGGTAATACTTCCCCTATAGTAAAGCTTTAGATCCGTAATGGTAGCATAAAAAATCTTTGATTTTAACATAATGCGCATCATTTCTTCCTCCGGATTAACTTGTAGCTCAAATTAGCAATCATTAATTCCTCGTCCGTAGGAATTACCAAAACCCTTGTCTTTTTAGAAATCTTTCGGAGATCCTTTTTAAAACGGTCTATAAGGTCAGGGTTATTTTCTCCTATGCCCGCGGTAAAACAAATCGCATCTGCCCCTCCCAGAATCAGATAATACGCCCCGATATATTTTTTTATCCGATAGATAAACATCTCCCAGGCTAAACGACAAAGCCTATTACCCTTTTTAGCCTCTTCTTTAATTATTCGCATATCATTACTTACCCCAGAAATTCCTAAAAGTCCACTTTTTTTATTTAGGATCTGGTCCATCTCTTTTATGCTCAGCCCTTCCTTCTCCATCAAATAAAAAACCGCGGCCACATCAATATCACCCGAGCGTGTTCCCATAATCAAACCTTCCAGAGGGGTAAAACCCATAGAGGTATCAATAGAGCGACCGTATTTAACCGCGGTGATACTGCAACCGTTACCTAAATGACAGGTAATTAGTTTTAATTGCCTTAGGGGTTTCTTTAAGAGCCTGGCGGCTTCTTGCGCTACATACTGATGAGAGGTGCCGTGAAAGCCGTACTTTCTAATCTGGTATTTTCCATAATAATCAAAAGGGATGCCATAAAGATAAGCCTCCTGCGGTATAGTCTGATGAAAAGCGGTATCAAAAACTGCCACCTGGGGAAGGTAAGGTAGCATTTTACAACAGGCCTCTATCCCGGCTAAATTCGCCGGGTTATGCAAAGGGGCTAACCCCATACATTCCCTTATCTTTTCTATTACCTCTTTATCAATTATATGCGCAGCCCTAAAGGTTTCTGCGCCATGCACCACCCGATGCCCGATTGCACCGATCTCGGATAAATCCTTAATTATCTTGTTTTCTATAAGCTGAAAAAACAACCTTCTTACCCCTTGGTGATGGTCCTTTACAGAAGAGCCTTCCTCGCCAATCTTTTCAATAAACCCTTTGGTTAAAAGGACCCTTTTGGGAAACGTAAAAAGTTTATACTTGATGGAGGAGCTTCCGCAATTTATTACCAGTATCTTCATAGTTTTAAAAAGGGAGTAGCTCTTGAATGCTTTTTCTATAGATCTCTGCAGATTTACGCAGGGCTTCTTTTTCTTCTGCTTCCAGTTCCAGCTCAATAATTTCCTCTACACCATCTTTGCCTAATTTTACAGGTACACCTAAACATATATCGTGTAAACCGTATTCTCCCTCTAAATAAACCGAGGCGCAACAAAAAGCCTTTCTATCCTTAAGTATTGCCTCTACCATATAGGCGGTGCTGGCAGCAGGTGAATAATAGGCACTGGCAGTCTTTAGGAGAGAAATAATTTCTTCGCCTGCCCTTTTAGTGCGCTCAATCACCCTTAAGAGGCTTTCCCCATCCATAAGCTTAAGAATACTTACCCCATTTACCGTAGTATATTTAGGTAAGGGGAGCATTGTCTCTGCATGTCCACCTAAAACGAGGGCTTGAATATTCTTAGCAGATACCTTTAATCTCTCTGAAATAAAATAAGCAAAACGCGCGCCATCCAAAACCCCTGCCTGACCCAAAACCCTTCTTTTTTCAAAACCACTGAGCTTTAAGGCATAATAAGTCATCACATCTAAGGGGTTAGTTACCATCAGAATAATTGCTTCCGGCGCATACTTGCAGATATTTTCCACTATCTCCTTTACAACAGAGGCGTTCTTCTTTAAAAGGCCTAATCTATCCATACCGGGCTGACGGATAGCACCGGCAGTAATTGCTACAAGCTGAGCTCCCTTTATATCCCTATAAGAATTTGTCCCTAAAATCTCTATGTCTATACCCCAGAGGGGAAAGGCCTCCTTTAAATCCAGAGCCTTTCCCTGAGCAAGGCCCTCGACAACATCAAAAAGCACTAAATCCGCCAGTTCCTTTTGGGCTAAAAAAAGCGCCAGGGTTGAACCCACATTACCTGCGCCAATAATTGCTATTTTAGGAGGCATCTAAAGATTCTCTATTACCGCTAAAGCAAAATCAGAGGTAGAGATGGGCTTTACGTCTTCCATTAAGCGCGCTAAATCATAAGTAACCCTTTTTTGTAAAATAGTTTTAGCTATGGCCTGTTTAATAAAGGTAGCTGGCTCAGACCAACCTAAATACTCTAAAAGCATCACCCCCGAAAGGATAAGTGCACAAGGGTTGGCTTTGTTCTGATTGGCGTATTTGGGAGCGCTACCGTGACAGGCCTCAAACAAAGCTACCCTATCGCCTATATTACCACCCGGGGCCATTCCTAAACCACCGATCTGCGCCGCACAGGCATCCGAAAGGTAATCGCCATTTAAATTGGGAAGGGCAATTACATCATATTCCTGGGGTCTGGCGAGTATCTGCTGAAACATAGCGTCTGCAATTCTATCCTTCAGCACAATTCTGGTTTTCTCTAAACCTCTAGCTTCTGCCCCCAGACGGAAGAGCTCCTCCTCGGTAATAATGTAATCCGCAAATTCTTCTTTCGCCACACTATAACCCCATTCCTTAAAAGCGCCTTCGGTAAACTTCATAATGTTTCCCTTGTGCACCAGGGTAAGGCTCTTTCTCTTATTTTGAATAGCGTATTGCAGGGCTTTACGTACCAATCTTTTAGTGGCAGTTTCACTAATAGGTTTAATTCCAATCCCGGAGTCCTCTCTAACCTTTATCCCAAATTCCTTTTCTAAAAAACTAATTACCCTTTTTGCCTCCGGGCTTCCCTTTTTCCATTCTATTCCGGCATAGACATCCTCGGTATTTTCTCTAAAGATTACTATATCCATCTTTTCCGGATGCACCACCGGAGAAGGCACCCCTTGAAAATAATAAACCGGACGCACACAAGCATAAAGGTCAAGCTCTTGACGCAAGCTCACATTTAAACTCCGGTATCCTCCACCTACAGGGGTAGTCAAAGGCCCCTTAATACCTATCTTAAGATATTTAATTGCCTCTAAGGTTTCTTCGGGTAAAAGCTCTGAATACAGACTTTCTGCTTTTTCACCGGCATAAATTTCTAACCAGAAAATTTTTCTCTTCTGGCTATAGGCCTTTTTTATGGCTGCATCCCAAACCTTTAAGCTTGCCCGCATAATCTCCGGCCCAATCCCGTCGCCTTCAATAAAGGGAATAATCGGTTTATCCGGGACAGAGGGCTTATCTTTATCTATCTGGATAATCTCACCTTCTTTAGGTAAATTTATTTTTTTAAATTTCATAGCTTTAGGTTTGTTCACGATGAGTGAGGAAGTAGGGTTTTAACTATAAGCCTATTGCTTTTTGTTCTCTCTTCCTTATCCTCAAGACGGTAATTGCCGTAGCATCAATTATATCCTCAACAGAACAGCCCCGCGACAAATCACTGCAGGGTTGCAGCGTACCCAAAATAAGAGGACCAACCGCCCTGGCATTGGCTAAACGTTGGGTAAGCTTATAACAGATATTCCCGGCATCTAAATTAGGAAAGACTAAAACATTAGCCTTTCCTGCCACCTCGCTTTTTTCCAAAGCTAATTTTTTTGCCGCTACCTCTGGTACCAGGGCCGCATCCCCCTGCAGCTCTCCGTCAAAGAAAAAATCTTTATCCTTTGCCTTGGCAATCTCTACAGCCTCTTTTATCTTATCTACCCATCTACCCTCAGCGCTTCCTTTAGTAGAAAAACTTAAAAAAGCTATCCGCGGTACAAACCCCAAAACCTCTTTGGCAAAACGACCAGCAGAGATACCAATTAAGGCTAACTGTTCACTGGTAGGGTAGGGGATCACCCCGCAATCCGCGTAAATAAAATTACCCTTTTCGCCATAAACACAATTAGGGACGCTCATTAGAAAACAACTGGAAATAAGCCCTATCTCTCTATCTAACTCTAAACAGTTTAAGGCTGCCCTGATTACTGCGGAGCTGGTATATCTTGCACCAACTACAAAACCATCAGCATATCCTCTTCCGACCATCATCGCGGCGTAATAAAGAGGGTTTTCTGCCCACTCCCTTGCCTCTTCAAAGGTCATCCCCCTTCTCTGTTTACGTTCATAGAGTATAGTGGCAAACTCCTCCTGCTTGGCGGGATCTAAATTGTCGTGGCTAAGCAGTAAGGGATAGGCTATTCCTTCTCTTTCTATGAATTTTACTGCCTCTATTACCCTTTCATCGTCGCTTTCAGCAAAGACTATCTTTTTGGGAAATCGCTTTGCTTCCTCCCTTATCCTTACAATCAGCTCTGACATGCTCCCTCCTCGTCAAAAAACTTTTAATTTTAATAAAAAGAAACCTTCTTATTTTATCACCTAATTATTTTTCTTCAAATAATAAATTTAAAACTACGCAAGGGGAAGAAAGACCGTCTCCATTTCCCAAAGGTTTAAGAAGCCTTAAGCGAAACAGTTTTAAAGTCTTTTTAGATTTAAAAGGGCCTTTTAAACAAAACAGAAAAAGTGCAACGCAAGGAAAGAAAACCCTGCCGATCCCTCAAGACACCCCAGACCCAAGCCAGGGCTGTTCCCCCAGACTACAAAGGATATCCACAAGCTGAAGGCAAGATACAGGCCTGAGCCTGCGCAAGCACCCTCATATCAGAAAAGAAACCCTTATCCTACCACCGCTAGACCTTGCTGCCTTACTTAACAAAGAACTTGTTTACTTAGCTAAAAGGGGTGTGCTCTCTATTTAGCCCTCTAAATTTCTTACCCTTATTACCCCAAATTATGGGTGATACCCAAAGCTAATAGCGAAGAACCTTTTAAGTTTAATAAAGGAGATGATGTGATAATTGTTCAATGACAGTTGGTGAAAGCCGGTGAAATTAAAAGAATATTACTCCCAGAAGGATAAGACAACCATCGCTAAAACCCCAAAAAGCATCCAGAAAAACTGTTTTAAAGCCAAAGAAAACTTTACCTCGCAAACACGTTGCAGTTCAGGGATAAGGTCTGAACCAGCAATATAAAGAAAGCCTCCGGCAGCTATAGGAATTAAGATTAAAGTAAACCCTCTAAGATAATGACCTAAAAACAGAGAGATAAATAAACCCACAAAGGCACTCAACGCAGAGAGGAAATTAAAGAAAAGGGCTTTTTGAGGAGAAAGCCCGGCGTGGACTAATACCCCGAAGTCTCCTATCTCCTGGGGGATCTCATGAAAGATAACCGCTAAAGCAGTAGCAGCCCCGATGGGGGTGCTTATCAAAAAACCAGCACCGATAATCATTCCGTCAAGCAAATTGTGCAGAGCATCCCCTAAGAGATTCAAAACCACTACCGGATGCAGGTGTTGCGAAGAGGTGGGTAAATGGCAGTGTCGCCAACGTATAAACTTTTCCAGAATAAAAAAAAGAATTATTCCAAAAATCACCAATAAAGAGGTATTTAGACCACTTCCTAACTCTGCAAAGGCTTCGGGCAAAAGATGAATTAGAGCACCCCCAAATAAAACGCCGGTGGCAAAGCTTACTAAAAAAAGATTTATCCGTTTTAGCCTCTCCTCCTTAAAACCCAAAGTAAATATCCCCACTAAAGAGATAAGGCTTACTGCACCTACGCTCAAGAAAGCAAATAAAAGTGCCTTTATGTTAAAACCCATACCAATAGTTTACCAGGGGTTTTGTTTCTTGGGAAGTATCTACGATTATATTTTTCAGTAGAGAGTATTCTAAAAAACCCTCTCTACCTAATTCTTTTCCAAAACCACTCTGTTTAAATCCACCGTAAGGAAGCTGTTGGAAAAACATCCCGTAGGTATTTATCCAGATAACCCCTGCGCTTATCTGGCGGGCTAAGGATTTTGCCCTTTCAATATCCTTTGTCCATAAAGAACCGGCTAGGGCGTAGATAGAGTGGTTTGCCAGCGCGATAGCCTCTTTATCCGAAGAAAATTTACTTACACAAACTACCGGGCCAAAAACCTCCTCCTGAAATATCTGCATCGGCGGTTCTACATCTGTAATTACTGTGGGGGGGAAGAAAAATCCTCTCTTTAGGTTCTCTTCTTGAGGGATCTTTCCACCGCAGAGGATTTTAGCCTTTTGCTTTTCCGCCTCTTCTACAAAAGAGATTACCTTCTGGCGTTGAGCCTCAGAAATTAAAGGGCCCATCTGGGTTTGGAAATCAAGGCTATCCCCTAATTTTATTCTTTTAGCCTTTTCTACAAACTCCTCTAAAAATCTTTCGTAGATATCCTTATGCACTAAGAGGCGCGAAAGCGCTGTGCACATCTGACCCTGATTTAAAAATATCCCGCACAAAGAACCGTTTATGGCTAACTCCAAATCCGCATCGGGAAAAACAATGCTGGTGGACTTACCCCCTAATTCCATAATACTCTTCTTTACATCTTTTGCCGTATATCCTAAGATCCTTTTTCCCACCGTATTGCTTCCCGTAAAAGAAATCATATCTACCCGTCTATCCTGGCAGAGAAGTTCACCTATCCGATCCGCATCTCCACAAACTACATTTACTACCCCGGCTGGCAAACCTGCCTTCTGGATAAGCCTTGTCAACTCCAGAACAGTCAAGGGGGTAAGGCTGGAGGGCTTTAAAATTACTGTATTTCCTGCGGCTAAAGCCTGACTCAATTTCCAAGAGGCAATCAAAAGGGGGTAATTAAAAGGAACAATCAAAACCACCACCCCTCTTGGCTCAAAAGACAATAGCGCCTCTGCCTGGGCAATCTGGGTATTTATCTTTCTTATCTCTGGTTTTAAAAAACCCTCCAAATTCTCAGCAAAATAACTAAAGGTCTCTGCTGCCGAAGGCACATCCATAAAGGTGGTCTCTTTTATGGGCTTGCCGCTATTTAAACTTTCTATCCGGGCAAAGGCTTGCGCCTCCTCTCGGATCCCCTGGGCAATCTTTAAAAGATACCCTTTACGTTGGCTTAAGGATAAATCCCTCCACGCTCCTTCCTTAAAGGCTTTTTGCGCAGAAGTCAGGGCAAGTTCTATTTCTTTTTCTTCGGCAACACTCACCTCGGCAAGGGCTTCCCCACGCGAGGGGTTAATCACCTTAAAGGTTCTTTTTGTCTGGATAAATTCTCCATTAATATACAGGGGATACCTTAGGAGCATCTTTAAATTTTACTAAACTCTACCTGTTTAAATATCTGAAAAAGCCTATTAAATACTACATACCAGCGCGCAAGCACAGCCAATTGCCCCTCAAGTTTCATCTTCTTTTGGGTAGTAGCCACAAAGGGATCAAGCCTCCCTAAAAATACCTCTTCCCAAACTTCTTTTGGCGCAGAGATAACAAAAGGAGCCTGGGCATCAAACCCTAAATCTGCTATCTTTCCCTTTTCAAAATTAAACCTATAAACCTTATCCGTGCCTTCTAATTTTATTGCTAACTTTAAGGTAAGGTCTAACTCTTTACCTTTGGCAGCAATAAATTCATCTTTATTCACCAAATCTACAATCGCCTGGATATGTTCTTTAGAAAACATAGGAAATTTGGTCTCTAGTTTAATCTCTTCAATCTCTTCTTTTTTAGAGGCTTCCTTTTTAAAGATCTTAGCCACCAGAGCGGTCTTAATTCCCTCCTCTAAAACCTCAGTAAAAGAAAGCGCTTCTCTAAAGTCCTCTCCCATAGCAATCACTCCGTGATTCTTTAAAACTACCAGATTATTCTTTCTTAAGGCTGAAACTACCTCTTCGGGGTTGGTGACGATGGGCGCCTCCTGCTTTATTACAGGTATCTCCCCTAAATAAAGCCTGCTCTCAAAGGTAAGTATCTCTAAAGAATCCTCCACACTAAAATACCCGTTAGTTAAAGGTGGATGGGAGTGGATCACTGCCTTTTGGGAAAAATTCTTATGGACCAAGCTATGCAGGGCTAGTTCTGAGCTAGGTTCTTTTTGTCCCGAAACAGCACCGGTGGATAAATTTATCCTGACGATATCTAAGGGCTCTAATTCCCCTAAATATGTGCCGCTTGCGGTAATAAGGATGTTTTCTTCGTCTAAAGCTATACTTAAATTTCCTGAACGCCCCACTACCAAGCCTTTAAGATAAAGGGTTTTTGCAGCTTGAATTATTTGCTCTTTAAAGATTCTTTCTTTCTCGCTCATATTTTTAGATAGATATGTTTGGTGATAAGCTGATGCGGGGTAATATCAAAGGCAGGATAAAACCCCCTTACCCCTTGCGGAGCTATCCTCAAACCCTTATATTCCAAAAGCTCTCTTTCTGGCCGAATCTCTATAGGGATATCCTGGCCTGTTTTTGCACTGCCAGGGGGAGGACAAACTACATAAAAAGGAAGATCAAAGTGTTTAGCCAAAAGGGCAATCTGATAGGTCCCGATTTTATTGGCGATATCTCCGTTCTGGGCTAGATAATCCGCTCCCACTACCACCTTGTTTACCATACCCTTTTGCATTACATAGGCGACCGTATTATCAGAAATTACTGTAGCAGTAAAGCCTTGCTGTTTTAGCTCCCAGGCGGTAAGCCGACTCCCTTGTAGATAGGGCCTGGTTTCGGTAACAAAAAACTCTATTCTTCTATTTGCTTTCAGACAAAACCCTGCCGCCAGGGAAAGTAAACCACTTATATTACAGTGGGTAAGTACAACATCCCTTGCTTTAAAAAGCGAGGCTACTTCTTCTGCTTGCTGGAGGCGTGCCTGCCTTAACCTTTCTAAAAAATTTAGAATATTCTTCTGTAAGTCTTGGCCGCTTAAAAACCAACCCAGAATTAAATCGGTCAAATACTTAAAGGAGAGGGTGGGTCTGGCTTGATTTATGCTTTTGGCTACCTCTTTAAAAATTAAAGATAACTTTGAATAAGGCTTACTTTTATTTTCTCTATAGATGAGTAAAAAAAGATAAAAGACCAAAAGCACCTGCCCGATGGCGCGCGTCCTCATCTCTTTAATCACCTTTACTGCCTCTAAATGATTTTTTATCCGGATGTATCTGGGGCGTTGAGGCAGAGCGGTTTCGTCCAGAACATAGATTGTCTTACCTTTTAATTTTACTGGCCAAAAAAGTAAAGATACTTCCATTTTAATGGGTAAGCCTTTTTCGATATTCCTTTAAAATCCTCTGCGTAGTTTTTCCCACTTGAGCATTCCCAATAGGTTTGTCCGCACATTTTACCAAAGGCATTACCTCCAGTAAAGCGCTACTTAAAAACGCCTCCTGGCTTTCATAAAGGTCTTTTAAAGTAAGGCTGGCCTCTTTAAGATCAAGTTTTAAATTCCTTATTATCTCCTTTATTATCTGCCTAGTGATGCCCTTAAAGGCACCGCAAGACACCTGCGGGGTGAGAATCAAATCTTCCTTGACTATAAATAAATTACTGCGTGCTCCTCCGACAAGAAACCCCTCGGGATTTAAAATTAAAGCTTCGTCTTTATTTTTCCTTTGCGCCTCAAACCAGGCTAATCTATTTTCTAAATAACTTAAGGGTTTAAATTCTAAAAAGGGTGCAGGTATTTTGCGCCAAAAAGAAGAAACAATTGCCGAAAAGCCCTTTTGATAAACCTCCTCGGGATAATAAGCAAATTTATCTACATAGATAATTACACCGCTGGCCTCTCTTTTCTTATAGACGGTAATGCGGATATAGGCGTCTTTTAACTTATTTATTTTTAAAAGCTCATTTATTTTGTTTAAAAAATCCAGGCGAGGTTCCTCTAAACCCAAAATCTCTAAGGCGCGTCTAATCCTTTGAAGGTGTAAATCCAAAAAAGG
>FWPU01006981.1_pt1 | contig 21551 bp, 23 predicted proteins | sample 2228361 | NCBI WGS metagenome assembly FWPU01 (sample SAMEA103939777, study PRJEB20133) | metagenome
AATACAGAGAAAACTTCCCAGGGTGTTTATTTTATAAAACTTGAAACCGAAACTTATAAGGGAATTAAAAAGGGAGTTATACTAAAGTAATTTTCTGAATTGTGTTTACTTTGTTTCAGGCTTCGGTATCTCACCTATAAATCCAACTTTTTTCTCAGGTTGTTCGAATACTTTTATCTCGCCAAATTTTTCTTCAAATTTTTTTAGATTATCACCAAGTGCATTATAGAGCATCTTTGCATGTGGAGGCGTCATAACTATCCTTGCAAACACTTTTGCCTTGTTAACCCCGGGCATAACTCTTGCAAAATCAAGAATGAACTCCGAAGGAGAGTGAATTATCATCACCATATTGGAATAGATACCCTCTGATTCCTTATCTCCTATTTCTATCTGTATAGGCTGTTGTGGTTTTTGCATACTTACCTCCTTTTCACAAAATTAAATAAATACCACAATTTGGGCATGTATTGATCTCTTTATTGGGATTCTTTATGGCAAAAATATAAGTGGGTAGTTTCTGGTTACAGTTGTTACAGGAACCTTCTGTCACTGAGGCAAGACCAAATCCATACCTTTTCCTTAACCTCTCATAATTATCCTGAATTTCAACAGGTAATTTATTAAACTCTTTTTCTCTCTTCTTTTCCCATGTAGAAACCATTTTATTTGATATACTGAACAACTCCTTGTATTTTTCATCTCTGAAAATTTTGAGTTTCTCATCCAGGTCGTTCAAAATAATAAGAATTTTTAAAACCTTGTTCATTCCTCCTCCAGAGAAACAAGGTATTCTATAAATTCATTCTCATCTTCTATTTTTAAATATTTTTTATCTCTTGCAAGTTTTCTTGAAATCTGAGCTATTTTACCGAGTGTAATTAAATACCTTGATTCAGGGTCCCTGGGTGAAGCACAGAGCAAAAAGAAAAGATGAACAGGTTTACCATCTATTGCATCAAAATCTATCCCTCTGCTGCTTCTTCCAACAACTAAATAAACTCTATCAAGGACAGCACTCCTGCAATGAGGTATGGCTATTCCTTTTCCTATACCTGTAGAACCTATCTGTTCTCTTTTTTTCAAAGTGTCAAGAACTATCTTTTTCTTGTCTTCAGGAAAATCAAGAACCTCTACCAGTTCTGTTAAAACTTCATCCTTTTTCGTAGATGTTAAATTTAATATAACACCCTCTGGTTTTAGAATCTCCTTAAACATAATTTTATACCTCCTTAAATTTATTTATAAGATCAAAAGCGTATTCATAAACTTCCTCTATAAAATTCTTTAAAAATTTATTGAGCGGAGATGAAATATTTTTCACGATGCTCTGTGTTTCAGAGAAAAGGATTCTACTCTTCTCCACAGACTTTTTTATACCTCCATTGTTTACAACTATTTCTCTAATTTTATTTTCATCAAAACCGTCTTTTTTAAATTTAAATTCGGACAGAATATCAAAAATTTTATCCTTTGTGTATATTATGGGGAGAGTAACTTTGCCTTGTATTATATCCTCACCTTGGAGGAAATCAACAAGGTCATCAAGTATCTGATAAAGTATTCCGAATTTTTTACCAAATTTTCTGAACTTTTCATCATTTTGCTCTCTATAAAGCGCACCAAGCATACTTGCAGATTCAAAAAGTGCCCCTGTTTTCTTATATATGAGGTCAAGATAAAAATGTTCATCAAAGGTATTCTCTCTTTTTGTAAACTCCTCTACCATCTCCCCTTCACACATCAGGACAACCGCTTTTGAAATTTCTTTGAAAAGTAAAGGGTTTTCTGTCAAGGAAATCCAATGAATAGCTGTAGAAAAGGCGTAATCCCCGATAAGCACTGCTGAATGATTACCAGTAATTCTGTTTATTGAGGGCTCATTCCTTCTTATATCAGATTCATCCACAACATCATCGTGGATAAGAGATGAAAAATGCACAAGTTCAACTGCTGCCGCGGTTTTTATTAAGTTTATATCATATCCATCAAAAGCATGAGATGTAAAAAGAGTTAGAGCCGCCCTTAGTCTCTTACCTTCCTTATAAATAGGGGAAACTTTTGAAAAAAAGTCTCTATGAAAAATTTTATATATTTCTTCATTTACTTCATTAAGAGCGTTTTCAATATGTTTATAAGATTCAAAAATCATAGAAACCAGTTTATTATAAAACTTAAATACATTTTAAGTCAACTTAAAAAGACTTTGTGTATTTTTAAAGGTCTTACTCGCGATTTCCTGCACAGATATTCCTGTAATCAGTGAAATTCTTTCCAGTGTGTAAACTATATAGGACGGTTCGCATCTACCCTTTAAAGGTCTGGGAGTAAGATAGGGAGCATCGGTTTCTATAAGCAACCTGTCCAAAGAAGTGTTTTTAAGTGCCTCTATAAGTTTTTTTGAATCATAAGTTATTGAACCTGAGAATGATATGTAAAATCCTCTTTTCTGAATAAAATCCGCCTCTTCCTTTCCTCCGGATAAACAATGGAATACACCCTGTAAACCCTTGTATTTTTTTAATATTGCGAAAACATCATTAAAAGCCTTTCTTATGTGAATAATCAAAGGTTTTCTGTGCTTTTTCGCCAGATGGATATGGGCTATGAATGAATCAATCTGTTTTTCTTTAGTGAAATAATTTCTATAATAGTCCAGCCCTGTTTCTCCCACTCCCACAACATTTTTTTCTTTAATCAGAGCTTCAATCTCAACAATATATTTTTCAAAACCATCTGCATCATGGGGGTGAATTCCCACTGAAGCGTATATTAGATCCGGATATTTTTCTGATAGCCTGACAGCAAGACAAGAGGATTCAACATCATATCCTGGTACAATAATCTTTTTAACTCCCTTTTCAAGAGATCTTTCTATAACTTTTTCAAAATCACTATCAAAAGCGTTCTCATTGAGATGCGCATGGGAATCAAATATTTTCATTTAACAACACTTCCAGGCGGAATATCCTGTTCTGGAACAATAAGAACAGGTTTACCATTCACCTCAGCTGCAAGAAGCATACCTTCTGATAAAATGCCCTTTATTTTTCTCGGCTCAAGATTCAGGATAACCACTATTTTTTTATTTATGAGTTCAGAAATTTCATATACATCCCCTATACCCGCAACAATGGTTTTTTCAAAATCACCCAGATTTACAAGAATTTTTAAAAGTTTATCGGTCCCGAGAAGTTTCTCAGCACTTTTTATTTCACCCACTTTGATGTCCATTTTGTTAAACTCCTTAAAACTCACAAATTCTTCACCTTTTTCTTTGTGTTTTTCCATAATTTTCACCTCCTCAATTTTTCTAAACAATATCTCGGATCTTTCAATCTGAGTACCATCTATAAAAGGCTTATCCAGTATTTCTATATCAAAACTTTCCTGTTTCAAAATCTTCCCAAGTTTTCTGCAGGAAAAAGGGATAAAGGGATAAAATAGTACTCTAAGAGCATTAATTACACCTATTGAATAGCTCAACACACTACCTGCTTTTTCTCTATCTTTCTTGATCTCATCCCATGGCTTTGCAAAGTCTATGTATCTATTTGTCTCACTTGAAAGATTTATAACTATCTTAAGAGCATCTCTGAATTTAAAATTATCCATAAATTTTATGTATTTTTCTTTTGTTTGTTTGAGCGTTTCCAGTAACTTGTTTTCAAGTTCAGCGGGGCTTTTTCTTTCAGGAACCTGTCCTGAAAAATGTTTTTGAAGAAAAGTTGTAACTCTTTGAACCAAATTCCCAAAATTATTAGCAAGGTAATTGTTAACATTCTGTACCCATTCATCATAGGAAAATTCAGAATCTTTAGTTTCTGGCAAAATAAGAGAAAGTCCAAATCTTAGATAATCAGGAGGAAATTTATTAATATAATCTCTTACCCACATGGCGACTCCCCTACTTGTTGACATCTTACCACCACCCATATTCAGATATTCATTTGCAGGTATGTTGTCTGGAAGTATATAATTTCCATCCGCCATTAACATTGCAGGCCATATTATTGCATGAAAAACAATGTTGTCTTTTCCAATAAAGTGTACCATTTTTACTTTTTGGCTCATCCAGTAATCTTTCCATAAATCAGGTTTACCTATCCTCTCAGCCCATTCCTTTGTAGAAGAAATATATCCTATGGGTGCATCAAACCACACATATAAAACTTTTCCTTTCCCCTCTTCAAGAGGAACAGGAACGCCCCATGCAAGGTCTCTGGTAATTGAACGAGCCTTAAGCCCTTCTTTTATCCATGAAAGGGCATAATTCAAAACATTTGGTTTCCAGTAATCTTTTTTACTGAGCCAGTCATACAATTTCTTTTCTAATTCGGGTAAAAGAAAGTAGTAATGAAAAGTATCTTTTTTAATGGGGGTTCCACCACATATTTTGCACACTGGTTTCAACAAAGAAGACGGGTCAAGCCATCTGCCACATATCTCACACTGATCACCCTTAGCACCAGGACTTCCACAATGAGGACATTCACCTTCTACATATCTGTCCGGTAAAAACCTTTCGCAGCTTTCACAGTATAAAGCCTGTTCCTCTTTCCTTTTTATATAACCTTTATTATAGATATTAAGGAAAAACTCCTGTGCAAGTTTGTGATGAATTGGTCTTGCAGTGCCCGAAAAATGTGTAAATTCAACACCAATCCTTTCAAATGTATTCTTTATTTCCTCATGATACTGTTCTACCAGTTCTGATGGATGTATTTTTCTCTTTTCAGCTTCAATAGTTATGGGAACACCGTGTTCATCAGTTCCGCATATGTGTATGACATCTTCTTTCAAAAGATATTTTTTAAACTTAAAGTATATATCCGCAGGCAAATAGCAACCTGCAAGATGACCTAAATGCACTGACCCATTTGCATAGGGCAATGCACTGGTTATAAGAATCCTCATCTTTAACCTTTTTTTAAAAATTTTGGGGGGTTCCCACCTTTAACAACATTCTCATCAACAACACATTTTTTATATTTATGTTTTTTAGAAGGTAATTTAAACATTGTGTCAAGTAAAATTTCTTCAATAATACCTCGTAAACCTCTGGCACCCATACCTCTATTTACAGCCATCTCTGCTATTATATCAAGAGTCTCATAGGTGAATTCCAATCTGATACCATCCATCTCAAATATTTTTTGATACTGTTTGATAATAGCATTCTTAGGCTCCACAAGAATTTTTTTCATATCCTCTTTTGAAAGTTTGTCCAGGTTAGCAATTATAGGTATTCTTCCGATAAACTCGGGAATTATACCATATTTTATAAGGTCTTCGGGTAATACTTTACTATCAATAACATCCTTTTCTTCTGTCTTGCCAAAACCCATTCTCCTTTTCCCTTCTCTTAATCCTATTATATCTTCAAGACCATCAAAAGTTCCACCACAAATAAACAGAATATTCCCGGTATAAATTTGTATATAGGATTGCTCCGGATGTTTTCTACCGCCATAAGGAGGAACATTGGCAACCGTTCCTTCTAAAATCCTGAGTAGTGCCTGCTGAACACCCTCACCCGAAACATCTCTTGTAATTGACGGAGAGTCTCCTTTTCTTGCAAGTTTATCAACCTCATCAAGATAAATTATACCAATTTCTGCCTTTTTTACATCATGGTTAGCAGCCTGAATAAGCCTTAAAAGAACATTTTCAACATCTTCACCAACATAACCTGCCTCTGTGAGAGGAGTTACATCACATATTGCAATCGGGACATTCAAAATTTTAGCCAGGGTCTGAGCAATCAGTGTTTTACCTGTGCCTGTTGGTCCTATCAATAAAATATTACTTTTTTCAAGCTCTGGTTCAGATTGTCGCCCATATAAAATCCTTTTATAATGGTTATAAACAGCAACTGATATGATTTTCTTTGCATCCTCCTGACCTATCACATAATCGTCAAGCCCTTTTTTAATTTCTTCAGGAGTGGGAATCTTCTCAAACTCATAAAAAACTCTTGTTGGAGCTCTTTTATCAAACATAAGGTCATGACAGAGTTTAACACAATCCTCACATATGCTTGCTTCAAGACCTGTAAAAATTCTTTTGACTTCAAGAGAGTTTCTACCACAGAAAGAACATTTTGGAATTCCTTTTGGAGTCGGACTTTTTGTCATTTTATTTCCTTTCTACTCACAATCACCTCATCAATTAAACCATACTCTTTTGCCTCATCAGGAGACATAAAAAAGCTTCTATCAGTATCCTTTTCTATTTTATCCAGTGGCTGTCCTGTGTGTTTTGCAAGTATTTGATTCAGAATCTTTCTTATTCTCATTATTTCATCAGCATGTATCTTAATGTCTATTGCCTGTCCCTGAACGCCTCCTATTGGCTGATGTATCATTATTCTTGAATGAGGAAGTGCGTATCTTTTGCCTTCATGTCCTGCACATAAAAGAACCGCAGCCATTGAAGCAGCCATTCCCATGCATATTGTAACAACATCGGGTTTTATGTATTGAATTGTATCATATATTGCAAGACCTGATGTAACATATCCACCCGGGGAATTAATATAAAGATAAATATCCTTTTTAGGGTCTTCTGCTTCCAGAAAAAGAAGCTGTGCTATTACAACATTTGCAACCTGGTCATCTATAGGAGTCCCCACAAAAACAATTCTGTCCCTTAAAAGCCTTGAGTAAATATCATAGGCTCTTTCAATCCTGCCCGTTTGCTCTATAACTATTGGTATATACTGGGATTTCATTCTATAACCACCTCAGTTTTTACTCTTGATTTTAAGAAATCAATTGCTTTTCGTCTCAAAATCTGCCTTTCAACAACTCCAAGAATACCTCGTTTTTTGAGGTTTGCTTTAAACCCAAGAAAATCAGCGTTATACTCCTTCGCCATCTTTTTCACTTCTTCATCAATCTCTTCCTGGGAAACTTTAAAATCTACCTTTTCAGCAACCCTGTCAAGAAGTAACCTCGCCCTCACTCTTTCCTTTGCTGATTCTCTGAATTTTTCTTTGAATTCATCTCTTTCATTCTGAGGAATTTTATACTCATCCATCATTGCGTTAAGTTCGTCCTTTATAAGACTATCAGGGATATTAAATTTATTTATTTCAAGCAACTTTCTCAGTATTTCATTTTCCATATCCCGTTCAGCTAGTTTTGAAGCTTCTTCCTGAAGTTCCTTCTCTATTTTACTTTTGAATTCACCAAGGTTTTCAAAATCAAAACTTTTTGCAAATTCATCATCAATTTCAGGCAGAACCTTTTTCCTTACATCCATCACATTCACTTTATAAACGTAGACTTTATTACTCTCTCTGGCTCTGATTTCAACATTTTCTCCAGCCTTTTTACCTTTTAAATTTTCATAAAATACAAGAGCAACATTTTTCTCATCAAACTCAAATTTCTCTTCTTTCTCTTTTGCAAGAATATTCCCTTTTTCATCAAAAATATTATATTTGACCCAAATAAAATCACCATCTTCTATAGGTTCTTCTTTTGGATAAAATTCCGCAAGTGTTTCCTGATAATACTTTAATCTTTGCTCCACATCCAAAGGAGAGACTCTTTTCACCTTTCTCTGGACAGGTAAATTATCATAGCCTGTAACATCAAAATCGGGTATAACTTCAAACTCTACCTTTACCAACCAATTTTCATCTTCTCTTAACCTTCCCTTTATATAAACAGGGGGGATAATCTTGAATTTATTTTCCTTTGTTATCTCATACACTTTGTCTCCTGTTAAACTTTCAATTGCATCATTTTCAATTTTTTCCCTGTAATTCGCTATCACCATATCAATAGGTGCTTTACCAGGTCTAAATCCTCTAACAGATACTGTTTTTCTGTATTTTTCAGCCACTTCTTTTATTTTTTTATCCACCTCTTCCTTTTTCAGTATTATTTCCATTTCTTTTTTTGTTTCCATTTTTTCTCCACAAACTTATTTTTTAATTTATAATAATACTTTATTTTAATGGAAAAGTCAAATAAATTCAAATGTAGGGATATAGAAGTTGTGAGTGAAAGTTAAAAAGATGTATAATGCACGATCCAGAATGCGAGATATACCAAATAAATTAAAATTCCAAACCTGCAGGACTCAAACTTTTTTCTCTGCTGTTTCTTTCTTTTTTAAATAATCTTCTATTGCTGCTTTTATTCCTTGTTCTGCAAGAAGAGAGCAGTGATATTTTACAGGCGGAAGACCACCCAGGGCTTCTGCAACTCTCCTATTTGTTATTTCAAGTGCCTTTTCAATTGTTTTACCTTTTACCATCTCTGTAACCATTGAAGAAGTCGCAATTGCAGCAGCACATCCAAAAGTTTCGAATTTACAATCAGCAATTTTATCATCCTCAACCTTTATGTAAATATACATAACATCACCACATACAGGATTCCCAACTTTTCCAACCCCATCAGAATTTTCAATTCTTCCCATATTTCTGGGATTTCTAAAATGCTCAAGAACTTTGTCAGTATACATTTTATATCACCTCCAGCATTTTTTCAAGGGGTTTCCTTGCTCTGTCCATTATTCTCTCATCAATTATGACTTCATCTTTTTCACACAAAAGAGATTCATAAACATCTTCGATTCTAATTTTTTTCATATTATAGCATATCTTTGGTGTTCCTGCAGAATAAAATTCTTTATCAGGCATTTCCCTTCTCATCCTCTGAATAAGACCTTCTTCTGTTCCTATTAAAAATTTCTTCTTATCTGAATTTTTTGCAACTCTTATCATGCCTGAAGTGGACGCAACCTCATCAGCTAAAGCTATAACATCAAGGTCACATTCAGGATGAACTATTAAAAGTGCGTCAGGATGTATTTCCTTTGCTTTTTTAACCTCCTCATAACTAAACCTTTTATGAACATAACAGAAGCCTTTAAAGGGAATTATTTTGTTTTTAACAAATCTTGAAACATAATTTGCCAGATTTTCATCGGGTAGAAAGATTATCTTTTTTGAATCGAGAGAGTTTATAACCTTTAAAGCATTGGCAGAGGTGCAGCATATATCAGAAATGGCTTTAACATCTGCATTTGTATTCACATAGGATACAATAATAGCATCAGGATATTTTTCTTTAAGTTTTAAAACATCATCCACATTCACCATATCTGCCATGGGACATCTTGCATCAATTTTGGGAATCAGAACCTTTTTATCAGGATTTAAAATCTTTGCCATCTCTGCCATAAAGATTACACCACAAAAAACTATAATCTCAGCATCAATTTCCCTAACCTTTCTTGCAAGTTCAAAGGAATCTCCTATAAAATCCGCTATTTCCTGAACTTCAGGTTTCTGATAATTATGAGCAAGGATTATTGCCTTTTTTTCCTTTTTTATTTTTAAAATTTTTTCTTTCATTTTTTCTCCCAGAAAGGTGACATCTGCCTTAACTTGTTGATAATACCTGGTAAAATCCCTTTAATTTTTTCAACATCACTTGAGTCATTTATTTTACCAAAACTGAACCTTATACTTCCATGAGCAATCTCATGAGGTAAACCCATTGCAAGCAAAACATGAGAAGGTTCTAAAGACCCCGAAGTACATGCAGAACCCGAAGAAACCGAGACTCCTTCAAAATTAAGATTCAAAAGTATTGATTCACCTTCTATGTATTTAAAACAAACAGTAAGTATACTGTAAAGCCTTTTTTCAGGGTGCCCCACAACAATGACCTCGGGAATGTTTCTAACGATGAACTTCTCTATGTTATCTCTCATTTGTTTAATTCTTTTTTTATTCTGTTCCATCTCTTCCATTGCAATTTCAGCCGCCTTTCCCATACCTATTATTCCGCAAACATTCTCAGTCCCTCCTCTCCTTCGTTTCTCATGATGCCCTCCATGAATAAGATTTTCCAGTAAAATACCCTTTCTTGTATAAAGAGCTCCAATTCCTTTTGGACCGTAGAACTTATGGGCAGAAAAACTAATCATATCCACACCCAATTCTTTCACATCCACCCTTTCCCATCCCACCATCATACAAGCATCAGTATGAAAGGGAATGCCTTTTTCTTTTGCTATCTTTGCAATTTCTTCAACAGGTTCAATAGTTCCCACTTCATTGTTTGCAAATATGATTGTAATTAAAGTTGTGTCATCCCTTATTGCCTTTCTAACATCATCAGGGTCAACAAGCCCTGTTTCATCAACATCTAAGTATGTGACCTCAAAACCTCTTTTTTCAAGATATTTCAAAACATCAAGAATTGAATGATGCTCTATTTTTGAAGTGATTATATGTCCTTTGCCTTTTTTAAAAGCAATACCTTTTATTGCAAGATTGTTTGCTTCGGTTCCTCCGGAAGTAAAGATTATCTCCTCGGGTTTAGCATTTATAAGTTCTGCAACCTTTTCCCTTGCAGTTTCAATGTGCTTTCTTACCTCCTGGCCCTGAAGATGGATTGAAGATGGATTAGCATATTTATCCTTGTAAAAGGGAAGCATTTCATTCAAAACTCTTTCATCAATGGGTGTCGTTGATGTATGGTCACAGTATATACTTTTCATTTTTCCTCCACAATCTTATGAATCTTTTTACTTTTTAAAAAATCGTTTATTTTTTTATTCAAGTCAACCCAAACATCTTTTGTAAAACATTTATCCGATATAAAACAGAATTTATCGTCCCTTATACAGGGGACTATTTCAACTTCACCCTGAAGTGCTTCAAAAATATCAAAAAGGCTTATCTCTTTCAAACTCCTGCTCAACATATAACCCCCATACGGTCCTTTAACACTTTTAACTATTTTTCTTGCTTCAAGATAGGGCATTATTTGTTTTAAATATTTTTCCGGTATATTATTTCTTTGTGCAATAATCTTCAAACTTAAAGGGGGTTTTTTTGCACCCTTTCCCAGTTCAGCAAGAACTCTTACTGTATAATCTATTTTTCTTGGTATCCTGAGCATAATAAGTTAGTTCATAAGTAACTTAAGTTATATATTATACTGGAATTTTAAAAATAAAGCAAGTCAATATGGGTGACCAGGATAAAGTGAAAGGTGGAAAGAAAAAGGTTAAAAGCAAAAAACAATAACCATAAGTATAAATATTTTAATTGAACTTTTAATAGCATAAGTCATTTCATTGACTGTAAATTATCTATCCCTTTATAATGAATATTTCAAAAAACAATATAAATTTGGAGGAAAGATGAGGACGATTCTATTAACAGGACATGGCGGATGTGGAAAAACAACTCTTGGAGAAGCACTACTTTATAAATCAAAGGTAACCACAAGGCTTGGCAGAACTGATCAAGGTTCATCAATTCTCGACTATGACCCTGAAGAAATTGAAAGAAAGATATCCATAAACCTTTCAATAGCATATTTTGACTACAAAAATGAATATTTCCAAATAATAGATACTCCTGGTTTTCTTGATTTTCAGGGCGAAATATCAGCAGGGTTAAGGGTTACAGATGGTGTAATAATCGTGGTGGACTCTACGTCAGGAGTTCAGGTTGGAACAGAAATATTCGGGCAGTTGGTTTTCGATAATAAATTACCTGTAATAGTTTTTGTAAGTAAAATGAAATCAGAAAATTCAAATCCTGACAATATAATATCTGCACTCAAAGAAAGTTTTGAAGGTGTATCATTTTTCCCTCTCCAGTTTCCAAAAGGTAAAGGGTCAAGCTTTGAAGGTGTTTTAAGTATACTTGATAAAAATTTGCCGGAAGAATTTAAAGGTCTAAAGGAAAAGCATATAGAATCAGTGATAGAACTTTCTGAGGACCTTGTAAATAAGTACCTTGAAGGTGAGGAAATAGGAACAGATGAACTAAAAAAGGCGCTCGCTGAAAGTATTAAAAAGGGAGAAATTGTTCCTGTGCTTTATGGAGACTCAATTGAAGGCACAGGGATAGAAGACCTTTTAGAGACAATAATAAAATATTTTCCTTCACCTGAGGAAAGAAAATATAAGGCTTTTGATTCAGGAAATGATGAAGTGGAAATTTTATCTGACAGTTCAAAACCCCTTGCATCTTTTGTATTTAAAACATTTTCAGAACCTCATGTTGGAGAAATCTATTATTTAAGGGTTTTTCAGGGAACATTAAAATCAGGTTCAGAAGTTCTGAATACAGTATCAGGGACAAAGGAAAAGATAAATCAGATATTCAAAATAAGAGGTAAAGAAAGAAAAGAGGTTGACAAACTTAAATCAGGAGAAATAGGTGCGGTTGTTAAACTCAAAAATACCCGTACCTCGGATACATTGTGTACGATTGAAAACACTGTAAAATTTGCTCCTGTGGAATTCCCCGCCCCTTCAATTTCTACTGCTATTATGCCTTTAACAAAACAGGATGAAGAAAAAGTAATGGAAGCACTTTCAAAACTATCTTTTGAAGACCCCACATTTAAATTTCATTATGACTCTGAATTGAAGCAGAGAATAATAGAAGGACTCGGTGAGATACATCTTGAAGTTATAATTTCAAAGATGAAGAGAAAATTCGGAGTGAATGTAAAAACCGAGAAGCCAAAAGTTCCTTATAGAGAGAACATAAGAAAAACAGCCGAGGCTATTGGTAAGTATGTAAAACAGACCGGTGGAAGAGGACAATATGGAATATGTTTTATAAGGATAGAGCCAAAAAAAAGAGGTGAAGGATACGAATTTGTCAATGATATATTTGGAGGAGCAATTCCTTCAAATTTTATACCAGCTGTTGAGACAGGGATTAAAAAGGCAATGCAGGCAGGAATCCTTGCAGGATATCCTGTGGTAGATGTTAAAGTAACCCTTTATGATGGGAAATATCATCCTGTTGATTCATCAAATATTGCCTTTGAGATTGCAGGTAGCATGGCATTTAAAGAAGCACAACAGAATGCAGACCCCTATCTTTTAGAACCAATATATGAGGTAGAAATTACTGTCCCTGAGGAATACATGGGAGACATTATTGGCGATTTGAATGCCAGAAGAGGTAAAATACTTGGAATGGAACCAATGGGTAAAAAACAAAAAATAAAGGCTCTTGTCCCTCTCGCTGAAATGTATAAGTATTCAAATACATTAAGAAGTATAACAAAGGGTAAAGGTATTTTTTCAATGAAATTTTCCCATTATGAAGAGGTACCCAGAGAGATTGCAGCGAGGATAATAGAGGAATCTAAAAAGGAGAAGAGTGAATAGAGAAATTATCCTACTGATTCTGCCGTTCTTTACAATCTTCTGCTTTAAATCAATTAAACTTCCAAAGGATTTTGAAATTAAAATTTCTGTATGGGTTAATTTAATGCCTGGTCCTATCCAGGAGGATATTTCTAAAAAAATACGAGGGATAATAGAATTCAAAGGCACTTTTGAACAGGAAATTGATTTATCAGAAGTTTATATTTTAAAACAAAATAAAAAGGTTAGAATAGGTTTTGAGAAAAACAAAAAGAATTACTATATTCTCAAAGATTTCCCTGTTTTAAAACCAGAAGAGGAAATAGATTTTTTAATTAAATTTAAATATAAAAATAAAGGATTTGAAAAGGAAATCGAAAAAATTAAAGTAGGAGCGGTTTATTGATGAAACTTTTACTTTATTTTTTAATGGTCTTCAATTTCAAAGTTTACGACACACCTTATGATGCAGGAGGTTCTATCACCATAAACTGGGAATGGCCGGAGCAGGTCAGGGGTAAGAAAACAGATTCTGTTATTATATACAGGTCAGAATCATCTAAGGGTGAGTTTGAGAGGATAAAATCTCTCAGAACAATATTAAACACTTATAAAGATAACGGGCTCAAAAACAACAAAGAATACTTTTACAAAATAAAAATTTTCTATCAGGACACTGTTTTTGAATCTGAAAAAATAGTTTCTGCAATTCCAAAAGTTCAATATTTTCATTTTGGTAGACTGAATATAATGATAGGAATTTTTCTATTTGTTGGATTCATCCTGTTCTTTGTTACAAGATCTAAAAAGGGGATAAACCTTTTCTTAAGAAAAATACCAGGACTTGACGCTGTTGAAGAGGCAGTAGGAAGGTCAACAGAAATGGGAAGACCAATTCTTTATATACCCGGCCTTTCAACAATCTCTGATGTGGCAACAATAGCTTCTCTTAATATTCTTTCTCAGGTAGTCAAAAAAGCTGCGGAATACGAAACACCAATAATCGTTCCTAACAGGAATCCTGTTGTATATACAATAGCAAAGGAAGTTGTAAAGGAATCATATACAACTATTGGAAGACCCGATCTTTTTGACCCTGACTCTGTATTTTATGTCACAGATTCCCAATTCGGTTATGCATCAGCTGTATGTGGTATAATGGTAAGGGACAGACCCGCAACAAATTTGTTTCTTGGTATGTTCTGGGCAGAATCACTTATCCTTGCTGAGACCGGTGCAACAACAGGAGCAATACAGATCGCAGGGACAGATGCGGTTACACAGCTTCCATTTTTCATAACCGCATGCGATTACACCCTTATAGGAGAAGAACTCTATGCATCATCAGCATATCTTTCAAAAGAGCCTATTTTAGTATCAACAATAAGGGCACAAGATGCAATGAAAGCAATAATATGGGTTGTGGTTGCAATTGGTGGAATTCTCGGAATTCTTGGAAAAGCATGGATTTTAAATTTCTTATTTGGAGGAGGATAAGATGCTTCAAAAACAACTTCCGATGTTAATTTGTTTTATAACGGGCTTTCTTTTATTTTTTCAGTTCTATATTCCAACTTCCTGGTCTCAACATTTTTATGAAATAATGTTAAAATGGATTCTCGGAATTTCGTCCTTTGCAATAACCCTTGCAATTGTCAGTCTTGTAAGACATCACTGGAGAAAAATAAGAAAAAAAGAAAATATAGTCTATTCCGCTACAACAATTATTTCTCTTGTGGCAATGTCACTTATAGGTTTGATAGGTGGTATAGAAAGAAAAACCCTTTTTGACAAAATATTTAACTCTGTCCAGATACCTCTTCAGGCAACAATGTTTGCAATACTTGCATTTTACATGGCATCAGCAGCATACAGGGCATTCAGAGCAAGAAACTTAGAAGCAACCCTTTTGTTACTCTCAGCATTTGTGGTTATGATAGGTCTTATCCCCTTTGGTGAGATGATACACAGGTCAATTCCTGCCTTTGCCCAGTGGATACTTGATGTGCCGAATCTATCTGCAAAAAGAGGAATAGTAATAGGTGTGGGACTTGGAATAGTTGCGACTTCGCTAAAAATAGTACTAGGCATAGAGAAAAACTGGCTCGGGAGGTGAAATATGAAATTTTTTGAAAAACTTGGTAAAATTGATAGAAGAATAATTTATTTAATACTCGGACTTGTAGTTATAATTCCCCTTATAAAACCTCTTGAACTCCCGGTTTTTTACTCTTACCCTGTTAAATCTCTTTTTGATTTTATAGAAAAACAATCTGAAGGTTCATGCATCCTGCTTTCAATGGATTATGACCCAACTGTTTTGCCTGAATGCCATCCAATGGCAAAGGCAATTTTAAGGCATGCTTTTGCAAAAAATTTAAAGGTTATAGGTCTTACATTAAATCCGGCAGGGACAGGACTTGCCCTTGAAGTTATTACTGATATTCCAAAGGAATATAATAAAAAATACGGAGAGGATTATGTGTTTCTGGGATTCAGAGCCGATATAACAGCAACAATCCTTGGATTTGGCGAGGACATAAGAAGAATTTTTCCCTTTGATTATTACGGCAACAGAACAGATACATTACCCCTTCTTCAGAATGTAAGAAATTACGACGACATAGCCCTCGCAATTTCTATAGCAGGCTCAGGTATCCCTGTATCATGGATATACTACGCAAGAGGAAGATACGGTCAGGATGTAGCAGCAGGTGTCACAGCGGTTATGGCTGCTGACTATTACCCTTATTTGAGAACAGGACAGTTTGTAGGACTTCTTGGCGGGATGAAAGGTGCTGCGGAATATGAGAAACTGGTTTATGAAAATAAATATACTCATCAAAAAGGACTTGCAACAAGTGGAATGGACGCAATTTCTCTTTCTCATATTCTTATAATAATATTTGTTATAATCGGTAATATTAGTTTCATAGCAATGCTTAGAAGGAGGGAAACATGAATATTTCCCTTGACCCATGGGTCTGGATTGCAGCATTCTTAACAATAGCGATCTTCTCTTTTCTTTACAAAGACAATCCTATTTACAGGTTTGCAGAACATCTTTTTGTCGGAGTTTCAGCAGGATACTATGTGAATATTTATTGGTATAACGGAATATATCCCTATATAATTGAACCAATTTTTAAAGGATACCAGTTCATTTACATAATTCCCTTCTTATTTGGACTCCTATACTTCAGTATTTTAATTCCTAAATTTTCTTATTTTATAAGATATCCAATAGGATTTTTACTCGGAGCAGTATCAGGACTTGCTCTTTCCCCTCAATTTAAAGAAGTGATACTGGTTCAAGTTCAGGATACTATTCTTCCGCATTTTTCATTTTCAACAGATTTTTTAAATGCTTTAATTATATTTTTTGGTGTTCTAACGGTTCTAATCTACTTTTTCTTTTCTCTTGAACATAAAGGTCCTTTAAAAGGCTTATCAAGGGTTGGGATAATTTTTCTTATGATAGGGTTTGGTGCATCCTTTGGATATACAGTGATGGCGAGAATTTCTCTTTTAATTGGGAGACTGATTTTCTTGCTTAAAGACTGGCTCGGGATTGTGAAGTGAAAAAAAAAGTATTCGTGATAGGACTTGATGGTGTACCCTTTAACTTATTTTTTGAAGAATGGTTGGATGACTTAAAAAATATTAAAAAATTAAAAGAACAGAGTCAATATGGAATTCTTGAAAGTATAACACCACCAATTACTGTGCCTGCTTGGCTTTCAATGATATCAGGTAAATCACCAGGAGAGTTGGGGATTTATGGTTTTAGAAACAGAAAAGCCTATCAGGATTATTCTCTTGGTATAACAACATCCTATTCTGTTAAAGAAGATACCATATTTGAGGAACTTTCCCAAAAAGAAATTAATATAATTGCCTTTGCAATACCTCCTTCATATCCGCCAAAACCTTTAAATGGTATAAGAATTTCTTGTTTTCTGACACCCGACTCAAAGTCTCAATATACCTACCCTGCAGAGTTAAAAAGTGAAATGGAAGAAAAATTTGGAGAATACATATTTGATGTCAGAAAATTCAGAACCGATGATAAGGACTGGCTTTTAAAAGAAATCTATAAAATGACCGAGCAGAGATTTGATATAGTTAAGTATTTGGTTAAAAACAAAAAGTGGGACCTTTTCTTTTTTGTTGAAATGGGACCTGATAGAATTCATCACGGATTCTGGAAATTCTGGGATAAAAATCATAGAAAGTATGAAAAGGGAAATAAATATGAAGATGAGATGAAGAAATATTATATCTATCTTGATAAAAAGATAGGTGAACTTTTAGAGATTATTCCTGATGATACTTATATTTTAATAGTTTCTGACCACGGTGCAAAAGGAATGGATGGGGGTATTGCTTTAAATGAATGGCTCATTCAAAATAATCTTTTATGGTTAAAAAATTATCCGGACAAAATACACAGACTTGAGGTGGACAATATTGACTGGACAAAAACAATCGCATGGGGAGAAGGTGGATATTATGGAAGATTATTTTTAAATGTAAAAGGTAGGGAAAGAGAAGGAATTATTAATAAAAAAGACTATGAAAGGGAGAGAAAAGAAATTAAAAAAGCAATTGAGGAAATACCTGATGAAAAGGGTAATCGGATAAACACAATTGCATACTATCCTGAAGAAATCTATCCTGAAATAAAAGGCCACCCTCCTGATTTAATAATAATATTTGGTGATTTAAAATGGAGAAGCATAGGAAGTGTGGGTATTAAAGATATTTGCACTTTTGAAAATGATACAGGACCTGATGATGCAAATCATTCAATGGAAGGAATTTACTTGATTCACCATCCGGATTTTTGGGGGAAAGGAAGAAAAGACTTAAAAATTTATGATATTTACAACATTATAAGGGATCTTTTTTAAAACAGAATACGACTTAAAATCCTCAATCTTTCCAAAATGCCCCTGGAGGGATTTGAACCCCCAGCCTCCTGGTCCGAAGCCAGACGCTCCTATCCAGTTGAGCTACAGGGGCAGGGGTGGGCGAGGGGACTTGAACCCCCAACCACCAGAGCCACAGTCTGGCGCTCTGCCAGTTGAGCTACGCCCACCGTATATATTTTAGTTTAATAATTATACTGTATGCATGTATTTTTTTCAATGGATATTTGAATTTGAAACTGTTTTAAAAATATAATTAACTTCTATGAGTTTTGAAATACTTGGAATTTCTAGTTATGTTCCAGAAATGGTTCTTACAAATCACGACCTTGAAAAAATAGTTGAAACATCTGATGAATGGATCACTGAAAGAACAGGAATAAAAGAAAGAAGAATTGCTGATGAAAATGAGACAACATCTGATCTCGCTGCAAAAGCCACTTTAAAGCTCTTCAAGGAAATTTCTTTTAATCCATCAAAGATTGATGCAATAATCTTTGCCACCGCAACACCTGATAACTTGATCGCCTCTACCGCATGCAGTTTTCAAGCCAAAATAGGGGCTGAAAAAGCCTTTGCTTTTGATATCTCTGCAGCCTGTCCCGGGTTCCTTTATGGGCTTATAATTGCTGATGGACTTTTGAAAAATGATTCCATAGAATATGTATTAGTGATAGGAGCAGAGACTCTTTCAAGATATGTTGACTGGCTTGACCGAGCTACCTGTGTCCTATTTGGAGATGGTGCAGGAGTTACACTCTTAAAAAAATCTGAATCTAAAAACGAAAAGATAATATCATGGAACTTAGGAGCAGATGGAAGTCTGAGAGACTTATTAATAATGCCGGCAGGAGGAGCCACAATGCCCTTTTCAAAAGAATCTCTTGAAAAAAGGCTCTGTTATATAAAGATGAAAGGGAGAGAAGTTTTTAAAAACGCTGTTCTGAAGATGCAGGACTCTGTAGAAGAAGTTATCAGGGAAGCAAGAATAAAACCATCAGAAATAGACTGGCTTATTCCTCATCAGGCAAATATAAGAATAATTGAAGCCTTGAGAGAGAGACTTGGTTTACCTGAAAATAAGGTGTACGTGAATATAAATAAATATGGGAATACAAGTGCAGCATCAATCCCTATAGCACTGAGAGAGATGTTAGACAGAAAACTAATTGAAAAGGGACAGTTTGTTTTAATGACATCATTTGGAGCAGGCTTTACATGGGGTTCAATTCTAATAAGATGGTAAAAAAATATGCTTTAATGTTTACCGGTCAGGGTTCCCAATGGGTGGGAATGGGACAGGAAATATATAACAGGAACCCTGAATTCAGGTATATTTTTAATAAATGTGAAGAAATTCTCGAAATCCCATTGAAAAAATTATGTTTTGAAGGTCCTATTGAGGAGTTAACAAAAACAGCTTATGCACAACCCGCGATACTCTCTCTGAGTATTGGAATTTTTGAATTATTTAAAGAAAAGGTTAAAGAAAAACCTATTTTTGCCTTTGGACACAGCCTTGGAGAATTTACAGCTCTCTATTCTGCAAAGGTTTTATCTCTTGAAGATGTCCTAAAAATAGTTAAGAAAAGAGGAGAACTTATGCATAAAGCAGGAATTAAAATACCCGGAAAAATGGCTGCAATCATAGATATTGATAAAAAAGAAATTGAAAGAATTATAGAGCGAAAAGGGGTCAAATTCTGTGTAATAGCCAATTATAATTCTCCTTCTCAGATTGTAATTTCAGGGAAAAGAGAAGAAGTAGAGGAAGTCTGTGCAGAATTAAAGAGATTGAAAAAAGGTAAAATTATTCCTCTTAATGTGTCAGCTGCTTTTCATTCGCCTTTAATGAATATCCCTGCAGAAGAATTTTCCGAATACATAGAGAACAAAAAATTTAATACACCCAAATTCCCTGTAATTCAAAATGTTACAGGAAAAGAGGAGAAAGACCCTTATATTATTAAAGAAAATATCAAGAAACAATTAAACTCTCCTGTTTTGTTTGTTGACTGTGTTAAAACTGCAGACGAAAAGGGAGTGGAGTTATTTTTAGAAATAGGTCCAAAACCTGTTCTTATAAAACTTGTAAAACAGATATCAAAAGAATCAGAAACAATTTTTTTCTTAGAAAGTGATACCCTTTGAGATTTTCATACTGCCCTTTTTGCTCTTTTTATCTTTTCTCTTTTCCGGATTTGAAACAGCATTTATAAGCCTGAATCCCTGGGACATTGAAAAACTTTCTGAAAAGAGACTCCAAAAATTGTTCATATACGAACCTTCTAAGGTGTTATCTACTATATTATTTGCGAATAATTTCGTAAATGTAGGTATTGCTGTTATATTGACGAGTTTTTTTTATCGCGGTATGCTAAAAGGGTATGCAGTAGAGATAGGTGGACTTTTATCTTTCATACTGATCCTTTTATTTGGAGAAATTTTCCCAAAGGTTACATCCAAAATTCATCCCGAGTTTTTCTTTGTGAGAACTTATAAGATGGTATCAGTATTATCCAGATTCTTATCTCCTGTGACCAGACTATTTGAAAAAATCTCTTCCTTTTTTATTTTTGGACCATTTAAAACAGAGAGAAAAGTTCATAAAGAGTTAAAGGACGAAGTTTTCTTGTTGAGTATAATAAAGGAAAGAGATGGGGAAATCCCTGTGGGACTCGGCAGAGCATTAAGATCTCTTTTGAAAATTTCTAATAAAAATGTTAAGGAGGTTATGAAGTCAAGAACTGAGCTTTTTGCACTATCAATGGATTTGGAATTTAAAGAATTTATAAGAAAATTTTTGGACTCATCTCTCACAAGAATTCCCGTTTACAAGGAATCTATGGATAGGATTCTTGGAATTTTACATGTTAAAGACCTTCAGAGAATCAAAAAGAAAGGAGATATACCAAAATATTTGAGAAAACCTATAATAATTCCTGAAAATGCAAACATAATTGATATAGTAAAAAAAATAAAAGAAGAGAATATGCCTTTTGTAATAGTGCTTGATGAATTCGGTGGAACCAGCGGTTTTTTAACCCTTTACGATATAATGCTTGAGTTTCTTGGAGAAATAGAAATGGAGGAAACCAGGGCTGAAAATTACATAATAGTTGATGCAAGGATACGGATAGATGATTTGATAGAAAGATATTTTATAGGATTTCCGCAGAGAGATTTTGAAACCTTAAATGGCTTTATCCTTCACTTAACAGGCAAAATTCCTGAAAGAGGTGAAATAATAGAATATGGAAATTACAGATTTGAAATTTTAGAAAGAAGTCCCAAAATGATTCGCAAAGTCAAAATACATTTCCCTCCTTATATGGATTAAATTGACATATAAGATAATTTTGTGTATAATTATGATTTAAAATGATTAATTTAAAAGAAAAATTAGAAAAAGATATCCTATTTGTAGACGAATTAACAGGAATTTTTAATAGAAGATTTTTGGAA
>FWPU01006984.1_pt1 | contig 21546 bp, 18 predicted proteins | sample 2228361 | NCBI WGS metagenome assembly FWPU01 (sample SAMEA103939777, study PRJEB20133) | metagenome
ACTTGTCGAATTCATGTAACGTCTGTTCATCATCCATTTTCGATTGCCCTTTTTGGGGTAGTATACCCACTTTGGACAACTCAATATAACAGTGACACCACGATACAAAATCTTCGCGGTTGGCATCGTTTTCACAGAGCAATACTATAAAGTGGCGAGCCGAAATCGTCACTACAATGACTTCGTTACAAAATCATCGCAAGGTTGCATTGCCTTATAAGTTTACGTGATAGAAAGAAAAAAGTTGCATTCGCCTCCAGCAATGCAATCGCAAGGCCTCTTTGTAGGGTTGCTTAAGGACCAATCGGCAGTTAACTCAAAATTGGTTTAGAATCGTAACTGCCTACCTGTAGAGCAACTTTTAAGAGTTTCTCTACAACGCTTGCGAGTAGGCAGTTGCTTAGAATCCATGTTGTTTGGTTATGGGATCCGAATGAACGAATGCGCCTGCCGCCAGGCTCTGCCTGCCCAGGGCCGACCATAGGTCGGCGGTACACGGCCCCGCCGTGGAGACGGGTCTCTGCTGTGCGCCGCGCTCTGCATTCGTTTATTGGTTTTTCATCCGTTGACGGGTTTTGTCCCAATACGGCCCGCCAACGAATGCCGGGAACGCAGGGATTATTCGCGCCGACCTGCACAATCCTTGGAAAGGAGATGCACATGCAAAAAGCCTTGTTTTGGGTCATCTTGACAGGCGCAGGGATGTTCATCCTGGCGGCTTGCAATCTGCCGATTGCGCAAAGCCAGAAGCCGATCGAGGAAACGCCAACCATGATGGCCAGTCCTACGGCAACGGCCGTAGTTGTTACGGATACGCCCAGCGCTTCACCAACGCCGGAATTTGCGCCTTTTTGCGCGCCCGAGGCAGTCAGCGTTCCAACACCTATGGGATGCCAACTTCCGATTGCATGGGAGGGAGATTCGTTTTGCAACAAGAAGGTCCCTTATAATCTGGTTTTCATGAATCTAGGCTCGACTTATGAAACGCTGTCGGCAGGGTTCCAGTGCAGGAACCAGGGTGTGCAGGGCGGCAAACAGGTCATCAGTTGTACGGGGCCAATGGCAGCCTCCTACGAGGTACGTGTGTGCGACCCGATTTGCGTGGCGCCCACGGCGGGCAGTGAAAGCCCCCTTTGCCCGCCGGGTTATTCGCTGGATAGTGCGCTGGAATGTTGCGCGCCACAAACGCAGATTACCCAGTCCAATTGCGTGACGTTGAAACTGAAGACCAAGAGTTGCGTGGTGAATTGCGCCATCTACAAGAAAAAGTCGGATTGCAACGCCAACTCTTACGCTTGCATTTGGAACGAAAGCACGGATACGTGCCAGTTGAGAAAGTGAGGCTATCCCTGACGCTTACGCCGCAAGGTCGACCAGGCCGCCAATCCCAACGGCAGGGCTACGGCGCCGCACGGCAACAATCGCCGGGAGGCGGGTTCTTGCGGGGCAGGTGCTTGGGCCGATGGGCTTTCGGCCAGAGGCGGTGCAACAACAGGCGGCGCAGCCTGACCCATCAGCGCCAGGTCGTCTAGCCAGAGCGTGCCGCTGAGGCGCTCGGTTTCAGGCGTGGAGAGGCCAAGCGAAAAGCCGGCCACATGGGCGGGATCGAAGGGCGTGCCGGCGTTCTCCTCCCATTCGGCGCGCAAAATCTCTGTCCAGGGAATCTCGACTACCGCCCACCCGCCTACGCTTTCGGCCGGCGTTTCGATGGAGTAAACGTAGGTGGTGTGGCCGCCAGGTGAGCCGCCGTATAGGTCTATGTTGAAGGGAATGCCGGCGCGGTCGGCGCGCAGGTAGAATGTGAGGCCCTGAGAGGCACTCCAGTTTTGCACGCTGTCGAAGTAGAAGCCGCAGGTAGCCCAACTGTTGGGAGTAACGTCGAATTCGAATTGCAGAGAATTGGCGCCGCTGCGCGCCAGGCTCGAATTGACGACACAGTTCAACCTGGTGTCCGTGTTGTCCTGGAAATATCCTTCCCAGCCGGAGGTGCCCGGCAATGGGCCGCGCTCGAGGTCATCGAGCAGGCCAGAGACGGAGGGCAGCGCGGCAGGAGGCTGAGGCTGGGACTCGCCTTGTGCGGGAGGAGCAGCCTCGGGCGGAGTCTGAAGCGGGGCATTCTCCCGCCAGCGATGGTAGAAGACGTTCAACAGCGGCACGAATTCCTCAGTCGCCTTGCGGCTACCTTCGATGGAGGGATGGTCGTCTTCCGAGGGATAATAGAGTCCGTTGCTCTTGCCCACGATATGTTCGACCTGTCCATTGGCAAAGCGATGGTGAGCATCGGGATCGGTGAGGACATTGTAGAAGTCGAAGACCGCCACATTGTTAAGGGTATAGTTGTTCTCACGCAGCCAGTCGTTCACCAGCCAGTTATTGAAGGCGCGCGCGTTGGCGCCATACAAGAGAGCATTGATTCCAGAACGCGGCGGAGCGGTAATGACGATGAAGAGTTTGTCGGGGCGGGTGGCAAAATACTGGACGATGGTGTTGTAAACATATTTGGCGCCGGCCACGGTCATGTCCTCGTAATCGCCGGGCGGGTCATTTGGGCTGCCTCCCAATTCAGAGTTGGGGAAGCACGACTTGAACATGATAATCTCGTTCTCGCCGCCGGGATCGGAGAGTGTGCGCGTGTAAGAGGAATTCTGTCCGCTCTCGTTGAACAAGGCGTCCATGTAAACAGGCGTGTTTTCGCTGGCGAACCACTCGATCCAATTCGGGATGTCGGTGCGGTCGCCAATTTCGTTAGGGCCCCAACTGTAGTTGGTATCGCTGACGAAGTAGTTGTTCTGGCCGAGGGTTCGCCCCAGGTCGCCGTAGCCGTCAGTGAGCCAGTTCTCGCCGGTGGAGTGGTGAATGAAGATAAGTTTGACCACGTGATCGGGCGGATTGGGGTTGTCGGCTTGCGGCGGCGGGGCGGCGAGGGCCGTTCCGGCAGTCAGGAACAGGATCGCCAGAAGGGAAAGAATGGAAATGATCTTGCACTTCATTTTGCACGCTCCTTTTTGTGATTTGGTTTTCTATCTCACGCAGGCCGCACTGGGGCTTCATTCTTGCTGCAAGGTAATCACCAATTGAGTTTCTTCTCCTTCCGCGACAGAGATGTTTTCCTGCGTTACACTCGCGTAACCGCTGGCTACGACGGTCACGGAATAGGCACGCGGCGCGGCCGGCAGGCTGAAGCGTCCCTGGTCGTCGGTGAGGACCACTTGGCCGGCGATAATTGGGTTGACCGACAACACCTGCACGCGCGCGCCTGCGAGCGGCTGGCCACCGGCATCGGTCACAACGCCGCTGATCGTCCCCTGGGGGAAGCCGCCGATGCGCAGGATGGCATTCAGGCGTTCGTCGCTGACGTAGAGGTTGCCGGCCAGGTCGAAGGCCAGGTCAATGCTGTTCATCAAGCCCTCGGCAAAGCGCGTGGTCTGCCCATCGGCCGAGATTCTGTAAACCGCATTGCCAGCCGCAGCATAGAAATATCCATCCGGGCCGTAAGCAATTCCATGAACTTCCTTGAGAAGCGTAAAGACGCGGCGGCTGCCATCCGGTTTGATCTGAATTATCTTGTCCCCAAATGTCGGCGGATGATCCGCCGGAGCCTGATATTGATCGGGAGCAACCACCACATACAGATTGCCTTCCAGGTCAAAGGTCAGTGCCGTCGGGAAGCGCAGCCCTTCAGCAAAGACGGAATAGGAGCCATCCGGCCTGGCCTGCAATATTTGTCCATTGGAGGTATCCGAAATAAACAAGGTGTCATCCGACGCCCGGTAGGTGAGTCCGCTGGGATAGTTAGCCTCAATCAGAGTATTCAGTTTGGGATCATCGGGGGCCCGAACGGCTACCCTGACAGGAAACAAGCCGGGAGCCGCTTCGCTGGCATACAGCACGCCGTCGGGGGCAAAGGCCAAATAGGGGATTGGAGGTTGGAAGGAGAGATAATCCATGAACCAGGAAACCTCGCCCGCCGGGTCTATCAACGTCGCCATGCCGCCGTCGTCATTGGCGGCAAGCAGCTCTCCGCAGGGCGAGAAGGCCAGTCCCATCGGAGTGATGATGCTATTGCCCGAGACGATCTCGCGAATCGTACCGTCCGGTTTCACAGCCAGCACACCTCCCTGGCGCAGTTGACCGCCAACGATCTCACCCGTATCCCGCCGCCACTCGATGCCGGAGATTCCATTATGCGGAATCTGAGCGATCCTGGTTACAGTCCCAGCGTCATCCATCCGATACAAAGAGCCGCTCGTTTCGCGCTGACCGGTCGCAAGGTAGATATTCCCCACATCGTCAATCGCCATTCCGCCAGAAGTAATGGAACCGATTGGGCTTTTGCTCAACTTGGTAAGCGAGTAGTCGGGCAGGGAAATTTCATACACGCCGGAAGACCCCGCGCCCAGGAAACGTCCGTCGGGCGCAGTGCGGATGGCAATCAGGTCGGGAATTTCATCTTTTATCCGGGTTATCCGGCCTGTTGGAGTGACCTGCAAGAGATATGGAGGCTCCGGGCATGGCGACAAGGCAATGTACAAGTTTCCGTCCGGGCCTAAACCAAATCCGCTGTCACAATCCGAGCGGATCAAAGGTGAATGAACGATGACTCTGATCGTCCCGTCCGGGGAAACGCGAGTGATTTTTCCATCGGGCATGAAATAGAGATACACATTTCCCTGGTCGTCAATATCGCCCTGATAACCGTCAACGTTGGCGGCAAACGGGGTAACGGTCCCGTCATCCTCCAGGCGGGAAAGCGCGAAGTTGCGGACAGCCAAAACCAGCATTTCACCCTGCGGTGTCAGTATGATGTCCAGGGGCATGTTGAAGGCGCCCGGCGCAACGAACCACTCAGCAGAAAAGCCCGGTTCGGCAAAGGTGATCGAGGCCGGTTCCAGCGATCCAAACGGCGCAGGCGGCGCGACCCGGGCGGCGCAGACGCGCGGCGGCATTTCTGCCATACCGGCCTCAGATTCCGTCTCGTCGAGTTCTGCAATCATGACCGAACGGATTTCATCAATCGCATACCATCCGCTTTCACAGCAAACGCCATTCATGGGACGGACATTGAGCAACTCAAGGTCGGAGATGTCCTCGAAGTAAAAGAGTGGCATCTTGATCTCGACTGCCTCGCCCAAGGCGTTGCCGCTGCTTTCCACTTCACCCACATCTTTCCATTCGCCTGTTGTCACCTCACCCATATAAGGCTGTTGCTCGGTCCCCGGCCAGAAAGAGATGACGAAACTGCGCGAGCCTGAACGAACATCGAGATCCACCTGGACGAAATCGGTCGCAGAGCCGTGCGTCTCGATCAGGACGTAGAGAAAGGCATCGTTGGTAAAAGCGCGCACCTCCGCGATGTCGAACCCGCCACGATCTGTATCGCCGGCCGGGTCGGTCAACAGCGCTTCATAACCTTCCCAATCGGACGGATCGCCATCAATAACGAGCCGAATGCTCGTACACGGTCTTCCCGCCAACCAAGGTCAGGTCAACCGTCAATTCGAGCAGGTCAGCCGGGTCAGCGACCGTGTACGGATTGTCGTGCCAGACGACCAGGTCGGCGAATTTGCCCGGTTCCAGCGAGCCTTTGACGTTCTCGGCAAAGTCGGCGTAGGCGCCGCCCATGGTGTGGGCGTACATGGCTTCCTCGATGGTAAGCGCCTGTTCGGGGCTGACCGGCTTCTTCGACCACGTGGCGCGCACGACGCTGGCGAACAAGGTGCTTTGCGGATCCCACCAGGGCATGGAGGGCGCGTCTGAACTGAGGGCAAGCGGGATGCCCATGTCCAGCCAGGTGCGGGTCGGAACGATGCGCTGCGCTCTCTCTTCACCCCAAATCCTTTCCATCGCATCCCCAAAAGCCCGGATGAGTGTAGGCTGGGTCGAGATGACCACGCCAAGATCTTTCTGGCGCTGCAGGGCGCTGTCGGTATTCAGCACGGAATGTTCGATCCGGTGACGCGGGTCGGGACGGGGATTCTTGCTCATGGCGTTCTCGATGGCGTCCAGCGCCAGGTCTACGGCGGCGTCACCGCCGGTGTGCAGCGCCACCTGGTATCCGGCGTCATGGAAGGCGCGCACGGCTTCTTTAAGATCATTAGGTTTCCAAATGGTGATGTTCCAAGCAATGCCGTCGTGGGGTTCGTGGGTGTACGAGGCTTCCAGCGCGCCGTCCACCTGGAATTTGGCCCCGGCAAAGTGCATGTAATCGCTCTCGTAGCGCATGGCCTCGATAGCAGGGATGCGCCCATCCAACTCCTGGATGTATTCCAAGACGTTCATCACCTGCCCGCGGATAGTCATCTCGCCGCGCCGCGCAACGTCGAAATAGGCCTGCATACGATCCAGGTCGCGGGCATAGACATCCTGGAAACTGGTGACGCCCATGGAGGCAAACTTCGCCTGCGGGTTCAGGATGCTGGTCTCGTAGGCTGCGACGTCCAACAGGTCCGGCGACCAGAGGCGGCGGAAGACATCCATGGCCGGGTGGTTCATCACCGTACCATTTGGTTCGTCATTCGCCTCGCGCAGGAAGCGGCCATTGCCCGGATCCCTGGTGCTGGCGGTCACACCGGCCATTTCCAGCGCCAGGCTGTTGACCACAGCCATGTGCCCGCCCTGGTTGATGAGCATCACCGGATGATTGGGCGAGACCGGGTCAATATCATGCTTGGTCGGATAGCGTCCGCCAAAGGTGACCCAGCCGGAGCCAATCACCCACTCGCCTTTGGGCGTGGAGGCGACCTTCTCGGCGATCTTGGCCTGCATATCTTCAACCGTGAAGATGGCCGGCCAACTGACGTCCACATAGACCGTCCCCAACAGACCACAGGCGCTCAAGTGGCAGTGCGCGTCATTCAGGCCAGGGGTCACGGTGCGTCCCATCAAATCAATGACCTTTGCCTGCGGCGCTGCCATGGCGCGGACGACCTCGTCCGAGCCGGTCGCCAGGACCTGACTGCCGCGGATAGCAAGGGCCTGGGCGGTCGTCCTGGCGCTGTCCATGACCACCACATTGCCGTTGACCAGGATGAGGTCTGCGATTGCCCCGGCGGGCAGCGCAGGAGCAGGGTGGGCTGTTGGGCTTGGCACGGCGGTCAGCTCGACGCCGCGTCCGCAAGCCAGCGCCGCGCCACCCAGGGCAGCACCGGCCATTTTCAGGAAGTCGCGACGGGACAGATGCCGATGGTTGTGAGACATTTCGGTTTCTCCTTTGTCTAAATCTGGCCAGCCTCAAGGCATGGGGTGGTCAGTGAAAAACTGCCACATGAGTTGAGTGGCAGAGATTTCGGTAGTCGGCTGACCCATCCGCAGGCTGACGGCCTCTCCTCCCGGCCAGGCGTGTTTTCCGCCTGTGATGGTGTACAACTCCACGGATGCGCCGCCCTGACAGGGGGAATAGATATCGTGAATGATGCTTCTCGAAACGGTTTGCTGCGCTTCGAGGGGACAGCCGTTCGCGACGACCCAGAACGAAATTTGATCGTTCACGGAAATGAACTGCACGCTGCCGGGGGTCACGCCGCCGTCATATGGATTCGGTTCGTCATCCGTGCCGTGAAAGTGGATGACCGGCACCGGGCGCGCCGGACGGCAGGCCTGCATGTCCTCCAGCGCCTGGGTGGCGCTGACCGGCCCGATGGCGGCGATCTGCTCCGCCATTTCGCACGCCAGGCGGTAGGTCAGGATGGCGCCGTTCGAGAAGCCGGTGGCGTAGATTCGTTTGGGGTCTATGTCGAGAAAGGTAGAAAGGTCGGCGATAACGGCACGGACGAAACCGACGTCATCCACATTGTTGCGGGCGGCCTCCCCGCAGCAGCCTCCGCCGTTCCACGACATCTGCTCCCCGGAGGCGTTGGGATAAACGACGATGAAACCGGCAGCATCGGACTGGGCGTTGAAGCCGCTGATGCGCATCATTTCCCCGGCGTTCAGGGTGATGCCGTGAAAGGCCAGCACCAGCGCCGCAGGCTGGGAAGGGTCGTAGGCCGGCGGGATGTGTAAGACATACGAACGTTCCAGCCCAGCGACCATCAAAGTATGTTCCGAATCGCCGGCAGGCAGGGAAGCACTGGCTGTTTCGGGAGAAGATGGCACGGGAGTTGCCTTCCCGCAGGCCAGCGCAGCCAGCAGAAGCATGACAGGGAAAAGGAATTGTTTGTTCATCGCAACGCCTCGAATTCGAGACTGGTTCGATGGTCGCGGTTTCTCGTCAATGTGCATTTGGAGAAAAACTCGACGGGCGAATCGTATTGCGCGACCAGAACTCCTGGATGACAGCCAGCAGGTCGTTGTCCACCGGCGTCGTATTGTCCGGGTCTGGGCCGTAGCGGAAGTTGAAGTCGGTCACGCTCTCCGTCCACGGCGCCCAGGCGGGGGGATTCCACACCCACAGGGCGTAGTTGATGCCAAACGTCTCGAAGATGTCCATCTCATCACGCATGAAATCGGCCGCGCCCGGCACCCAGCGTATCACGCCAAACTCGTTGACTGCTACGGGAACACCTTGCTCTTGCTGGAAATCGGAAAGGGTGGAGAGGAAGCCCTCTAGCCAGGCGCGGTCGAAGACATCGGGCTGACCATCCCAGTCGAGGTCGAAGCGGCCCGGGTAGGCGTTACGAGCGGGAGGCGGATCCTGATGGGTATATCCCTCCTGCGGCTCGTACTGATGGGCGGCATAGACGATGCGCGGATCGTCCACCACTTGCAGGTAGGGCAGCCAGCGCACCGCGCCCCAGCCCATGCCGCTGACCAGGATGGGCGTTTCTCCATCCGCTTCGCGAATCCCAGCCACGATGCGCGGGTAGAACTGGTTCCAGTCATACAGGCTGCCGGCGTATTGGGGATAGAACTCTTGCGGGTCGTAGAGGCCCAGGGCGACATCGTTCGCGTTCGGCTCGCACATCAGGTCGTAGCCAACCACCACCGGGTTGTCGCGATAACGTTCGGCAGTGTAGCGCCACATCTCTACCCAGGCGTCCTGCGCGGCCGGGTCGTTCCAGACAGACTCGATGAGCAGGTCGGAGTCGAACCAGTCCCCTGCGCCGTCGCGGTAGAAAGTGAAGTCGCTGCGCCCCGGCCCGGTGCGGAAGGTGACGACCACGAACAGGTCGGCATTGGCCGCCATCTCGATCATGTGGTCAAGGTTGGCTTGTACCTGCTCGTCGAGAACGTACGGCGGACGCTCGGTGAACAGGCCCGGATGCGAGAAGTTGACGTAGTTCGCGCCCAGCGCGGCCAACTCATTGAAGTCCGCCTGCGTGTAGGGCGGGCCGATGTACCCATCGCCGAGGAACTCCGGCCCGTCCAGGTCGGGGACGACGATGCGCTGCCAGATGTTCGCGCCGCGCAGTTGCGTGTTGGTCCACAGCGACATTTTGTCCTCCGGCCTCGCCGGCGCGGGTTCCAGCGTGGACTCGGGCGCGGACGCGGTAGCCGGCGGCGCGGTCAATTCCGGCGACGCGGTGGAAGGCGGTTCAACATCGCCTGAGAATAGCGCGCAGGAAAGCAGGAACAATCCCGCCGTCAGTCCGGATATGATTTTGGTTACAGTTTTCATGGGACCCTCCCCGGTCTCAGGAAACAGATAATCTCCCCCAACGTTTGAAATCAGTATAGAGGATAACCACTGGGAAAGTCAAGCATCTTTATCGCACCCTCCAGACATGCACCACCGGTTTGGCGCCATCGGCAAACAACTCCAGAACGTACAACAGGCCGTTGGCGCGATCGTAGGCCACGTCGCCGATGCGGGCGCGGCGCTGGTCGCCCCAGCCAAGGTCGAAGCGGTCCCATTCCGGTGGATTCAGATAAAGGCGTTCGTCAATATCTATCACGGCGTAAGGCTGCGGCTGCCAGGATTCGAGTTCGCCGCTGGCGACCTGGGCGAGTTGATGCGGGTCGAAGAGGATGAATTGCGCCTCGAAGCGCGTCGTCCACCAGCCGCGTCCGCTGACGCAGTTGCCGGCAGCCTCGTGGCAACAGCCAGCAAAGTCCTGCGGCGGGCAGGGCGTCCCATCGGCGTTGCGGCAGGTGACGAAATCGGTCGCATCGGTGTCCACGCAGGCAAATTGCGGTCCTTGCGGGTGGATGTAGCCGTACCAGTATTTTTCGCCGCTGTTCTTGGTGCCGGCAAACAGGACAGCCTGTTTGCCCGAAGGCGTGGTGAGCCAGGCGCCGCCCTCCCAGGCATCGGGATGTTGATAGCCGTTCATGGCGCGGACGATGTCTGTGGTGTTGTAGGCGTTCTCGTACAAGAGCAGGGTCACTTCTTCGAGGCGCGTTCCCGAAGGCGGGGGCGAACCGTCCACGTTCCAAGGACGATAGGCGAAGAGGGTCGGCCCCATGCCGCCCTGCCCGCCGTCGCGCATGCGCCCGGTGGCGAGGTAGCGCCCGCCGGTGTAGGCATCGGCCCACTCGGCGGGAATCTCGAACATGTAGCCGTTCACGCTGTATAAATCCTGGCCACCGATGAACCACTCGCCCCGGAAATCGGGCGCAGACAGGGTGGGACTGAACCAGCCGTGCGTGGGAAATTCCTCCGTCTGGAGATGCTCGCCCCAGGCAATGTGGATTTTCGGCCCCGTTTCGGGGCGATTGAGGTATTGCATCCCAACCTTGGGAATCTCGTCATAGCCGCTGAAGTGACCGGCCATCACGTTATGGAAATCCTGGAGGAATTCCGCCATATTGAGTTCCTCGACATTCCTGGAGATGATCGGCAGCGGGATGTTGACTTCCGCGACCTGATCGCCATCCGGCAAGTCGCCGTAGGGCATGCGGTCGTGACCGGTGATGAACAGCGAGCCGGGGAAGCCGTCCTGCGCGCCGGCGGGGTCGCCGTCGGGGTTGAAGGTCATGGCGTTGCCGCCGTAGGCGAAGGTTTGCGGGCGTTCGTCCCCGCCGGGCAGGCGGAAGGCGCCGAGGTACTCGAAGTCGGAGGGGGATACCAGGTCGCCGGAAGGAGGCGGGAGCGGCTGAGGTGAGGCGACGGCCGGGGTGGGTGTGTCCGCTGCGGGTGCGATGGGAGGCGGCGTGGGCGAGGTCACGCCGCAGGCCAGGGAGAAGGCCAGCAGCGCGCCGGCGGTCATCCAAAGTTTGCGGTAATTTTGCATGGCAGTATCTCCTTTCCTAATCATGGCGCGAGGAGCCGGCCAATACAGAAGTAGGAGTGCCACCACAACTCCTCCCTATTTGGGGCGGGCGGCGACCATTTCGGGTAATACGATAAGGGAAACAAGAGCGCTATCGCCAGCGTTTGCGAAAGCAAAAACAACAATCGGATTTCCGCCTGCTCGAAACGCCTGAGGAGCAGCGCCAGCCCGCTCGCCCAGAAAATCAGCGCCGCCGCCACGCCGCCCAGCAGGGCAGGGAAATTCACCCGCGCCATAGCCACCAGGGGCAATTCCAGTTCGATCACCTGCCCGCCCCGCTGCACTTCGGAGGGGTAGTTTCCAACCGCCGCAGGCCAGTGCGGGTAGGGTTCGCCGTTCACCGAGAGGATCACGTCTCCGGGCATGAAGCCGGCCCAATTGGCAAATGAGTCCTGTTCGGTTTCCAGAATCCTGCCGCTGGTCCAATCCATGACCGCGTCGAAGACGGCCGTGCGTGCCTGGTGGTAGATCACATATCCCGCCAGGGCAGGCACGACGAGCGCGAACAGGAGGAGAGCATTCGGGAAAATCTTCATGGCTCCGCCCCCAACCCGTGACGGACGGCGAACAGCACGGCCTCGGCGCGGCTGGTCAAGCCGAGTTTGCTGTAAATGCTGCTGATGTGATTCTGGACGGTGCGCTTGGTGAGGACGAGTTCCTGGGCGATGGCCGTGTTATCCAGCCCGCGCCCGATCAGACGCAGCACTTCGACCTCACGCGGGGTCAGCGTGGAAAAGGCCGCCTCGGCCCCCGGCGGGACTCCGGCAACGGCGCGCTTCACCACCTGCCCGGCCACCGAGGGGCTGAGCCAGGTCTCACCGCGCGCCGCCGTCCGCACGGCGTTGACCAGGGTTTCGAGCGCCTCGTCCTTCAGGACATAACCGACCGCGCCGCTTTCGAGCAAGCCGAAAACCGTCTGCGGGTCATCGTGGGCGGTGAGGATGAGGATGGCGGTGGTGGCCCCCTGTTGGCGCAGTTGACGGGTCACCTCCAGGCCGTTTCGGTCGGGCAGTTGCACGTCGAGGGCAAGGACATCAGGGCGAAGGTTCGCTACCAGGCGCAAGGCATCGGCGGCGTTTTCGCCCTCCCCCACGATTTCGATGTCGGGCGCGGCTTGCAAGATGGCGCGCAGTTTCGCCCGGACAATGGGATGATCATCCACGATAACGATGGTGGTCATGGCCGTCCCTCCCGAAAGTCAACGTGACCATGTCGTTTCTTGAAAACGCCTTCCCTCTCCTGCAATTGTTCCTCCAGCAGTCCCCAATTGGGATGCTATCCCCGAAGGGGATGCTATTGCACTACTGGGGGCAACTGCCGCCAGAACTGAGGTGGTGAAGCGCCACGAAGTGGTGAAGCACCACGAAGTGGTGTGGCAAAGCCAACCATCTCGTATCCTTTCATGGCACAGGTGGCACAAGCAGGGCAGCGGTGCATCGAAGATTTGTCACCCGAAAACCATGCCGCGCCTGGGTGCGGCTCGCCCTCACCACGACACTGTGCGGATAGTTACCTGTTATTTTTCATTATAGGGTTTTCAACGAGAAAAACAAGTAGCCATTTTGTCAGGAAGCGTAACAGCCCGCCACTCTCGCGCTTCGACGATGAAAGGAGATTTTGCCCTACGAGCGTACTACTTGAAGAAACGAGACAAGAAATACCCCACTCTCATGATCACTTCGAGAGCATCCTCGAAAGTGAGCGCCGCCAGGGTGGCCAGCACCAGATTCAGGCTAAGGCGTTCCCAAAGCGTCTCAGGTTTTCTGCCAAATACGAACACAACCCAATTCCACAGCACAGGGATGAACCATAGCATCAAGAAAAAGACGCCAGCAATGATAGCAATGAGGAATTGCGTTCTATAAATCGTATACAACAAAACGACTGCCGCGGCCATGAAAATCAATATACTTACCCACCGCCAACCAAGACGGTCGAGCCTTTTACCCGGCTCTTTGTCCGGCAGACGAGGCAGAGATTCTTTCGACATGTATTCACCCTTTCCACTAAGTAACTATCCGCACACCATACGGAAACCCCAAACGAGCGGTGCGCGCGTCCAACAACGCCTCCAACACGCCTCCGCCAATGGCCAGTGACTTATCCGAAACCAGGCGGCACATCGTCGGGTCGTCGCGCGGGTCTACATCGCCAATTTTCATACCGGCTGACACAGGCAGGCCGGGATGCACCATTCCGCGCACCACACCGGCAAATGGACTAAGCACTGGCACCTCTTGCAATCCCGATTCGTCTCGAATAGCAACCACTATCTGCCCAGCCTCGACATGCTCGCCAATTTGGGCATGGGCAACGACTATGCCCGAAACGGGCGCGCGCAGCACACGGCGCGGATCCCCCTCCGGGTGTCCGGTATCGGCCTGTGGGCAACCTTCCCAAAAGACTCGTCCCAGGGTGTGGCTGCGGCGGGTCTCGATGACAGCGTGGCAGTTCTCTCCGGCGCGGAACCCAGGCCCAAGTCCGATGAGAAGCGGAACGGGAACGGTCAGCGGCTGCGGAGGCTGTTTGGTCAATCGCGCATCGATCACCGCGCAAAAGTCAAACAAGGAAAGAATGGAGGCCTGCGGATCCACCACGACCGGCACCTCCCCCGCTTCCAGCGCCGCCGGGGCCTGCTCCCGTTTCATCAGCCGCCCTGTGGCCTCTTCCACCTTCCACGCCCCCGCGTAGACCGCCTGAGCAAATGCCACGCTGCGCCGCACCGCCAAAGGCTGCGCCAGTTCACTGACGATCACCGGCAACCCGGCGCGATACAACCGCAGAATCACCCCTGAGGCCAGGTCGCCCCCGCCGCGAACAAGAAGATAAGGCTGCATATTCCTACTCATTGGGCCGATTGGCGTCATGAAGGCGTCGCTCTAGCAAGAGATGTCCAAAAGCGTAAAGGAGGAGGTAAACAAACAAAAAGAAAGGCACAAACAACCCGGCAAACATGAGCGAACGCAGCGTGGGATGCAGCAAGTAATACAGGGTAAATTGCGCCATGTCGCCAAAATGGCCAAGGATATCCCAAGAATTCCAACGCAAGAAGCGTCCCATATAAACGCCTATGCTGGTCAAGACCGTGACCACTAAAACAAAGCCCCACCCTAGCCAGTGTCCAAATTCACGCCGCACGATCTCTTGCATCAAGAACAGCGAGACCATGCCCAAGAACAGACCGGTGAACGAGGCCCACATCAAGAGCAACACATCGTACCAAACCGGAAAGTCTTCGCTCGGAACGCTCAAATGCTGAAAATCGGTCAGGATGTAGGGCGCATTTGGAAAGAAAATCAACCATAAAAACGCACTGACAGGCGCCACCACCAGCAAGGCGCGGCGCGAAAGCGGCAAGGTGTACATGACATAAGCCACCATGAAGGGAATCCAGGCCAGGAACAAATTCCAAATCAAAAAAACATAGCGCAGCGACGCTGTGCCGGCGATACGCAGGCGCACCAAACCAGCCGCCATCAAGGTAGCGCCCGCCAGTAAAAAGAAAATGGTCAGGCGATTTGTTATGGGAGAATAATTCAAGAAGTTTTTCATCTTGGCGCTCCAGAGGTCGGCAGAGTATGTTCACTCTGCTCGCGCAACAAGTGACCGAACGAATACAACGTCAAATAAACGAACAGGAAAAAGGCGCTGAAGAGACTGGTGAACGCCAGCAGGCGCAAACTCGGATCAATGACCAGGCCAAGCAGGTCCATGGCCACTTCAGCAGGATTGCTCAAGATATCCCAAGAATTCCAACGCAGAAAGCGCCCTATATAAATGCCGCCGCCGCTCGAAACCGAAACGACCAGCACGAACAACCACCCCAGCCAGCGCCCAAAATTTCGCTGGACGATTTCGTGCATCAAATAGAGTGAAATCAAGCCGAGCAGCATCCCGCTCCAGGAAAACCAGACCAGCAGGATGATGTCATACCACAAGGGAGCATGGGGAGAAGCGCGGCTCAGGTATTGCAAATCCGTCAAAATATAAGGCGCGTTGGGAAAGAAAATGAGCCACAGAAAGGCAAACAATGGGATGGCCACATACAGCCAGGGACGCTTCCAGGAAAGGGCATACGCCCCGTAGGCCAGCAAAAAGGGAATCCAGGCCAGAAAGAGATTCCAGATCAGGCCGCGATATTGCTGGGTGTCGCTATAGACCATGCGCGCCAACACCAGTAAAACACTGACACACGAGGCGGCCAATAGCAGGCCAAAGATAGCCAGTTTATAGCGGTTGCGGATTAGAAAAGAACGCATGACCCAAATTTTCATCTACTGAGTCTGTAAAAAAGCCAACAGCCGGGCGTTCACCTCTTCCGGTTTCTCGTAATGCGGAATATGGCCACAGCCAGCCACCGGCCAGAAAATGGCTTGAGGAATCGCCTCTCGAACCGCATGGCCATACGCAAAAGGCACAACCGAGTCGTTCTCACCCCAAAACAACAGGGTGGGTATCCCGTTTCGCCCCACCATGCGGTAAGCCGCCGAAAAATCTCCCAACATCCCATGCCGCATAGTCGAGAGCAAAGCGCGCCGAAAGCCCTTGTACTTCATCTGAACGCGATATCTGCGTTGAAATTCTGCCACCAGGTCAGGCCCAAACAAATCGGAAGCAACGCCTTTGAGCAGCGTCACACTACCAAACAGGCCAAGGGCCAGTTCCCCCACCCCTGGCAGGGACGCCGCCCGGAGATACCAGGGGAGCCTCACGGCTTTTGCGCCGGCCGGGTCAATCAAGACCAGCCTGCGGACACGCTGCGGAAAACGCGCCGCAAACGTCACGGCGATCGCCCCGCCCATGGAAAGCCCAACCAGGTTGATAGGAACATCGAGGCCAAGAAGTGTATCCAATAAGCCTTGCAATTGCTTGCAAAAGAAATCCATATCATAGCGAGTCACGGGCCTATCCGACAAACCGCGCCCAAACAAGTCATAACGCAACGCGCGCCAGCCAGAGCGAATCAGGAACTCGAAGGTGGTATCGAAGATGAAGGACGGCACAGAAAAGCCATGCACCAGCACCACCGTCTCTGCCTGGTCTGGCCCATCCAACTCATAATGGGTATATCCATCTGTCAGGCGCACAAAACGGCCCTGGGCCTGGGCGCGCACGGCAGCGTCCAACTCTTCGGTTTCGTCCAGATAGGGAAACGACCAGCGCATCAGAAAAAAAAGACACAGGTTGCGCAGTCAGCCACTCGAGCCAGGCTCACCGCGCAACCCGTGTGCGAGAGTCAAATCTTGCCCAGTCTGCGCAGGATGCGTTCTGGGGTGAGCGGGAACTCGTCGTACCAAACGCCAGTGGCGTCATGTATAGCGGCGGCAATGGCAGGAGCAGTGGGCAGGAAAGGCAACTCGCCTACACCGCGCGCCCCCCACGGTCCGTTAGGGTCAGGGATTTCTACGATGACCGATTCCACCTTGTCAGGAATATCGCGGATGGTGGGAATGAGATAAGTGCTGAGTTGATCGGTCAACACATAGCCGTCTTTGGTCTTGAAATCCTCCAGCATGGCATAGCCCTGCGCCTGCACGACAGCGCCCTCGATCTGCCCTTCGACCAAATCGGGGTTGATGGCCTTACCAAGATCGTCAGCCGCAACGACGCGCAACACGCGCACCTGACCAGTCTCGACGTCCACTTCTACTTCGGCGGCCTGCGCCGCATAGGCATACGCAAAATTGGGCGTGGCGTAGCCGGTCTCTTTCTCGAAGGGCGTGGTCGGCGGCGCCAGGTATTTGAACTCGCCGATGGCGGGGCGCTCTTCCTTACGCCATTTCTCTAAGGCCGCCTCCGCCGCGCCGCGAATAGCGTTACCCGCCATGAAGGTCATGCGCGAAGCCGACACCGAGCCAGAATTGCCCATGAGGGCTGAATCCGAAGCCACCAAAGTCACTTTCTCGACCGGCACGCCCAACGCCTCGGCAGCCATCTGCACCATGACCGTATGCACCCCCTGACCCACTTCTGCCGCGGCCTGCAACAACACGACCTTTTCGATCTCGCTGCCGCCGTACAGTTCCACGCGCGCCCAACAATTCTCCTGATAGCCAAACGAAAAGCCAACATTCTTGAAACCGGCTGCAAAGCCGCGTCCACGTTTCAGGTGAGAGGGCAACTTTTTGTCTTGCCGCTCGCCATGGGCCTTCCATCCAAACCGCTCGGCAGCCGCCTGAATGACTTCGGGGACGCTGACTGGGCCAGGGGCCGGCGTTCCAACTCCCAGCGTGAGACCGTCCCGCAAGGCATTCTTCAAGCGCAATTCGACCGGGTCCATGCCCAGTTTCTCTGCCAGTTTATTCATCTGCGTCTCGGCCATATACAGGGCCTGCGGCGCGCCAAAACCGCGAAAGGCAGCGCCCGGCACGTTGTTCGTATACACCCCATAGACATCAACCTTGACATTCGGGATGTAATATGGCCCCGTGCAGGTAATCGTCGAATTTCCCAGGACCTTATTGGTGGTGTACATGTATGCGCCGGCATCGCCGATCATTTCGACTTCAGCGGCCACCACTTTGCCCTCTTTGGTCGCGCCCCATTTGCTGCGTATCACCGTGGCATGACGTTTGCCATGCCCCACAATAGATTCCTGACGCGACCAGATGATACGAACCGGGCGCTGCAACTTCCAGGCTGCCAGGGCCAATACAATCTGGACCGACATGTCCTCGCGTCCGCCAAAAGCGCCGCCAATGGCAGGGTAGATCACGCGCACGCTTTCGTCTGGCAAACCCAGAGCGTGCGCGATCTGATCGCGATCGGTGTGCGTCCACTGACCGCCCACCATAACGGTCACATGCCCTTCTTCGTCTATGTAGGCCAGGCCAGCCTCTGGCTGCAAATAGGCGTGTTCCTGCACCGGCGTGCGATATTCGCCCTCGACAATGACATCTGCCTGTTGGAAGCCTTCCTCGACATCCCCTTTCCGTATCTTGTAATGTACACAGACATTGGAATCGCCGATTTCTTCATGCACGCGCACCGCGCCTGGCTGCATGGCCTGTTCTGGATCGGCGACCACCGGCAGGTCTTCGTATTCGACCTCAATCAATTTGCGCGCCGCTTCGGCCTGCGCCTCGGTCTGCGCCACAATGACGGCCACCTGATCGCCCACGAAGCGGACGACGTCGGCGCCGGGCTTGGAAGAACCCGGCCCGCACAAGACTGGCTGGTCTTTCCATTGCAAGCCATACTCGTTGACCGGAACGTCTTTGGCGGTAAAGATCGCCACCACCCCTGGCGCAGCCTGAGCCCGATCTACCAGGATGCGCTTGATGCGCGCATGAGGCCGACCGGCAAACAAAATTTTCATGTGCAACATGCCCTTCATGGATAGGTCGCCGGCGTATGGCGTTCGACCGGTGACCTTCCCCAGGGCGTCTATACGACGTTTGGATTGTCCAATCTGACTGGTCGTCATGGTTCGTCCTATCGTTTGTACTTTTTGACCTTGACTCTAGGGGGCGGGGCGTCCATAGGCCCATAACGTGGCGGCCCAAACAATTGGTAGATGGCCGCATAGAAGAACGCCAGGAAACCGCCCAGAAAAATGGTATAGACAATGGTCAGCGCCAGGTACGCCTTCAACCTCGGATAGCCGACCACAGGTTGTAAAATTCCCGCCAGCGTCGGTAGATACTTCCACAAGAGGTCAGGCACCCTCATAGGAGAGGTCAGTTCATAAGGCAGCCAGCCTATACTGCCAAAGAAAGGCAGGGTCAAAACAGCGATCCCATACGAAAGGATGGGAACGATGACCATAATCATACAACCGATCCCCCGCCAGATGGGATGTTGTTGCCGCACTACGCGAGGCTCGGCGCGGCGGACGGCGCTACGGTACTTACCCATAGGCCCCTATCCTTTCTGTCGGCTGGCGTCTTCGATAGCCTGCACGATCTTGTAGTAACCGGTACAACGGCACAGGTTCCCCGTAATGGCCTGGGCAATCTCCTCCCGACTGGGACGCGGCCGCTCTTCGAGTAATTTGGCCGCCGACATCAAAAAGCCAGGCGTACAGTAGCCGCACTGCACCGCGCCATCCTCGATGAACGCCTGTTGAACGGGATGCAGTTTGTCGTTCACCGCCAGGCCTTCCACCGTGACGATGTCTGCGCCGTGCGCCCGCGGGGCCGGCACCAGGCAAGCCATCACCGCCTTGCCGTCCAGGAAGACCGTGCAGGCGCCACATTCGCCTTCGGCGCAGCCTTCTTTGGAACCAATCAAACCGGCCTCCTCGCGCAGTAAACGCAAGAGCGTCTTTTCATGCCCGGAGCGAAAGACATATTTCTTGCCGTTGATGGTAGTTTCGATGGGATCGTTCGGGAAGGCCGCCGAGGCCGGCAGATGGCCGCCATCTGGCAAGGGATGGCCCCACAGCAGGACCGGATCGGACGGGAAATCAGCCTGCTCCTCACCCTTGAGCAAAGACCTCAACCCGCGCGCCGTGCAGACGCGCACCATCTCGCGCCGATATGCCGCCGAACCGCGAATATCATCGATGGGGCGGGAGGCTGCCATGGCCAGGCGCGCCGCTTCGGCGATGACCGCTTCGCTCAATTTCTTGCCCGACAGGTAACGTTCGGCTTCTTCGGCGTGGATGATGGTCGGCGCCACCGCTCCTAGCGTGATGGAGGCCGAGGTCACGGCAGCAGCCTCGAGGTCCAGAACGACCGCCACGTTGACCACCGAGATGGCTTGAGCGCGTCGCAGGGCAAGTTTGATGAAGGTTCCGCACTGCCGTCTTTTTTTGAACAGCCCGCCGCTCTGGAGGGCCGGGAAGGCGATGTCCACCAGCATCTCATCGGGCTGCATGACCGTCTTGCGGACGCCGGTGTAGAAATCGGCCAGGTTGACCTTGCGCTCGCCGCGCGAAGAGGCCAACACCACCCACGCGCCCAAGGCCATGAGCGGTGTGATGGTGTCGTTAGCCGGGCTAGCGGTGATCAGGTTGCCGGCCACGGTGCCGCGGTTACGAATTTGCGGCGCGCCCACTTCCCAGGCGGCTCTGGCCAGCGGATAGGCGCGCTCGCGAATCAACTTGGAGGCCGCGCAGTGATTGTGCGTCACGAGAGGGCCCAAATGGATGATGTCATCTTCGTCCAGGGTAATGCGATCCAGGCCGGGAATGCGGGTAATGTCAATGAGGGCTTCGGTGTTGGGCCGGAGGCCGCGTTCCAGTTCGAGTATCAGGTCAGTGGCTCCGGCTACGATGCGGGCGCGCGCCCCCTGTTCGCCCAGGATACGAAGGGCCTCTTCGACAGAGGCGACAGCATAGTATGAGTTCCACATGCCTTAATTAAACCACAATACTGTCAAACGGCAAGAAAATGCCAGCCGCTGGATTTGCAGAATCGATTCTGCAAAATGCGTCTGGCAAGGAAAGCGTTGCAGAGAGGGCTACTGTCCGCTGCCGCTAATGACCTCGTAACGGCGGTCCATAGTCGTCACGGCATCGCGCGTCAGCGAGATCAGGTTGCGGATAGCAGCCTTCACGCTCTCGGCGTCGCCGATGCTGGCTTCTACCGTGTCGAGTGCATGTGAAATCGACTCAGCCACCTGAAAGAAGGCCAGGTCGAAGGCATACAACTTTGCCAAGTCTTCTTCGTTGACTTTGACGGCATCGAAGAAGCCGGCATAGCCATAGGCGGCATTGCGTATCTTGTCGATGAAGGTGCGCAGTTGAATGGCAGCCTTTTCCATATCGTCCACCAAATCGTGCATATCGGCATTCACCAGATCAGCCTGCATATTGGAAGCGCGCCTCCACTGTTCTTCGAAGCGGTCAGCAACCGTTTGGCGCAATAATTTGTCGGCAGCGCGCCTGTTCTGGCGCTCGATGTAGCCCTGGAAACCAGGGATGGACGAGGCCAGTTTCTTGAAAATGTCTTGCTGGCCGGTTACTTTCTCGAAAAAATCGCTCATGTCAGCCTCCTGTTAGGTGATTATACTGCCATTTGGCGCATTCTGTCTCAGAGAGATATACGACATTTGGGGGAATTGGTTGTAGATTGGTGATTACCTTAAATTCCCCACCCGAAGCTTGTAGATGCTTTTCAAGTTTCCGGTTAGCGGTACAGGCGCAGACTCGTCAAAATGTTCCGCCAGCCAGTGCAATTTCTTTAATACCTGCTGGGAAATGGTTCTATACTTAGCACGGTCATGAATTGCGGTTTTCTGTCACCCGTTTCGCAGGGCTAAAGCCGCCTGCCCTCGACAGGGTCTCGACAGGCTCGACCCGTCGGCCTTCGGCGTGAGCGCTCAGGCGAACGCTCAGGGCAGGCGCTTGGTCTCGATACGCCCATCGGTCTCGATACGGATGAGAAGAACACTCATCCTATCCTTCGACATGCTCAGGACATCGCTCGACCCGGCGGGTCGAGCCTGTCGA
>FWPU01006985.1_pt1 | contig 21542 bp, 18 predicted proteins | sample 2228361 | NCBI WGS metagenome assembly FWPU01 (sample SAMEA103939777, study PRJEB20133) | metagenome
GGTCGCGGCCGGCGGCGCCGCCGCGACGCACGCGTCGACCGGGAGCCGGCGGCCGTCGCGCAGCAGCACCGCGCGGACCCGCTCGCCGTCGAGCTCGAGCCCGGTCGCGGGCGCGCCGAGCTCGACCCGGCCGCCGCGCGCGACGATCCGCCGCTCGGCCGCCTCGGTGTAGAGATCGCTCAGCCCGACCCGCGCGAAGACGAACTGCGAGTCGCGCCGCGAGCCGAAGAAGCCGCGCGCGAGCACCTCGGCGAACGGCGCTGCGGCGGCGCGCTCCGGCCGCTCGTTGCACGTCGCGACGGCGAGCGGATACCAGAAGCTCTCGCACGCGTTGCGCGACTGGCCGAGCGCGCGCAGCAGCTCGGCGACCGTCGCCTCGCGCAGGAGCGCGTCGCCGCGCCGGCGGAGCGCCATCACGCGCAGCCCCGCGACCAGCGCGCAGAGCTGCTCGCGCCGCGTGAGGAAGCGGTAGCGCAGGAGCCCGCCGAGGACGTGCAGCGGCGCGGGCAGCCCGGGCGCGCGGATCGCCGCCACCCCCCGCCGCGCGTCGCGCATCTCGACGTGCAGGTCGCGCTGCCGCACCACGCGGTCCGCCGCGCCGATCCGCTCGAGGAAGGCGAGCGTGTGCGTGTAGCAGCCCATCATCGCGTGCTGGCCGTTGTCGACCGTCGTGCCGGTCGCCGCGTCGCGGAACGAGTAGGCGCGGCCCCCGAGCCTGCGCCGAGCCTCGACGAGCACGACCTCGTGCCCGCGCTCGGCGAGCGCCACCCCCGCGGACAGGCCCGCGAAGCCGCCACCCACGACCGCGACGCGCTTTCGCTCGACGCTCACGCGGTGAGCCCCGAGAGCTGCGCGCGCGCCCAGCCGCCGACTGCGAGGCTCAGCTTCTCGTAGCCGGGCAGCACGACGCGACGGCCGAAGACGTCGAAGCGCCGCCGCTCGATGCGCCCGAGCAGCCGCTCGTAGATCGCGCGCATCGCCTCCGCGACGGCGAGCGAGCGGCGGTCCTCGGGCGGCAGCGTGCCGCGCGCGCGCAGGTAGTAGGCGCGCGCGCGGCCCGCCTCGAACGCGAGCAGCGCCGCGAGCCGCGGCGAGTAGCGCCCGGCGAGGAGCTCCTCTTCCTCCACGCCGAAGCGCTTCAGGTCCTCGAGCGGCAGGTAGATCCGGCCGCGCTTCGCGTCCTCCTCGACGTCGCGCAGAATGTTGGTGAGCTGGAAGGCCCGCCCGAGGTCGATCGCGTAGCTCCGCGCCGCGGGGTTCGTGTAGCCGAAGATCTCGATGCAGACGAGCCCGACCGCGGACGCGACCAGGTAGCAGTACTCCTCGAGCTGCTCGAAGGTCGCGTACCGCCGGCACGTGAGGTCGAGCTCGACGCCGCGCAGCACGTCCTCGAAGTGCCGGCGCTCGAGCCCGAAGCGGCGCACGGCGTCCGCGAGCGCGACGCCGACCTTGCGCGTCGGGGTGCCCGCGTACACCGCGTCGAGCTCCGCGCGCCACGCGGCGAGCAGCGCCTGCGGCTCGCGCGGCGTCTCGTCGGCCGCGTCGTCGACGAAGCGGCAGAAGGCGTAGACCGCGAACAGGGCGCGACGCTGCACCGGAGCCAGGAGCTGGAAGGCGCGGAAGAAGTTGCTCGAGCTCCGGCGCGTCACGTCGCCGCAGAAGGCGTACGCCTGCTCGAGCCGCGGCCCGTCGAGCGGGTGCAGCGCGCCGCTCGCCACCGGGCGCGCGGCGTCGGCCGCGGCGAACGAGCGTGCCGACGTGGTACCCGGCGCGCCGCCGACGCCCGCGAGGCCGCCCGCCACGACGCGCAGCTTGTCGAGCCGCGAGAGCGTGGGACGCTGGGTGACGACGTCGAAGCCCAGCGCCTCGATCCGCGCCAGGATCTCGAGCCCGCCGCCCGCGAACAGCCGCACCTCGCGCGCGAGCCGCGGCTCGACCAGGTCGGCGAGCTCGAGCCCGTCCACGAGGTGCTCGCGCGCCCGCTCGACCTCGAAGCGCAGGAGCTCGCGCAGCGCCGCGCTCGAGCGCCCCGCGAGGACGTCGTCCAGGCTCACGCCGAAGCGCTCGAGGTCCTCGAGCGGCAGGTAGACGCGGCCCTTCCTCGCGTCGACGGAGACGTCCTGCCAGAAGTTCGCGAGCTGGAGCCCCGTGCAGATCTTGTCGGAGAGCTCCTGCCGGCGCTCGTCGCGGTGGTTGAAGAGGTAGAGCACCAGGTGCCCGACCGGGTCCGCCGAGTCGCGGCAGTAGGCGCGCAGCGCGGCGAAGGTGGGAAACGGCCGGAAGTCGACGTCGCTGCGAAACGCGCGGAGCAGGCGGCGGAACGGCGTGATCGGGATCGCGAAGCGCGCCGCGGTGTCGGCGAGCGCGAGGAAGATCGGCTCGGTCGGGCGGCCGCGGTACGCCTCCTCGAGCGCCCACTCCCAGGCGTCGAGGCGCGCGAGCCGCTCCTCGCGCGGCACGTCGCCCTCGTCCGCGAAGTCGTCGGCGACGCGCGCGAACGCGTAGAGCGCCGCGACGTGCCGGCGGAGCGCGCGCGGCAGGAGCAGCGAGCCGACGGTGAAGTTCTCGTAGTGGTTCCGCGCGATGCTCAGGCAGGCGCGGTAGGCGGAGGCGAGCTCGCCGTGCCGCGCGACCGGCGGCCGCGCAAGCCCCCCGGCGGCCGCGCCGGCCCGGGCGACGGTGGTCGGCGACATCTCAGCCCTCCGCGCCGGCGCCGGTGCGCGCGTAGCATCGCTTGTCGTCGCGCACGCCGGCGAAGAAGTACGTCCCCGCCGCGTCGGTGGTCGGCGGCTCGCCGACGCCCGAGCGCGCGCAGCGCTCGTACTCCTCGACGGTGAGCGAGCGGCGCGCGTCGAGCAGCTCCGCCGCCCGGATGCGCTCCGCCGCCTCGGCGCTGCGCTCGGCGAAGCGCCCGGTGAAGAACTCGGCGCAGCAGCCCGAGCCGTAGGAGAAGAGGCCGATCTCCGCGCCCGGCAGCTCCGCGGCGCGCTGCGAGGCGAGCCAGGCGAGGCAGAGGTAGAGCGACGCGGTGTACGAGTTGCCCACCCGGCGCGCCATGCCGAGGTGCGGCTCGACGAGCGACGCGTACGTCCGCTCGGCCTCCTGGGCGCGCGCCTCCGCGTCGGCGAGCCGCGGGGTCAGGTCGTGCTCCGCGAGGCGCAGGTGCGCCTTGTAGGCCATCTTGGGGAACGGCGTGTGGTAGAGCAGCGCCGCGAAGCGCTCGAGAAGCGGCTCCCCGCCGCGGCCGTTCAGCGCCGAGCGGTAGTCGCGGAGCGCGCCGGACAGCGCGTCGAGGTAGCAGTCGAGCGAAAACTTCCCATCGACCAGCGCCTCGCGCCGCTCGAGCGGACGCCAGAAGTCGTAGACGTTGCTCGCGAACACGCCGCTCTCCGGCGCGAGCTCGAGGAGCCGCGGCTCGGCGGACAGGAGCAGCGCCGCGGCGCCCGCCCCCTGCGTGAACTCGGCGCTCGAGCCCACGTCGTACCGCGCGATGTCGCTCGCGATGACCAGCGCCTTGCGGCCGCGCGCCGCGGGAGAGCGGAGCCAGTCGGCCGCGATCATCACCCCCGCCGTGCCGCCGTAGCACGCGTGCTTGAGCTCGAAGGTGCGGCAGTTCGCGGGGAGCCCGAGAAGCTCGTGGACGAAGATGCTCGCGGGCTTCGCGTGGTCGACCGCGGTCTCGGTCGCGACCAGCAGGAGGCCGACCTCCTCGGGCCGCGCGAGGCCCTGCGCGAAGAGCCGCGCGCCCGCGTTCGCCGCGAGCGTCACGGTGTCCTCCCACGGCGGCGCGACCGCCATCTCGCTCGCGCCGAGCCCGATCGTGATCTTCTCCGGCGGGACGCCGCGCACCTTGGCGAGCGTCGTGAGATCGAGGACGTAGCGCGGCACGTAGACCGCGAGCTGGTCGATGCCCACCGCACCCGTGAAGCCGTTGCTCGTCACAGTCGTTCCTCCTCCCCCTCCGAGGGCGCTTCGAGAGCGAATCCTCAGAGCGCCGCGGCGGCGCGCTCGCCGAGCGGCGCGCGGGCGACCGCAACCTTCTCCTTCTCCAGCGCGAGCGGCACCGCGACGCCGGCGGCGAGGCGGGCCTGGACCTGGCCCAGGGCCATCAGGGGGAAGTACTCGCGGTACATCGTGTAGCGGAGGTAGAAGTGGCGCGGGAATCCCGTGCCGGTGAACGGCACCTCCTCCCACGTGCCGTTGCGCTGCTGCTCGATGAGCCAGCGCACGCCGCGCTCGACCGCGGGGCTCACCCCGCGCTGCCCGGCGAGCAGCGCCATGATCGCCCACGCGGTCTGCGAGGGCGTCGACGGGCCGCGCCCGGCGAGGCTCTCGTCCGAGTACGAGAGCAGCGTCTCGCCCCAGCCGCCGTCGGGGTTCTGGTGCTCCTCGAGCCACTTGACGGCACGCCGCACGTGCGGCGCCTCCGGCTCCTCGCCGATCGCGCGCAGCCCGAGCAGCGCCGACCAGGTGCCGTAGATGAAGTTCGACCCCCAGCGGCCCCACCACGAGCCGTCCGGGCGCTGCTTGCGCAGCAGGAAGTCGCGCGCCCGCCGCGCGCGCCCGTAGTCGAGGTCGAAGCCGTAGCTGCCCATCAGCTCGAGGACCCGGCCGGTCAGGTCCTCGGTCGGCGGGTCGATCATCGCCTCCATGTCGGCGAACGGGATGCGGTTCAGGAACTCGGCGGTGTTGTCGGTGTCGAACGCTGCGTAGCCGCCGCCCTTGCACTCCATGCCGAGCGTCCAGTTCATGCCGCGCGCGATCGCGCGGTCGAGGCGCGTGCGGTCCTGGAGCTCGAGGCGTCGCAGGACCATCAGGATCACCGCCGAGTCGTCGACGTCGGGGTACCAGTCGTTGGCGAACTCGAAGGCCCAGCCGCCGGGCTCGAGGTCCGGGTTGTAGACGCTCCAGTCGCCGCGCACGAGGATCTGGTTGTCGATCAGCCACTCGGCGGCGCGCTGCAGCGCCGGGTGGTCGGGCGGGAGACCCGAGTCGAGCATGGCGCGCATCGTGAGCGCCGTGTCCCAGGTCGGCGAGACGCAGGGCTGGAAGATCAGGTGCCCGTCGTACTCGATGAGGAAGTCGTCGATCGCCTGGATGCCCGCCTCGATCGCCGGATGGTCGTCCGGGTAGCCGAGCGTCTTGAGCGCCATCACGCAGTTGAGCATCGGGGGCTGGATGCCGCCCCAGCCGCCGTTGCGGTCCTGGCGCTCGAGGATCCACTGCTCGGCGCGCGCCATCGCGCGGCGGCGAAACGGCTTCCACGGGCTCAGGCCGACGATCTTCAGCGTCTGGTCGAGCCGCAAGAAGAAATTCCGCCACGACAGCCAGCGGTCGTCGGGCGGGAACGCGAGGTCCGTGCGGCGCGGCGGGCGCAGCCAGAGCTCGCCGACGCCGGTGCCCGGGTCGAGCGCGATGCGCGGCTGCTTCGCGAAGAGGATCAGCATCGGCACGACGGTCTCGCGCGCCCAGCTCGACATCGCGTAGATGTTGAGCGGGAACCAGGGCGGCAAAAGCATGAGCTCGACCGGCATCGCCGGGAGGCCCCACCAGGGGAACTCGCCGAAGTAGGCGAGGAAGGCGCGCGTGAAGACCTGCGCCTTCGCAAGCCCCCCATGCGCCAGCACGAACTCGCGTGCCCGGCGCAGCGCCGGCTCGTCGGGCGAGAGCCCGGCGAGCTTCATCGCGAAGTACGCCTCGATCGTCGTGCTCAGGTGGCCGGGGCCGTCCTGGAAGAGCGGCCAGCTCCCATCGTCCGACTGCTTCGCGAGCATGTGCTCGACGAGCCGGCGCTCGACCGCCTCGGGACGCCGGCCGACGAAGCGGTTGAAGATGATGTACTGGGCGTCCATGCCGACGTTCGCCTCGAGCGGCGCGTGCCAGTAGCCGGCCGGGTGCTGCTTCGCGAGCAGCACGTCGCGGGCGGCGCGGATCGCGCCGTCGAGCGCGTCGCCGAGCGCGCCACCGAGCGCACCCCCCAGCACCTCCCCCTCGCGCACGAGCCTGGCGTTCATCCCCATCGTGCTCCCCCGGACCGATTGGGCTACGAGCCGCGGCCGCCCCTAACCGCTCGCTCTAAACCGATCGGTCAGGCGATAGCCCGGGGACCGCTCGAATGTCAAGGCCGTCGCCCGCGTCTTGCGCAAAAGTGGCGCAGAATCAGATGCTTGGGTCGGCCCGAGGAAGGCTCGGCGGCAGGCGAAGCGACGGCCGCGGCCGTCCGCCCGGCAGCGTTCGGCGGCGAACGTGAACGCCGCGCAGCGACCGCTCGCGCCCGCCGTGAGCTCCGTGCCGAGCGCCAGCGTCACGCGCAGCGGCCCGACGGGCATCTCCACGGCGGCACGGTTCACCGTCGCCAGGAGGTCGACCCGCGGGTGGCGCGGGCGGCGATCGGTGAAGCGCAGCGCGGGCAGTCCCTGCGCGCTCGCCGCGCAGCCCGGGGCGCCGAGCTTCCCCGAGCGGTTCTTGTACCCGACGACGCTGCGGGTGCGGTTCGCCGTCCAGCCGTCGCGCGGCCAGCGTCGGGTCACCGTCCGGACGGGCAGCGGGGCGGCGGACGTGCCGACGAGCGCATGGTACGCGCGGCATGCGAAGCGCAAGCATTTTTTACGCTCTTCGCCGCGCGAAGCGGAATCCGCCTACCCGGCCGCCGCCGCGGACGTGCGCCGAGGGAGCTCGATGCCGTAGAACCGCGCGGCGTTGCCCGCGAGGATGCGGCTGCGCGAGGCCTCCGGCACGTCGCGCAGCACGTCGAGGGTCTTCGTGACCGCGCCCGGGAAGTGGGCGTCGGGGTGCGGGTAGTCCGACGCCCAGACGATGCACTCGTCCCCCACCTGGCGCACGACCGCCTCGAGCATCGCCTCGTCGGGATCGGCCGAGATGACGCACTGCCGGCGGAAGTACTCCGACGGTGCCAGGCGAAGCGTCGGGAAGAGCTCGCGCCAGGTCGTGAGGTGCGAATCCAGCCGGGCGAGCCAGTACGGCAGCCAGCCCGCACCCGACTCGAGGAACGCGACCTTGAGCCGCGGGTGGCGTTCGAGCGTACCCGTCAAGATCAAGCCGGCGCACGCCGCCATCTGCTCGAAGGGGTGCGACAGGACGTGCTGGATCGCGACGTTCTCGAAGCGCTCGCGGCCGAGCGTCGGCAGGTTGTCGGAGAGCCCCTCGTGCACCGTGATCGCGACCTCGAGCGACGAGGCGCAGTCCCAGAGCCGCGCGTACGACGGGTGGTGGATCGGACGTCCCGCGATCGGGTTCGGTCGCACGAAGGCGCCCCGGAAGCCGAGCTTCTCGGCGGCGCGCTCGAGCTCGCACACCGAGGCCTCGACGTCCGCGAGCGGCAGCATCGCGACCCCGATCAGCCGCTCGGGCGCGGCGGCGCAGTAGTCGGCGAGCCAGTTGTTGTAGGCCCGGCAGAGCGCCGCCTGCAGGCGGACGTCCTCCATCTCCGGGAAGAAGAAGCTCACCGAGGGGAAGAGCACGGCGACGTCGATCCCCTCCGCGTCCATGTCGGCGAGCCGCGCCTGCGGGTCCCAGCCGCCCGCGCGGGCGCGGGCGAAGCGCGAGGTGTCCCACGACGGGCCGAGCGTCAGCAGCATCGCGGCGCGCATTCCGATCCGGCCGTCGAACAGCGTGCACGGGCGCCCGTACTCGTCGAGCACGAAGCGCGGCGCGCGGGGCCGGAGCTCCTCCTCGACGTACTGCTCCCACAGCGTTGGCGGCTCGACGACGTGCCCGTCGGCGTCGACCACGATCGGCCGTTCGTTCATCCCTTCCCTCCCTGCGCGGCTTGTGCCATGGCGGGCGGCGGAAGCGAAGGACGGGAACCGGTGAGCACGAGCGCGGAAGACGTCGCGGCACGGCTCGCGGCGCTCGAGCGACGCGTCGCGGCGCTCGAGGACGAGCTCGCGATCCACCGCTTGCTCGCGAGCTACGGCTTCGCCGTCGACACCGGCGACGCCGACGCGACCGCCGCGCTGATCACCGAGGACGGCGTGTACGACGTCGACGGGACGCTCGTCATGCGCGGCCGCGACGGCGTCGCTGCGATGGTGCGTGGCGAGCGCCACCAGGCGCTGCTGCCGCGCTGCGCGCACACGATCGGCCCGGCGGTCGTCACGCTCCACGGCGACCGCGCGGTCGCAACCGCGTACTCGCGCGTCTACCTGCGAAGCGGCGACGACGTCGCGCTCTGGCGCCTGAGCTTCAACCGCTTCGAGCTCGAGCGCCGCGACGGCGCGTGGCAGATCGCGCGCCGCACGACGCGGCTCGTCGGGCACGAGGAGGCGCAGCGCATCCTGGTGCGCGCGCTCCATCCCGACGCGCTCTAGTCGAACGACGTCCCGGCTTCACTGGCAGCGGAGCCTCGCACCACCGGCGAGGAGCGTGCACGTCTGCGACGTGCTCTCGCGATAGACGGCCTTCGCGCAGGGGCCCGGGGCGTCGTGCTGCACGATCACCCAAGGCGGCAGCTCGGGCGCCAGCGCCGCGAAGCCGCCGCGCTTCGCGCGCAGCTTGAGCTGGACCCGCGTCGGGTCCTGCGGGTGGAAGCGCAGGTGCGCGCGGATCCAGGGAAAGGCGCCGGCCGGCGATCTGTAGTGCAGCTTCGAAGCGGAGCCCGCGGTCGCGTGGGTGGCTGCGCCCGAGGTCGAAGACCGCGACGCCGCCGTCGCCGAACGACGGGTCGGGGTCGCGCGGCGCGGCCTGCACGTGCGCCGCACGATGAGTCGCCAGCGCGACCACGATCCACGTTCGCTTCGCTCGCTTCGCCATGTCGATCTCCCGAGGGACGCCGAGCCGGAAGCGCAGTGCGTGGGGATCGGACGAGGCGAACGGCCGGGTACGAGGGTGAAGCCGCCGGCTGCCGAGACGCGCGCACGCTAGCCGCCGCGGCAAGCCCTGCACGAGATGGAAAGTTTCGCTGCCGGGCGGACCGTCTTCCGACCCGACGCGCTGCGCGAGCCCGCTGCGGGAAGGCGGCGCCGCTGCTACCGTCCGGGGCGTCGCAGTCGCCGCGGGACGGCGCGACGCGAAGAGACGCATGGGTTCACCGGGCTACTGGATCAACGACGCCGACAACCACTTCTACGAGCCGGACGATTGCTTCACCCGGCACATCGAGGCGCCGCTCGAGAAGCGCACCGTGTGGATCGACCGGCGGGGCGACGGGCCGTCGCGCATGTACGTCGGCGAGCAGCGCTGCCACTTCTTCAGCGTCGGGGCGGGGGACAGCGTCGGCGCACCGGGCGTGATGAAGGCCTTCCTCCGCGGCGAGACCGACGAGGGCGGCAGCCCGAGCCTCCGGCCGATCAACGCGCTCGCCGTACCCGAGTTCGTCAACCGCAAGCATCGCCTGGCGAAGATGGACGAGCAGCGCGTCGAGCGGTGCCTCATGCTGCCGACCACAGGGGTCGGCGTCGAGCCGCAGCTCCGCGAGACGCCCGACGTCCTCTACCCGAGCCTGCGCGCCTACAACCGCTGGCTCGAGGAGGACTGGGGCTACGGCGCGGACGGTCGGATCTACGGCGCGCCGCTCCTCTCGCTCCACGACGTCGACGAGGCGCTGCGCGAGCTCACGCGCGTCCAGAAGCTCGGCGCACGGTTTGTGGTCTTGACGGCTGGTCCCTACGCGGGCCTCTCACCCGGGCACCCGCGCTTCGACCCGTTCTGGGCCGCGTGCCAGGAGGCCGGCACCAACGTCGTCTTCCACATCGGCCGCACGCCGTTCAGCGAGATGTACAACGTGCCGTGGGGGCTGCGGCCGCACCCGCCGTCGCACCGCCACTCGTTGATGGAGTACGCGCTGTCGTTCACCGAGCGGCCGATCGTCGACACGGTGACGGCGCTCATCGCGGACAACCTGTTCGGCCGCTTCCCGCGGCTTCGCATCCTGAGCGTCGAGTACGGCTCGCGCTGGGTCGAGCCGCTGCTCTGGAAGCTCGACCACATCGCGCGGCTCTACAGCAAGGACATCTGGCGCTTCGGCGCGCCGCCGATGAGGCCGAGCGAGACCTTCCGCACGAACTTCTGGGTCTCGCCGTTCTACGAGGACGACGTGGTCGGGCTCGCGAAGCTGATCGGCGCCTCGCAGGTCCTCGCGGGCTCGGACTACCCGCACCCCGAGGGTCTGCTCTGGCCGGCCGAGTTCGCCGACGAGCTCGAGGGTCTGCCCGCGGACGACGCGCGGCGCATCATGCGCGACAACTTCGCAGCGCTCGTCGCCTGAGCCGCACGGCGCCCGCCGGACGCCGGCGACGCCTCGTTGCCGGACGCGCGACCGGCGTCTATGTCACCCGGACTTGGGCCGGACCGGAGCCGGAGCCGGCGGAGGGACCCGATGGCAAACGTTCTCATCACCGGCTGCAGCAGCGGCTTCGGCTACGAAGCGGCGCTGGTCTTCGCGCGGCACGGCGACCGCGTGTTCGCGACCATGCGCGACGTCGCCAAGGGCGCCGAGCTCGAGCGGACGGCGCGCGCCGAGGGGCTGCGGCTCGAGGTCGTGCGCCTCGACGTGTGCGACCCGGCGTCGATCGCCGAAGCGCTCGAGCGGGCTCGGGCGGCGGGACCGCTCGACGTGCTGGTGAACAACGCCGGCATCGAGCTGCGCTCGCCGATCGAGGACGCCTCCGACGCCGACGTGCACCGGCAGTTCGACACCAACGTCTACGGCCCGCTGCGCCTGATCCGCGCCGTCCTGCCCGAGATGCGCGCGCGCCGCCGCGGCACGATCGTCAACGTGTCGTCGATCGCCGGCATCGTCGCGCGGCCGTACGGCGGGCTCTACGCGGCGAGCAAGCACGCGCTCGAGGCGATCTCCGAGGCGCTGCACCTCGAGGTGCAGCCCTTCGGCGTGCGCGTCGTGCTGATCGAGCCCGGGCAGTACGCGACGCAGCTCGCCGACAACGCGATCCGCGGGAGCGGCTTCACCGAGGCGTCGCCGTACTGGGAGCGCTCGGCGCGCTTCGACGTCGCGATCCAGAAGCTCCGTCCGGGTGGCGTCGCGGGCAGCGCCGCGGAGGTCGCCCGGCTGATCTACGACGCGGTCAACGATCCGCAGCCACGCCTGCGCTACCTCGCGGGCCAGGACGCGGAGACCATCGCCGACACCTACCGCCGTCTCTCCTTCGAGGACTACGAGCGCACGATGCGCGAGGTGCTCGACTGGTGGGACTGAGGCGCACGGCGGGCGAGGCTTGCGCGGCGCGCCCGCCGTCGTGAAGATCCAGGGACCATGACTCCGGAACCGACCTCCAGCTCCTCGAATTCGTCGCCGGACCGCGCCGGCGCCCGGACCGCGGTCGTCGTGGGCGGCGGCATCACCGGGCTCGCGGCGGCGCTCGTCCTCTCGAAGCGCGGCTTCGGCGTGACCGTCGTCGAGCGCGACGCGGAGCCCGCGACCGACACGGCGCGCGAGGCGTTCGCGCGCTGGCAGCGCAAGGGCGCCTCGCAGGTGCGGCACAGCCACGTCTTCCTCGGCCGCCTGCGCAACCTCCTGCGCAACCGCCATCCCGAGCTGCTCGCCGAGCTCGTCGCGGCCGGCGCGCGTGAGCTCAAGATGCTCGAGGTGCCGCCGCGCGCCCTGCGCCCGCTGCCGCCCGAGCCCGGCGACGAGGATCTCGTGATCCTCGGCTGCCGGCGCACGACCTTCGAGTGGGTGCTCCGCCGCCACGTGCTCGCGCGACCGGGCGTGACGTTCGTCGCGGGCGCGACGGTGAACGGCCTCGTTGCGGAGCCGGGCGACCCGCCGCGCGTGGTCGGCGTCGAGCTGCGCGAGGGCGACGCGGCGCGCGAGCTGCGCGCGGACCTGGTGGTCGACGCGAGCGGCCGGCAGTCGGGCGTCACGCGCTGGCTCGCGGCGATCGGCGCGCGGCCGCCGTTCGAGAAGAGCGAGCCGTCGGGCATCGTCTACTACACGCGCTTCTACGCGCTGCGCGACGGCGCGACCGAGCCCGAGCCGGACGACCTTCCCGGGGCGGCCGACTACAACTGGATCAAGTACGCGATCTTCCCGGCCGACGACCGGACGTTCTCGATCACGCTCGCAGCACCGCTCGCCTTCCCCGAGATGAAGATGCTCGCGCGCCCCGAGGCGTTCGACATCGTCGCGCGCTCGCTGCCCGCGGTCGCGCGCTGGATCGACCCGGCGCGCGCCGAGCCGATCGGCGACCCGGCGCACCCCGTGCAGGCGATGGGCGGGCTCGTGAACCGGATGCGGCGCTTCGTCGACGAGCGCGGGCCGGTCGCGCTCGGGCTGTTCGTCCTCGGCGACGCGGCCTACTGCACGAACCCGCTCTACGGCCGCGGCTGCTCGCAGGGCTTCCTGCACGCCGAGATGCTCGGCGAGGCGCTCGCGCGCCACGGCCTCGACCTCGAGCGCGTCGCGCGCGAGGTCGACAGCGCGGCGCGGCGCGACATCGAGCCGTTCTACCGCGCGTCGCTCGCCGCCGACCGCGACGCGGCACGCAAGGCCGAAGGACGCGCCCCGGACGGCCTGCGGGCGCGGCTCGCGGCGCGCTTCTTCGAGGACGGCGTCGGCGTCGCGGTGCGCTGCGACCCGGTCGTCTACCGCGCCTTCGTCCGCATGATGAACATGCTCGAGACGCCCGAGCAGGCGTTCTCGCACCCGCGCGTCGTGTGGCGGGCGCTGCGCGTCTGGCTGCGCGGCAAGCGGCGCAACGCGGCCTGCGCGGTGCCGCCGGGGCCGGACCGCGAGGCCGTGCTCGCGGCCTGCGCGGCGCTGCCGGCGCGCTGAGCGCGCACCCGGGCGCCGCCGCGGCGCGCTGCGCTCAGCGTGCGGTGTGCGGCGTTGCGGTGCAGCGAGGGATGCTCGCGCGTCGTGCGCGCCGCTCACCGCTCCGTCTCCCCGGCGAGCAGGCGCTCGTAGCGGCGCTGCGCCTCCTCCGGCGAGACCTCCTCGATGCGCGTCGCGAAGAACCACTGGTGCCCGAAGGGGTCGACCAGCACCGCGCTGCGGTCGCCGTAGAGCTGATCCGCGACCGGGCGCTCGAGCCGCGCGCCCGCGGCGACCGCACGCTCGACGAACGCGTCGACGTCGGGCACGTAGAGGTAGATCGCGACCGGCGTGCCACCGAGCGAGGCCGGGCTGCGCACGCCCTCCTCGGGGTGCTCGTCGGAGAGCATGATCGGCGTGCCGTTGATGCGGACCTCGGCGTGCGCGATGCGGCCGTCGCCCTCGGTGAGACGCATGGTCTCGACCGCGCCGAACGCCTTTGCGTGGAAGGCGATCGCCTCCGCCGCGCCGTGCACGCAGAGGTACGGCGTCGCGCGCTCGAATCCCTCGGGGACAGGCAAGGCCATCTCTCGCACCTCCTGCGCGCCTGCCCGGGCAGGCGCGGCGTTGCTTTCCGTCAGTGCCAGACGCTACGCAGCGAGGCGAGGCGGTTCCCCACGAAAGCTGGTTTCGATGTTGCGCGCGCTTCTCGTCCTGCTGCTCGTTTTCGCCGGCTTCGCCGCGGTGACGCTCGTCGCGCTCGAGGGCAACGACGTCGCCGTGCTGCGGACCGCGGCGAACGACGGCAGCCCGCGCGAGATGCGCGTCTGGGTCGCGGAGCACGACGGCGCGCTGTGGGTCGAGGCGGCGACGCCGGAGCGCGCGTTCTATCGCGACCTGCTCGCGCGCCCGGCGGCGGAGCTGGTGCGCGGCGACGCCGTCGTGCCGGTGGTCGCGCGGCCGCAGCCGGGCGCCGACGGGCACGCGCTCGTCCGCTCGCTGCTCGAGGCGAAGTACGGCTGGGCCGACTGCTGGGTCGGGCTCCTGCAGGACACCTCGCGCTCGGTCGCCGTGCGCCTCGACCTCGACCCGGCGCGCGCCGCTCGGCCGGCGCCGGAGGCGCCGCGCGGATGAGCGACGCCTACCGCGCCCGCCAGCGCGACGCCGCCGACGCCGCCGCGCTGATCCGCGACGACGACACGATCTTCCTGCCGCTTGCGCCGGCGCAGCCCACGGGCCTGCTGCACGCGCTCGGCGCGCGCGAGCGCTTCGCCGGGCTCACGATTCTCTGCGCGCTCCTGCAGGAGCGCTTCCCGGTGCTCGAGCGTCCGGGCGTGCGGGTGGTGAGCCAGTTCTTCGGCCACGTCGAGCGCGAGCTGCGCCGCGACGGAGCGCCGATCGAGCACCTGACCTCGGACTTCCACGGCCTCGAGCTGATCGCGCGCCGCGCGCGGCCGCGCGTCGTCGCCTGCACGGTCGCGCCGCCCGACGCCGACGGCTTCCTCTCGCTCGGCGTGCACGCCGGCGCGACCGAGGTGCCGCTGCGCGAGGCGGCGCGCGACCCCGAGCGGCTGGCGATCGTCGAGGTCAACCGGCACATGCCGGCGACGCGCGGGCTCGCCGAGCTCGGCGATCACCGCATCCACTGCTCCGAGCTAGACGTCATCGTCGAGCACGACGCGGAGCTCATGGAGCTCGCGGGCAAGCAGCGCGGCGAGGCCGACCGGCGCATCGCCGAGCACGTGAGCGAGCTCGTCCCCGACGGCGCGACGCTGCAGTTCGGGATCGGCGGCGTGCCGAACGAGGTTGCGCGCATCCTTGCCGAGGGACCGCGCGGCGGCTTCGGCATCCACACCGAGATGCTGGTCGACGGCGTGCGGCTGCTGCACGAGGCCGGCAAGGTGGCGAACCGCAAGGGCGTCTACGACGGCTTCACCGTGTGCACCTTCGCGCTCGGCTCGCGCGCGCTCTACGACTGGGCGGAGCGCGAGCCGGCGGTGCGCTTCCTGCCGGTCTCGGCGACCAACCTGCCGTCGATCATCGGACGCAACCGGCGCATGGTGAGCATCAACTCAGCGATCATGATCGATCTCGCGGGGCAGGTGGTCGCGGACACCGTCGCCGGACGTCAGCACTCGGGCGTCGGCGGGCACGAGTCGTTCGTCACCGGCGCGCGCGAAGCGGAAGGCGGAACGTCGAGTTTGTGCTTGTATTCCACCGTGCGGGTACAGGGCGAGCGGCGCTCGCGCGTCGTCGCCGCGCTGCCGCCGGGCTCGGTGGTGACCACGCCGCGCCACCAGGTGCACTGGGTCGCGACCGAGCACGGCGCGGTGAATCTCTTCGGCCGCAGCGACAAGGAGCGCGCCGAGCTGCTGATCTCGATCGCCGATCCCGCGTTCCGCGACGAGCTGCGCGCCGCGTGGAGCGCGAATTTGACAGGCCGCTAGCGCGCCGACCATATTCGACCGATCGCCGCCGCGCCGCGGCCGGAGTGGAGGATTTTCGATGCCGCTCGACGAGGACGTCCAGACGCTGCTGAACATGCTCAACGCGCCGGGGATGCCGACGCTCACCTCGCTGTCGGTCGAGGAAGCGCGCGCCAACATGCGCAACCTGACCGCGTTGCGCGCCGCGCCGCCCGAGCCGCTCGCGCGGATCGAGAACCGCACGATCCCGGGTCCCGCGGGCGAGATCCCGGTGCGCATCTACGCGGCGAGCAGCGAGCCCGGGCTGCCGGTGCTGGTCTACTACCACGGCGGCGGCTGGGTTCTGGGCGACCTCGACACGCACGACGGCACGACGCGCGCGCTCGCCAAGCTGATCGACGGCATCGTGGTGTCGGTCGACTACCGGCTCGCGCCCGAGCACAAGTTCCCCGCGGCGATCGACGACGCGTACGCCGCGGCGGCGTGGGTGGTCGAGAACGCGGCGTCGATCGGCGGCGACCCCGAGCGCGTCGCGATCGGCGGCGACAGCGCCGGCGGCAACTTGACAGCGTGCGTCGCGCTCAAGGCGCGCGACCTCGGCAAGCCGCGCCTCGTGCACCAGCTCCTGGTCTACCCGGTCACCGACGCGCGCTTCGACACGCAATCCTACCGCGACAACGCGGAGGGCTACTTCCTCACGCGCAGCGACATGGAGTGGTTCTGGAACCACTACCTGCGGGGTCCGGAGGACGCGAACGACCCCTACGCCTCGCCGCTGCGGGCGAAGGATCTGCGCGGCCTGCCGCCGGCGACGGTGATCACCGCCGAGTTCGACCCGCTGCGCGACGAGGGCGAGGCCTACGCCGCGCGCTTGAAGGAGGTGGGCGTGCCCACCGAGCTCAAGCGCTACGATGGCGTGATCCACGGCTTCTTCAGCATGGGCGACCTGGTGGCGAAGGGGAAGCTCGCGATGGAGGAGGCGACGGAGGCGCTGCGCCGCTCGTTCCGCAAGCCGCACTGAGCGAGAGCGAGGTTCGGTGCGGGCCGGGGCAGGGAGACGGATGACGCGGCGGGCGGCGGCCGCGACGCTCGCGCTCGTCGCGGCCGCGTGCAGCTCGAGCGAGCCGATCGTCTGGACGCAGCTCGGCCCCGGAGCGGAGACACTGGGCGCGCGCGATCGTCGTCGACGGCGGCTGCCCGTCGCTCGAGGTCGACGGCGTGACGGTCGCGATGAACGAGCGCGCCGCGCCGAGCCCCGCGTTCCCGGTGCGAAGCTGCGAGGCGACGATCCCGCCCGGGACGACCTCCGCGTCGATCGACGGCCAGGCGCTCGCCCTGCCCGGCGCGCAGCCGGCGCGCTTCGCGGTCGTCGGCGACACCGGCTGCCGCGTGGAGGGCACGCGCGTGCAGGCGTGCGACGACCCGGAAGCGTGGCCTGCGGCGCAGGTGAGCGAGGCGCTGGCCGCGTCGCGCCCGGATCTCGTCCTGCACGCCGGCGACTACCTCTACCGGATCGGCCCCTGCCCGCCGGGCGAGGCGACGTGCGGTCCGACGGGCGACGACTGGGCGAGCTGGCACGCGGACTTCTTCGCGCCCTACGCGAGCGCGCTGCGCGCCGCGCTCTGGCTCTTCGTGCGCGGCAACCACGAGCTGTGCAGCGCGGGCGGCGACGGGTGGTTCCGCCTGCTCGACCCGCGTCCCTACCGGGGCTGCAGCGACTACGCCGACCCTTACGCGGTCGACGCCGGCGACCTCCGCCTGATCGTCTTCGACTCGGCGCTCGCGAGCGACAGCTCGGCGGTGCCCGAGCAGGTCGCCGTCTACGAGCGGCAGTTCGCCGAGGCGCGCGCGCTCGCCGCGGGCGCGCGCGAGGCGTGGCTCCTGCTGCACCGTCCGGTGTGGGCGATCGGCGCGAGCGAGTCGACGCCGCCCGTGACCTTCGTCGACAACCCGACGCTGCAGGCGGCGTCGAGCAACGACCTCGGCGCCGAGACGACGCTCGTGCTGTCCGGCCACCTGCACGTGCTCGGCTGGTACGGCTTCGCACCGTCGGCCGGGCGCCCGCCGCAGCTCGTGGTCGGGACCGGCGGCACGCAGCTCGATCCGCCGATCGGCAGCTCGCTCGCCGGCATGGAGATCGCGGGCGCCGAGCTCACGACCGGCACGACGCTCGCCGAGCACGGCTTCTTGACGCTCGAGCCCGGCAGCCGGGGCGGCTGGGAGGTCGGCTTCACGCCGATCGGCGGCGGCGCGCGGCTCGTCTGCGAGCTGCACGGACGGGAGCTCGCCTGCACCGGCTGAGGGATCTGCGCGCGCACGCTCCGCGCGCCGGCGGGACGGACGGGTGACCGGCGGAACGGTGCTCGGCACGCTGCTCCACGACCTGACGCTCGCAGGCCTCGCGCACTTCCTCATCGGCAGCGCGCTCAGCCTGCACGTGCTGCTCAACAAGCACCGGCCGGTCTCCGCGGCGCTCTGGCTCGGCATCCTGTGGCTCTTCCCCTTCGTCGGCGCGGCGGTCTACCTCGCCTTCGGGATCGACCAGGTCGAGCGCGGCGCGGCGGCGCGCGACGCCTGTCGCGCGATCCTGCGCGAGCTGAGAAAGCTCGACGTCGAGGCGGGCGCCGCGGCGCTCGCGCAGCGCGCGCCGGTCCCGGAAGGTCGCGGCACCGAGATCCTGCGCACGGCGACCTTCCGGCGACGTGAGCTTGCGCAGCTCGGCGGCAACGCGATCGAGCTCCTGGTCGACGGCGACGAGTTCTACCCGGCGCTCGAAGCCGCGATCGACGCCGCGCGGGACTCGATCCACGTGCAGTCGTTCATCATCGCGCGCGACGCGACGGGGCGGCGCCTGGTCGAGCGCCTCGCGCGCCGCGCCGCCGAAGGCGTCGCGGTGCGCCTGCTCTACGACCGCTTCGGCTCGACCTACGCGCACTACAGCACGATGTTCCGCAAGGCGCGCAAGGCGGGCGTCAAGGTCGCATCGATCTCGCACGCGAGCCCTCTGCGCGGCCGCTTCCAGGTCAATCTGCGCAACCACCGCAAGGTCGCGGTGATCGACGGTCGCATCGGCTTCACGGGCGGAATCAACATCAGCGACCTCAACCTGAGCGCGGCGACCGTCGGTGCGCCGATCCGCGACTACCACGTGCGCATCGAAGGGCCCGCGGTCGCCGAGCTGCAGCTCCAGTTCGTCGCCGACTGGACGTTTGCTTCCGGCGAGTCACCCGCGGACGTCGTCCTGCCGCGCTACTTTCCCGTGGCCGAGCGTCGCGGCGACGCGCTCGTCGACGTGCTCGCGACCGGTCCCTACGCCGGCGCGCACGCGCTCACCGACCTGCTGTTCGCCGCGATCGGTGCGGCGCAGGCGTCGATCCGCATCGTGACGCCGTACTTCGTGCCGAACGAGCCGGTGCTGCACGCGATCCGCGCCGCGGCGCTGCGCGGGGTCGACACGCGCCTGGTCGTGCCGCAGCTCGGCAACCACTGGTACGTCGACTACGCGGCGCGCTCGCTGTACACGCCGCTGCTCGAGTCGGGCGTGCGCATCCTCGAGCGCCGGCCGCCGTTCTCGCACGCCAAGGCGATGGTGGTCGACGGGGCGTACGCCGTGCTGGGCTCGGCGAACCTCGATTACCGCAGCCTGCACCTGAACTTCGAGAGCGTCGTGCAGGTCGTCGACGCGGCGTTCCTCGCGCGGCTCAACGCGCAGATCGAGAGCGAGCTCGCGCACAGCGTCGAGGTGGATCTCGCGGCGCACCGCTCGCGGCCGATGACGCGGCGGCTCGCCGAGAACTTCTGCTACCTGTTCCAGCCGCTGCTCTGAGCGCACCGCAGCGGCATGCGCCTGCTGCTCAGGGCAGCGGACCCCGCGTGTCGCCGGTGCGCAGGGCGGCGACGAAGGCGACGACCGCGGGGAGCACGAGGTACATGCCGGGTGCAAGCGGGCTGCCGCTCCATTCCGCGAGAGCGGTGCAGATGAGCGGCGTGCCGCCGCCGAGGATCCCCACCGCGAGGTTGTACGAGACGCCGAGGCCGCTCGAGCGCACCTCGAATGGAAATCGCTCGGCGAGCCACACCTGGCAAGGCGGGAGGCAGGCGACGACCGCGGTCGCGAAGACCAGCTCGGCAAGCAGATCGCGCCCGGAGTCCGCGGCTCCGCGCAGCACCGCGAACAGCGGCACCGCGAGCACGGCGCACGCCGCGGTGCCGACGAGCACCATCGCCCGCCGGCCGACGCGATCGGCGAGGTAGCCGGCGACGGGCGTCAGGACCACGATGTACGCCATCGTCGCGGTCGCCATGGTCAGCGCCGAGTCCTCAAGCAGGATGCGCTCGGTCGCGAGGAACGACGCGAGGAACACCGCGAGCGCGTAGAACGCCGCGTTCGGCCCCCATGCGATCAGCGCGCAGCGCACGACCTCGTGCGGGTGCTCGCGCAGCACGCGCCGCACGGGCGACCGCCGCTCGCCGCGCTCCGAGGTCGACATCTCGTCCACCGGCAGCGCCGAGCGCAGCAGCACCAGCAAAAGGCCGAGCGGCAGCGCGAGCAAGAACGGCAGGCGCCAGGCCCACGCCAGGATGCGCTCGGTCGGGAACACCGCGAAGAGCGCGTTGCCGACCGCGGAGCCGAGAAGCATGCCGACGCCGGCGGTGAACGATGCGAGGGTGCCGAAGAGCGCGCGCCGCTCGGGCGGCGCGTGCTCGACGAGGTAGACGATCGAGGTCGTGAACTCGCCGCCGACCGCCAGCCCCTGCAAGAGGCGAAGCGCGGTGAACAGAATCGGCGCCAGCACGCCGACGTCCTCGTACGGCGGCAGAAGCCCGGCGAGCACCGTCGCGGTCGTCATCGCGACGGCGGAGAGCAGCAGCGCGCGGCGCCTGCCGACGCGGTCGGCGACGTGGCCGAACAAGGCTCCGCCGGCGAGACGCATCACGTAGCCCGCCGCGAAGACGGCGAAGACCGACAGCAGCGCCGTCAGACGGCTGCCGTGCGGGAAGAAGAGCTCGGCGAGGGTCGCCGCGAGCACCCCGTAGAGCGCAAAATCGTACCACTCCATGAGGTTGCCGGACATGCCGGCGATGATCGTGAGCGGCCTTGGCGCGGGTCGCTCGCGTCCGACCTCAGGCACCCCCCGACCGACGCTGCTTCGCTGCGCTCGCGGCGCGTGCGCCTGCCACCGCGCGCAGGCGGCCGCCGGCATCGGCCTGCATCGCCGCGAGGGCGAGAACGTCCGGCATGCGCTCTCCTCCGGCTCAGGTACGCGGCCGCAGGCCGTGCTGCTTCATGCGCCAGACGAGCAGGTCGATGCGGTCCTGGCCGAAGAACGGCTCGCCCTGGAACACCATCGTCGGCACGCCCCAGTGTCCGGCCGCTTCGAGGCGCTCCTGGTTCTCGTCGACCTCGGCGTCGTAGCGCTCGGCGTTCTCCGCGGCGAGGCGTTCGAGCTCCGCGAAGTCGAGGCCCGCGCGACGTGCGGCGTCGGCGAGGTGGGGGCCCTCGTGCCAGTTCACGACCTTGCCGCTCCAGATCACCTTCGACACCTCGTCGATGAAGGCGAGCCCCCTGCCCTTCTCGACCGCAGCCTGGCCGAGCCTCGTCAAGCGCGGAAAATGCGGCTGCTCCTTCGCAACCTTGCGGCTCGGGAACTCCTGCACGACCGGATCGGGCTGCGGCCACGCGTAGTCGATGCCATGGTACTCGGCGATGCGCATCGTGTCGCGCAGCAGGTACATCGGCCACAGGGGGTTCACCTGCTCGAAGAAGTCCGGCTTGCGGATCGCGAGCGGCAGGACGATGCGCACGTCCACGTCGACGTCGTACTCGTGGGTGAGCTGCACGATGCGTCCGGTCGCGAGGTAGGAGTACGGGCTGCGGAAGGACCAGTAGAGCTCGAAGGACAGCGACATGGGGGCGACGTGTAGCAGGGATGTCGCCCGGGTGGGAGCGAGCGCGAGCGCGGTCGAGGTGGTCGACTCGCCCCCCTTCCAGCCGCCCCTCGGACCCGGCCGGGCGGCCCGTCCGCGGCAGACCTCAGCCGCCCCTGCAATCGTTTCGAACGAACCTTCCGTCCTCTGCGCCAGGGGTCGCAGAACGAAGCGACCTCCGTGGAGGTTCCGATGCCGGACGCGGTCAAGGTCCGTGAGGGCTTTCACGGGCTTGCGGTTCCCCGTGGGGTTGGCGACGGGTGCTGCCCGAACGCCGCAGACCGCGTGCGTCGAGCCGCGCCCGCGAAGCCGCGGGCGCTTCGCGCGGTGCCGCTCGAGGCCGCACGCACGGCCGGGGCGGCCTCGGCCCCCGGGCTCGTCCAGCCGGCCGAGACCGAGCGCGTCCGGGGGCGAGCCGCGGACGTCCCGCTGCTCGGCCGCTCGCGCGAGGTCGCGGA
>FWPU01006986.1_pt1 | contig 21542 bp, 14 predicted proteins | sample 2228361 | NCBI WGS metagenome assembly FWPU01 (sample SAMEA103939777, study PRJEB20133) | metagenome
CGCCAGAGTCGGCTTGCCGAAAGAACAAGAACGCACTATCATCGACACATCACATCTGATTGTCGGCGCCGGTCAACTGGATTGCTTTGCGGTAGTCTGCGCTCTTTGCCGGAACCAACCGTCTCAATCGGCGCAACTATTAGTGCCGTTATCGCTATCCGCGTGCCATTTTGGCGAGCCAGATAGTTTGCTCAGCAGCATCACTCGTGCGATGAGCAACAAATGGATAGCATGGATGGCTGAACAGCCGGGTGTGTTCCTCTGGTTACCGCCTGAACAACAAAGAGCGCTGACTGAATGGCTGCTGTGGTCACACCAATCACTCAACGCGATCCAATCGCGTCTGCTCACCGCGCCAGACACTGCCAGGCAGGATGCGCCAGATATAGCAAAACAGGAGCTTTTGCGCCGCCTGAGCGAACTGGCAACCAGCGCAGCAACAGTGGCACCCGCGCCGGAAACAATGCTTGCCTGGCTGGCGATTCGCCCACCACAAATAACAAGATTGCGTCTTCTGATGATCGATCAGCATCGCAACTGGAATGAGGCAACGATGGTTATTGAGACCCTCAACGATCTTACTCACGCAGATATCGATTGGATCCTGTTCACTGCCCCTGATCGGGGACGCAAAATAACAGTGGGGACGCATATTGATCTGAAATGGTCAAAACCAGAACTGCGGGACATGGTTGATCAGGCTATTGGCATGGCGCACCCAGGTGGAATGAAATTTAATAATCTGGTAGCCCCCGCTAGTTTATCTCAATTAGATGGTTTATTCTCCGATATCTATGCAAGCTCGTCAGGTTCACTGGAAAGTTGTCTGACGATACTCCGGGGCGGATTAGGTTGTCATCTCAGGCTACATACCGATCCCAATCATCCGGATTACCTTTACCTGAGCGAGCAAGAACTCAGGGCAGTGTTGTAGAAGAGGCGCTATGGAGACCGCCTTGCGCAAAAAGACAGGAGCGGATGAAGCCTTCGACGCGCTGGCCGCCGAGCGCGAATCACTGCTGCAACCGCTCGTGTTTGTTGAACCACCGGCATTCTCAACGTATGTCGGCATGCGCTCGCTGGTTGTCTTTGGCGCGAGCGGCGCGGGCAAGACCGCGCTACGCATGGCGCTGACCCGCGCAGTGAACCCGGATCAAGCGCCGCCGAGCCATCTGGTGGCGCGATGGCAACCCGAACTTATCGAAGGGGAGTATGGCAGCCCGGCGGTGCGCCGGTTTGTGCGACAGGCATTGGCCGATTGCGCCGTGATCTTGCTGCAGACGCTGGCTCGCCATCCGCAACTGTACAGCGAAGCGCCGCCAACAGTGAAAGATGCGCTTCACTGGTTTGCTCAAGCCAACCTCGCCTCTGCGCCCGATCGTGATCGTCTGCTGGCAGCGCTGCCGGAAGAAGGCGGAAGCGAGGCAGGCATCGCGCTTTGCCGTCATCTACTGAACGATCCGGCGCCGCCCGTGTTGCGCTCTGATGTGGCCGAGCAGCGGATAATTACGCTGCTGGCGCAGAGCATCCAGCGCATGGGGCTGCGTGGAGCCTGGGTCGTGATGGACGGGTTTGAGCCATGGCTGCGCAGCGCACAGTCTGAATTAAGCGCTCTGCTCAATGCCATTCTGTCAACGCTGGAACTCTTTGAGTTGCATGGGTTCGCGCTCAAAATCATTGCGCCGTTGGAGCTGGCAACGGACATCACCAGAAGCTGGGGCGCGCGCAAAGGGCGGATTGACATCTACACTCTGGAATGGAGCGCAGCGCAATTGCTTCAGATCGTTGAGCGACACATTGCGGCCAAAATCGAAAGAAAGGCAGCCAGACTAAATGACATCTGCGCAACGCAGCGCGATATTCAGGCCCGGCTGGAACGCTATGGCGGCGCCACGCCACGCGGCTGGCTTAGACTGGTCAGTCCGCTGGTCAACGCATTCATCACGAGCGACGCTGCGCGTCCGCTCACGCCTGATGAGTGGCGAACCCTGCAGCGCGCGCACCCGCCGCCTCTGCGCATCGATCTCGACACCGACCGGGTCTTTATTGGCGAGGCTGAAATCCGCAGCCTGCAACCGGCCTCGTACCGCCTGCTGCGTTATCTGTATGAACACCGTGACCGGCGCGTATCGCGCAGCGAACTCTATTATCGCGTCTATCGCGGATTGAACGCCGAACCGAATTCGCCTGATGATCCGTCTTGGGAAGACACCAAAACATGGGGCAATGTGCTCGATAACGCCATCTTGCGGCTGCGCCGCCAGCTTGAACCCGATCCGCGCGATCCAATCTACATTGTGACCGATCGCGGCTGGGGTGTCAGGCTTGAGAATGCGCTTTGAGACCACTGAATTCTGGCGAGAGCCATTAGCTCAGCGTTCGGTGAGGTTTAGGTGAGTATTCTATGACGTATGCACAAGAAATTTCATGTTTACACAGCATCTTCCAGATTGTATGAGATAGACAAATGCCTGGAATTGAAACCAGCACTGCAATTACTCATGAATAAGCTTGAGCATTTGAGGTTCACTCGCAATGGAATTGACTTCTGCTACCTGGTTTCAGCGTTTTGGTCTGCGTTTTGACCCGTATGAGCACTTTGAGTCATCAAGTGATCCACATCTAATTGAATACATCATCCATCTTGACATTTTTCGTGCAGCATGGGACATTGTTCCGACAGCTATTTTTGCTCCCTCAGGAGGCGGTAAAACTGCCACTCGCATTGCAGTCTCACGCGCATGCTGGTTCGACATGGGTGGCGTATACCCCTTTCCGCTACCATACAATGCTGGTCTGATGCCATTAACTGGCACCGCACCCACGTATGATCAACATCTACGCTCGTTGCTGGAAGTGGGAACGGCAGCTCTTCTTACAGGGTTAGCTTTTCGCCCAGAGCGACTGCTGCGCACCACACCCTCAAATATCCGGGCTATCGGCAAAATATTGCGCGTCGGCTTACCAGGCGAACTTGATTACTATCTGGATGTGTTGCGCGAAACTGGCAATCCAATCGGTCTGACTTCGTTGCTAGAACGAACGTATGCATTGACCACACCTCCACCAATCACAACCCTCAACCAATTCTGCGCTGCGCTGGCTGCAACCGATAATGACATTTCTGACACTGATCCGGAACGCTTATTCAATATATTTGTTGATCTCGTTATCAATGCGCTCGGTTTCAATTACGTCCTCATTCTGATTGATGGAATCGATTCGATCAGTGAACATTTATCCGATCCAGCACTTGGTCTGCGCTGGATAGCGCCCCTGATTGACCAAGCTATCCAGTGGTCAAGTAGAAATATTATCGTTAAATTCTTCCTTCCAGATACGATGACTGATCTGATTTCTAACTATTCCGTGAATTTAGATGACCCAACACTTCGCCAGATTCATATTTACTGGACGAGTGAACTGTTGGTTAAACTCCTGAAGAAGCGAATTCTGGTCGCATCAGACGGTAAAATCGGCTCACTAGACGCGATCAGCTCACCAGAACTTTTCGACGTTGAGCAACAGATCGTTAATGCTATCCCTCCTCTGCCACGGGCAGCGCTTCAGGTGACCCGTCATGCATTACAACAAGTGGAAGTCCAGCTTAATGCTGACCATGTTCGAAGGGCAATCTCATGGTATCAGAACAACATGACAATATGTGCATACTGAAATCTTGATCCTGCGAGTATGCTTGATTCTGGCGAAACGAAGGAGCTCAATATGTCAACAATCCAAACGCCAGCATACCATCCGGATCAATTTGTCAATCGTGAAAGTGAAATAGAGCAAGTAACAGAAGCTCTTACTCAGTTACGGAAAGAGCCGAGTGAACGGGCGCAAATCATCATCTTTAGCGGCGAACGCGGTCTGGGCAAGACCTGGCTGGCGCTGCACCTTCACAGAAAAGTCCTTAAAGAAGTACATCCTGCGCCTCGTTCGTTCTTAATTCATCTCCAACCCATCGCGGAAGAAGCGGCTGGCGAAGATGAATGGCACATTTCTGATCATGTCAACGATCAGGAGAGAACCAGGATTGAGCGAGGAGACACTGCCGCCTGCGAAGCGATCATCAAAGACATGTTGAACTGGTTGACCGCAAAGCTCGATATCACGCGCGCGCCAGCGGCCACGCTGCGCGAGATCTCGTCATGGATGGCAGAAGATATACGCCGCAAATTAGACAATAATCCAGCACTTATCGTAAGCCTCATCCTTGACTCCGTTTTTGAGACCAATCACACCCTGATTGACACGCTGGAACAATACCTGCTGGCTCCTTTGCTCTCTATGCCGCGCGCGCTGATCATCATGACCGGTCGCGGCAGGCCCTACCTCTAGAAATCTCCACACCTCAGATTGGAAGGCAGGGAAGAGCAATTAGAACCTTTTGCAAACGATAATGATGTAAAAAAACAGATCGAAAACATTCTAAAAAGCAAACAATGGCCCGCAGAATCCAAGATAATTCAGGCCATTATCGACCAAATCTCTGAGATTATCAACAAACCGCCGCCGCTTACCGCGCGACTCTTGACCGAGGCGCTGATGCAAAAAGCAAAGCCAGAACAGATTGCAGATTCTTCAATCGATGGCGCGATGATTGCCCAGGTATCAGATCAGTTGCTCAAAGGCATCATCGATGATGACAATGTGCGTCATCAGTTGGAAACGATCAGTATTTTGAATGAAGGATTTCGCGAGAATGAAATGGCAATCCTGCTGACAGATTCAGACAAACACGCTTCCCCCGACCTTGCCCAGGCGCGCAGGCTGGTGGATCAATTGCTGGCCAGCGGTCTCTTGCGCTGGCAGGATAGGCGTTACGTGATCGATGAAGCCGCGCGCGCTGTGCTGGAGGCAAAGCTGAGACTTAACCAGCGTGAGCGCTGGCGAGCGTTGCATCAACGCGCAGCGGAGCAATATCAGGCCTGGCACGCCAGGTACAACTATCCGTATTATTCCGAGCGCGCTGAGTATCATCGCAAACAGGCCGCAAGCAGCGCATCGCCTGTGCAGCATGCGCCAATCAATCCAGCGGAGGAAACCAATGACCGAGTTTGAGCGTTATCTCGGCGCCTGGGTTACGCCCGATCTGATCGGTCGCGATGAGTTGCTGACCCAGATCGAGCAGCCCCTCAAAACCGTAAAAGGGCCAACGATCATTGCGCTGTATGGGCACGGCGGCATTGGCAAGACCCGCCTGCTGCGCGACGCGCTGCGTCGTCAGCGCGAACGGAATCCGCATGCGGCAGCGCGGATCATCGATTTGTACGACATTCAGTACCATAACAGTCTCGATCTGGCGCAGGCGATGCATGCTGCGCTGGCGATTGAGGAACAAGCTGCGTTTCGCGATTTTACCCGCGCCGTCGATCGGTTGCAGCGCATTCAGGCATCGGGCGATGCGGATCAAATCAGGCAGGCAACCGAAGACGCGCTCGCTAAGTTTTCGGCGGCGATCAGGAAACTTGCTGACCAACAACCGGTAATCATCGCGCTGGACACCGTCGAGCGGGTGGCCTACGGCGCCAGTGAAACCAACCCGCCCTTCCAGGAGGCGCAATCGTGGCGCTGGTTGATCAAGTCACTGCCAGGCTGGGGCAACGTCGCTCTTCTGATCGCCGGTCGCAACCAGATCAGACATCTCTTCTCGACGATTGAGCAGGCCAACATTGCGCTCACGACCATTGAAGTGTTGCCCTTCAACGAAGCTGAGACCACCGCCTATCTGCGGGCAGTGGCGAAAGCTGCTGAACAGAGCGGCTATCAGGGATTAGCCGACACCCTTAACGCTCTACGTCCCGAACAAGTCCGCAAGATCCATCGCTACTCCGGCGGTCTGCCGATCTTGCAGGCGCTGCTGGCAGACTATATCAGTCTCGGTATGCATAAAGAGTTGCCAGACTCCTTTCAAACCGAGATGGAGCCAGATCAAGCCGGCCGGTTACTGGAAGAGGAACTCATTGAGCGCCTGATAAGATTTAGCAAAATCCGCGACACTGTGCTGATGCTGGGCCGCGCGCCTAAAGGATTAAATGCCGCAATGCTGGCGCGTTTGCTCGACGTTACAACCGAAGAGGCGGAACAGCGCCTGAGCGACGTTGAGAAACTGTCATTCGTCAAGGCGCGCAACCAGCTTGTGTTCCTGCACGACGAGATGTATGCCATGCTTCATCGCCAGGTTTATAATGACCAAACCGACATGCCAGAAGCGGAGCGCGTGAACAGTGCGTTGATCGCCTGGTATGATGATGAGATCAAGAAGCAACGGCAGCAGCTCGATCGCCTCTTCGCCCCGATTGAAGAATCACCGCGCGCGGCTGCCACAATGCCGCGACCAGATCTATCTAAAATAGCGCGTGTCCGGCAGTTCACCAACCAATTGCTGATTGACCGACTCTACTACTCCCTGCGCCGGAACGTTACGGAGGGATTCAAGGAGTTTGTCCGCCGAGTGTTTGACGCCCAACTCGGCTCTAACCCGACACTGCTGATCCAGATCCAGGCTGAGATCCTCGCGTTTTTTGATGAACGCGACGCGTTGGGCGACCCTATTGACGGGCGTTATCGCGCATTAGTCGAACATCTGATATCGCTCGATCCATTGTTCGGCGAGGCTCGCGGCGATGAACAATCGCTGCGGAATGGCGAACAACTATCTTCATCGTCCCACCCTGATCTCATCGCAGCCATGCGCCTGATGTCACGCGCCCATCAGCGCCGTGACAAGAGGGAGCTGTGGGATCAGGCCGAAGAGTTGCTGAAAAAACTGGTTAAACCATCGAAGGAATCGCACATCCAGGAACTCGAAGGCTGGCTGGCAAAAGTGCTGCTGGCTCGGCTCTACCAGTTGCGCGGATACGCCGCCAGTTCTGTGCAGAGCATCGCTGCTTACGAGCGAACGGTTCCCCTCTGGCGCCAGGTTAACATTCCGATTGGTCTGGCGCGCACGCTCAACCACCTGGGTTTTCGACGCATCACGATCGGCGACATACACAATGGACTGGCACTGATTCGCGAGGCGCTCGAGTTGCGGCGCAAACTTGGCGAACGCGCCCAGATTGGGGTGAGTCATAGCACTCTGGCGAGAGCTTTGATCCACACCGAGGCATACGAACAGGCCACAGAGCACGCGGAACTGGCGCTGCGGCTGTGTCGGGTCGTCGGTTATCGCGTCGGCGAAGGATTAGCTTTGCGCAATCTTGCCGAGATTCGTCGTCGTTCCACCAGACGCGAGAATGACGTTAAGAGACGGCTTGCGCTGCTCCAGGAAGCGCATAACTTTGCCAGAGAGGCAGCAGCCATTTTCACCGAGCTTGATGATAACGCAAATCTTATCGAGGCGTTCATCGAGGAGGGATGCGTTCTCCGTGACATCGCTGGCATACTGACCTCTCACAATATCAGTGACGAAGATCCGGCAGAAGTCGCGGGCGAAAGCGTCGAGGTGTTGCGCCAGGCTGCAACGCTGGCCAGAGAGATGACGCGCGAGATGAACTACATCAACGCGCTGGTATCGATTGCTTCAGTCGGAGTCAGCGTTAAACAATTTAACTATCTGTGGGCAGGTTTGCGCCAGGTGAGAGATAACATCCCGCGCGATTACGAAATCTCGGTCAACGGCAGGCCAGCCGATCGTGATCAGCGCGATCCGCTCATCTTCTGGCAGCTCGCCCGCATTCACATCCGAATCGCCGAGTATTTGCTCTATGCGCTTGATAGACCGGAACATCTTAAGCGTCTACCAGAGGAGTATTCGCGCCTGACGACCCTGTTCAGCGCTGGAGGCGTGAACAACATTGCTGCTGCGCAGGATGCCCTGGCGCAGGCAATTCGGCACTATGCTCTGGCCTTTGAGTACGATGACCTCTACAATCCGTTGCACGTGCGCTCACAGGCTGTGCAAGATCGGATCTGTGAACGGTTTCGCGCATTTGATTATGAGAACCTGCAACTGTTGGCGAAGACCGTTCAAGCTGTCGAACAAGAGTTTCAAATTTCCAACTCTTTTATGCGCCGGTTATTGCGCAGCCAAACGTTACTGCTAGAGGAAGAGGATTTCTAGCTCCGTCGGCGCTGTGCTCTCACCTGCTTTTCAGGAACGAGCACAGCGCGTCTGAAACACACTACAGCAGCCTGCGAACGCTCGCAGCGCTGCCAGTTTAGTTAACGACCAGCAGGCCTGCAAAACCAGATTGAGCGCGAACAAAACGGCACGTAAAGCCTTTCAGTTCCTCACTCGTTACTAGTTATCAGCAGGCATCTCTTGAGCATTTTACAGCCTGCGCATTCCGCCAGGCTGTTTACAATATCGTGTTGAACGACTTCGATGAACAGCATGAGATGAGCATCATCCCGGAACACCAAACACAGTCATTGCGTCATTTGCAGCAGCTTGCAGACCGCTATACTTCAGCAACCGCAATCCTTCCAGCCGCACCACATCGGGGAAGAGAGCCTGATAAATGCGGCAGTTGGGCGATTTGACATCGTAACGACCGGTGACTCGATAGGTGAGCAGCGGGCAGCCGCCAGCGCACCAGTAACGCCATGCGCATTCACGGCAACCCTCTTTCTCGGTCACTGCCAGATTTTGCAGGCCAGACCGATCTGCCCGAATCACCCCAAGCGGATCGTCTGCGGCAATGCTGGTCACAGCCTGTTCGATGATCATGTGACATTTTGCCACATTGCCGCGATGATCGATCACAAGGTATGAGCGACCAACGCCACAGGGATGTTCATGGGGCACGCCAAGTCGCGCCTGATCGACCAGGGAGTCAAGCAGGCTGCGCGGCGGTAACGCGCGCTCAATGACTGCAAACGCTGCGCGCATTGCCGCAATGATCTCTTCATCGTGATAAGCAAGATCGGCAATGCTGGCTGAGCAGTCGTTCTCGCGATAGAAGTTGATGGTAAATGGCAGGCCTCGCTCCAGCGCATACGCTACCGTTGCGGCCAGCCCGCTGAGATTGCGGCGCGATAGGGTAATAGAGATGGTAGGCTTTATTCCGCGCTGAACCAGACGGTCGAGCGTTCGATCTACATGCGCAAATGAGCCGCGACCATTGATAAAGCGACGTTGGGCGTCGTGCTGCTCGCCAATCCCATCAAGCGAAATCATCAGGCGGATATCGCTCTCGCGCAGGTGGCGTATCATGCGCTCGCCAATAGCCACCCCATTGCTCAGCACAACGCCCTCCAGCATCAGGCCATGCCGCGACGCGCATTCGCGGGCATACGCATGCACCGCCATCACCAGCGGGAAATTGAGCGTCGCCTCACCTCCGGCATATTTCAGTTTGATCCGGCGAAAGCCATGGCGCAGCGCCGAGCGCACCACCGCATCCACTGCCTGACGACCGCGCGCTACATCCATCTCATCGGGCGTCTTGCTGATATAGCAATAGTCACAGCGCAGATTGCACTCATTCGTGACGTGCAACCAGACATTAAGCGTCGAAGCTGCTGCCAGCTCAATCGCGACCGGCATACCCGCCGGCTGCAGGATACCCAGCTCGACCAGGCGTCGGGCAACACCGAAGGTCTGCGCATCATATGTGGCCACGCTGCTGAGTGGGCGCGGCTGGCGGAACTGTTGCAGAATCGCCCAGGCTGCCTGATTGAGCACGACCACGCCAGCGTGACCAAGCGGATTGAATGCCAGTCGGTAACCATTGGGCAATTCATCGGTATGCAATGATGGCAGGTAATAAGCAAGATCCGCGCCCGCCTGGCGTGAAAAGACGGTGAACCATTGTGTGTCCAAACCGGCACACTGTTCGTCACATTGCGCATCCAGCACCGAAGACTCAAATGTGTCAATTCCAGTTACAGCTACATCAGCAGCGCACAAAACAAGAGGTGTTGTCAGCGTGGTTGCCTGATGCGCTACATCCATTGCTGATTCCTTTCCGATCCACTGCGTTGATGGCGATGGACACACACGATGATACGAATTCCTCGACTGGCATGCAACTTTTACATTGTTGCCTGCATTGCCGCATATTCAATTGTTTTCATCGCTGCCTGCGCTGGTTAAGTCAGACCTTTGTGAGATTAGTAATCTGCCTCTTAACTATACCGAAAGAGAGCGCATTTGTCTATAGTCGTTCAGACACGAAAATCTTCTTGAGCGAGCGCGTAGCGCCCCTGCTGAGCACTGCCAGCGCCACACCTGCACAACGTGTGGTGAGATGACGGTGAGGTATGGTAGCGGATCAACGCAGATAGCCTTCAGGTCAACGTATGCCAAACAGAAGGCTATCAGACCAGCCTGCGACGTACACTACTGGTGAACGATAACAGGTACCCAGAACCATAGGAGGGGAGCGATGGAAGTGATGTTCTTTGGATTGGTGTTTCTTGCCCTGTGTTATGCCCTGTATAACGTAGTCGTTGCCATTGCGAAGACCGTCGTTGCTCTCTTCAAGGCCGCTTTCCTGCTTGCCAGCCTGGTCGGCAAACTTGCTCTGGCCGCCAGCGTGATCTGGTGGATCTTTCAAATGTGGCGTTGAGTTAACAATCGGAATGCCTGAAGACCATGCCTCAAAATACTACCGGCGCGGCGCTGCGCGGCAGCGTCGCGCCGATGATACGAATGGACTGACTGCGAAATGAAACGCCCTCCTCACCTTAGACGCGCGCGAACCTGGTAGCCATCGCCGAACGCGGCCTGACCGATATTGGTGACGCGAATGTAGTAGGGCGCGCTGCGCTCAGGCTGAACCTCGATCCGTGAAGCAAGGCCGTCGCTATCATCGTTGCGGCGGAGCAATGCGCCGCCGGAGTCGAACAGTTCCAGCATGGTGTCAACGCCCGGATCGAGCGCAAGGGTTTCAATCAGATAGGTCTGACCGGCGCGCAATTCGACCACCAGCCAGTCTTCGTCGTTGCTGCCGACGAATGTGCGCTGCTGAGTTTCACCGATAGCGATGGGGCGCGCGCGCTCACGATCATTGTCTGGCTCATAAGCATCGAGCGGCGGCTCAGGTATCGTGTTGACCGTTAGCCGGTACCGTCCGCCGATCCATGGCGCTTCATACGCGAACACGGCGACGAAGAGGGTGGTATCGCTGTCGGCCAGATAGCGCAGCAGTGTGGCATCGGCTGTTTCGTTCTGGCTTCCCTGCTATCGAAACCGCGCGCAACGGTGAGCACGGTTTTCTTCCTGCCCCGATTCCGTGCCGGAATCGTCTCTGACAGGCGTGACGTTCCCGCCTACGACCGCGCGAGCGCTGTCGCAGTGCCCGCCGTCGCCGGACGGACTCGCCACGGGTAGGGCAGGTGCGGTTGCCAGCCGGAGCGTGATGATCCACGAACGATTGCCAATGGTCAAGCGCGACGAACGCCGCGCTTCCCGGCCAATCGCATCCATGCGTTCCAGCACCCGCGCGCGTGCAACGTTCCGACCGCCGAACCCTACTGCAATGAACGCGCGGGTTGCCGCGCTCAGCGCTGAAGCGTCGTGATCGTGACACCGAGAAACTGGGCTGCCTTGCCTGTGGTGAATGTGGTTTCCATGATCGTAGCACCGTAATGCGCCAATCCAGTGAAAAGGCCTTCACCTGCCACATCGATGACGCTACCCGGTCGCGCAGGCGCGTGTCACGACCGGGCAGCGTTTCCCCAAGAGCATCACTGGCGGGTCAACTTCCGATACACGATTCGGTGCGGATGATCGGCAGCCGCGCCCTTGCGCCGACGGTAGTCAGCCGCATATTCGGAATAGGTACCGGGGAACCAGACCACCTCGCTCTCGCCCTCGAAGGCCAGAATGTGGGTGGCAACGCGATCAAGGAACCAGCGGTCGTGCGAGATGATCAGAGCGCAGCCGGCAAACTGTTCCAGCCCCTCTTCCAGCGCGCGCAACGTATGCACGTCGAGATCGTTGGTTGGCTCGTCGAGCAGCAAGACATTCGCGCCCGACTTGAGAATCCGCGCCAGATGAACGCGATTGCGTTCGCCGCCCGAAAGGCTGCCGACCAGTTTTTGCTGGTCGCTGCCGCTGAAATTGAACCGGGCGCAGTAGGCGCGCGAGTTGACCTGTCGGCCACCAAGCACGATCTGATCGTTGCCTTCGGTAATCGCCTCCCAGACCGTCTGCTTCGGATCGAGCACCTCGCGGCTCTGATCGACGTAGCCGAGCCTGACGGATGCGCCGATCTCCAGCGTGCCGCTATCGGGCTGTTCCTGACCGACAATCATTCGGAAGAGGGTGGTCTTGCCGGCGCCATTGGGGCCAACGATCCCGACAATTGCGCCCGGAGGCACATCGAAGCTCAGTCGTTCATAGAGCAGCTTATCGCCGTAGGCCTTTGTCAGGTTAGTCGCGCGGATCACCAGATCGCCGAGCCGCGGGCCGGGTGGAATGTAGATCTCAAGTTCGCGCTCACGCTGATCCTGCCCCTCGCTCAGCAACCGCTCGTAGGCGGCAATGCGGGCCTTCGACTTCGCATGCCGCCCCTTTGGCGCCATGTTGATCCACTCCAGCTCGCGTTGCAGCGCCTTCTGCCGTTGTGACTCGGCTTTCTCGCTCTCGGCCAGCTTCTGCCGCTTCTGTTCAAGCCAGCTCGAATAGTTACCGCGCCACGGAATCCCGTGCCCCCGCTCCAGTTCCAGGATCCAGCCCGCAACGTTATTGAGAAAATGGCGATCGTGGGTGACAGCAATCACCGTTCCCTGATACTCTTGCAGGTGGCGTTCGAGCCATGCCACCGACTCGGCATCGAGATGGTTGGTCGGCTCATCGAGCAGCAGAATGTCAGGCTGCTGCAAGAGCAAGCGGCAGAGGGCAACCCGTCGCCGCTCGCCGCCAGACAACACAGCTACCGGAGTTTCAGGCGGCGGGCAGCGCAGCGCATCCATCGCCAGTTCGAGCCGGCTATCAAGATTCCAGCCGTCAACGTGATCGATCTTTTCCTGCAACTCGGCCTGCTCGGCAATCAGCGCATCATAATCGGCATCGGGATGATTAAACTGCTCGGTGATCTCGTCGTAGCGGCGAAGAAGGGCGACTGTTTCGGCCATGCCTTCTTCCACCACCTCGCGAACAGTCTTGCTATTGTCGAGGTACGGCTCTTGTTCGAGCAATCCCACCGTATAGCCAGGGGCGCGGGTGATCTCGCCCGTGTAGTCCTGGTCGATGCCGGCCATAATGCGCAGCAGCGAGCTTTTGCCCGAACCATTGACGCCGATGACGCCAATCTTAGCGCCGTAGAAGAACGAGAGGCTAATGTCTTTCAAAACCTCGCGATTGGGCGGCACAACCTTGCCCACGCGGTACATCGAAAAGATTATTTTCTGTGTATCGGTCATACGTATTCTCCAGACGCACCATCATCCGATGGGCTAAGTATACCAGTTTCCACGCCCGGCGCGCATACCATCCGCCGCCTGGCTGACGATCTGCCGGCCAGCTTGTGGTATAATACTCAGCGAGTTGCCGGGTTGTGTAATGGCAGCACAGCGGACTTTGGATCCGTTTGTCCAGGTTCGAGTCCTGGCCCGGCAGCCATCTCTTTCAATCGATGCCCCACGGCAATGAAACACCTGAACTCGCACAACTCAATCATCGCTACCGGTCGGGATCGCTGGCAGCGCTCAGCGACAGTTGCGCAGTGAGCATGCTCGCTGCGCGTTTCTATTCAGGAAAGATAAAGGAGCCATGGACGGTCGGCTGCTCATCTTCACCGGCAACGCCAACCCGGGATTAGCGCAGGAGATTGCTCGCAATCTGCGCATCAATCTGGGGCGAGCGCTGGTAGGCGCCTTCAAAAACGGCGAAACGCGGGTCAAGATCCACGACAATGTGCGCGGCTGTGATGTCTTTGTCGTCCAACCGACCTGCACTCCGGTTGATCACCATCTCATGGAACTGCTGATCATGATCGATGCCTTCCGCCGCGCCTCCGCGGCGCGGGTGACAGCAGTCATCCCTTACTACGGTTATGCCAAGCAAGAGAAGAAGACGTCAGGACGTGAACCGATCACGGCCAAGCTGGTGGCAAATCTGATTCGCACTGCCGGCGCCGACCGCGTGCTGACGATGGATCTCCACGCGCCAGCGATTGAAGGTTTCTTCGACATCCCGGTTGACCACTTGCAGGCTTCGCCCTTGCTCGCCGATTACATCCGCGATCTGAACCTGCCCAACCCGGTGGTGGTTTCGCCCGATGCGGGCGGCGTGGGGCGGGCGAACCGCTTCCGCGAACGGATCGGCGCAGGCCTGGCGATCATCGCCAAACAGCGGCCTGAGCCTGACACCGCCGAAGTGATCGAGATGGTTGGCGAAGTGGAAGGGAAGACTGCAATTATTGTCGATGATATGATCTCTACCGGCGGCACATTGATCGAGGCGGCGCAGACTCTGCTGGCCCGCGGCGCCCGCGCGGTCTATGCCTGCGCAACGCATGGCATCTTCGCCGACAATGCCCTGCAACTGATCGGGCAATCCGACCTGATCGAGACGATCGTCACCGATACGATCCCGCAGCCACCCGAGGCGACAGCAGCGCGAGTGCGCGTAATCAGTGTGGCGCCGTTATTTGCGGAAGCAATTATGCGCATCCACAAAGACCTGTCATTAAGCGCACTGTTTTCCTGAGTCATGCGGCTCGATGCGCCCGTCCCGGTCGCTACGCGCGGGCGCATCTGCGGAGTGATCTGCGCCACTCTGCCCCGCGGAAAGGAGGATTCTCCACTTGGAAGACCCTGGCCCTGGTTCGCTGATCATCGGCATCGGCCTGTGTCTGATCTTTCTTGGCGTCACCTCGGCGGCCGATACGGTGTTGATGACCGTCAGTCGCCCCCGCCTGAGCGCCCTGCTTGCCTCAGCCGGCCTTGGCACGCGCCGCTTCACCGCTCACTTTCTCGATGAACCGTATCGCATCAAATCAGCGATCATCTTTCTCAATGCTGCGCTGACGATCACTGTCACCGCGCTGACCATTGTGCTCGTGGCGCCGTATGGCCTGCCGGCCATCCTTCTGGGGCTGGCTGCGCTGTTGCTGTCCATTCTGGTGCTGAGCGAGGTGGTGGCGAAAGCGCTCGCTCGCCGCAATCCTGCCACCACGCTGGTGATACTCGCCCGCCCGCTCGTCTTCGTGGTGACGATCCTGTGGCCGGTGCTGGCGCTGATCAATCTCATCACCCGCCCCATCTTCACCCTGCTCAGCGGGCAACCGGCGCCGCCAACGCCGCTCGTCACCGAAGAGGAGCTGCGCTTGATGGTGAATGTGGGTGAAGAAGAGGGATTGATCGAGCACGAAGAGCGTGAGATGATCGAGGGCGTAATGGATTTTGGCGACACGCTCGTGCGCGAGATTATGATCCCGCGGGTTGACATCGTCGCGCTTGAGGTCAATAGCTCGCTCGATCGAGCGCTGGATGTGGCGATCACGCGCGGTCATTCGCGCATTCCCGTCTACGAAGAGACGATTGACAACATTGTCGGGATTCTGTACGCCAAAGACTTGATCCCGGTGTTGCGCGACGGGCGGCGCGATGCGCCCCTGCGTGATCTGTTGCGTCCGGCCTACTTCGTGCCGGTCACTATGAAGGTCGCAGCGCTGCTGGAAGATCTGCAACGACGGCGCGTTCACATGGCGATCGTGGTTGATGAGTATGGCGGCACTGCCGGTATCGTGACCCTCGAAGACCTGATCGAGCAGATTGTGGGTGAGATTCGCGACGAATACGACACTGAAGAACCGGCCATCGTTGAAGTGGGGCCGCGCGAGTTTTTGGTTGATGCGCGAGTGCCGATTGACGATGTGGCTGAATTGCTTGAGGTGGAGTTTCCTGAGACGACTGCCGACCGCATCGGTGGTCTGGTCTACGAACAATTGGGGCGCATCCCGCGTGTTGGTGATGAAGTGATTTGCGGCGATGTCACGATCACGGTACTTTCGTTGAAGGGGATCCGCGCCGAGCGGTTACGGATTGTGCGCCAATCCCCTGAGACGGCAACGACGCCGATTGAGACTGAACAACCGCTCTTGCCGGTAGCAAAGGAGCTGCATGGATCCAGTAGCCCTTGATCGATTGGTCGCGGCAGCGCTGGCCGCCCAGGCGCGCGCCTATGCGCCCTACTCACGCTTTGCCGTTGGCGCCGCCGCGCTCACCGCAGATGGACAGTTCTTCAGCGGCGCCAATATTGAGAATGCCGCCTATCCGCTGACGATCTGCGCCGAGCGGGTGGCGCTGTTTTGCGCTCACATGGCCAGCGCTGCGCCAGTCGTCGCGCTGGCGGTCGTTACCCCAACGCCAACTGTCGCCAGCCCGTGCGGCGCGTGTCGCCAGGTCATCTTTGAACTGGCGCCGCGCGCTCAGATCGTGCTGCTCAACGCTGACGGCACGGAGCGGCGATTCACTGCGCCCGCAGAGCTGTTGCCATACGGTTTTGGCCCCGCGCAGCTTGACGAGCGCAGATAAGCGCCTTATTGTTCGATAATGAGCAAGGAGCGGTCCTGGGCCGCTCCTTTACGGGTTTTGGGCGGGCACGAGAGCGAGGGTTAGTCTGCGCTACTGCGGTTGCGGCTTACTGCTATCGGGTGGCATCGCCGGCATCGGCAACAACGGCGCTACTGGCGCAACCAGCCGATCAACAATCGCTCTGAGGCGGGTGAACTGCGGCCCTAATTCAGTTTCGGCCAGCGGAATGTTGACCGGCACATCAAGCTCAACCGGGATGGAGGTGATCAGTTTCACATCCATGTTGAGATCTACCGGCAATTCGAGGCCGGCGGGCAAGACGATTGCCACGCTGGCATTAAGGTTGCCGCCGCCCCCGGGAAAAGCGATCTGAGCCGGGGCTTGCAACGAAACCGGTTCGGTGAGTTTCACCACATTGCGTTCGGTCAGGATCGTGGCGCCGTTGATGGGAACATCAAGTTCGATCGGCAGGCGCGTGCTGAGCGGCACGGTGTAGACAATCGTCGCCGTCTCGAGATGATTGACCACATCCTGCAATTCAGCGAGATTATTGGCGGCGAAAACCGGCAGACTCTCGGCCAGTTGCGCCACCTGACGCTGATTCATCACCAGAATGCCGATGACGACACCTAACACAACCAGCAGCACCGCGTTCATGATGAACGATGTCCAGATCAGCGCCTTGTACAGAGGGGCAATGCGGGCGTAACGCTTTGGCGGGCGAGTGGCGGTTTCGTTGCTCATGCATCCTCCTGCGAGACTACTGTTGTCAGGAATAATACCACGCCTGTTCGTAGATGCAAGGGTTGCACAATCGCCAATTTAGGATATAATAGTAAAGTGCCGCGAACGGCAGATACTTGCGGAACCCCGCCAGGACCGAAAGGTAGCAACGGTACGCGAGTTCCTCTGGGTGTTCGCGGCGCTTGCTTTTTCAACCAACACGGGATCAGGCGCGGTCATCAGCCACGATGGTCTTTGCCAGATCGGCCAGCAATGAGGTTCCCCCCAGGCGCAGCAACACCGGTACCGCCAGTTCCAGCGCGCGGAACAGCTCTTCACGGCCAACGGCGGCAGTGCCTAACGCTCCCGCCAGACGCTGCAACATTGCCGGGTCGGCTGGATCGAGCGCCGCAGCGATCGCCAGTTCAGCTTTCACCCGCTCGTCACGACGCCGGATGCAGCGCGCGATTGCGTCAGCCAGCTCTATCTCGCCGCGCGCAGCCAGCGCCAGCGCCAGGGCAGCCCGATAGCGACTGCGGTGCTCGCTGCTCAGCAACTCATCGGCCAGCCGATCGGCCAGCGCAGGATCGACTGCTGCCAGCAACGGCGCTGTGATGATCAGGGCGCGCGCCTGTTCAGATTGATGCTCGATGGCCCGGATCATGGTCACAGCCACCATGACCTCTCCGGCGCGAGCGCGGGCAATCGCCAGATCAGCGCTGGTGCGCGCCCGCTGGTCAGGCGCAGCAATAGCGGCAGCCTGCGCGACCGCCGCCGCCCAATCGCCAGCCGTGGCCAGCATGCGCGCGATCTCATCACGCGCCCAATCGCGCTCGTCGTCATCAGTGATCTCGTCCAGAATGGCTTGCGCGCCGGCGTAATCGCCCGCCTGACCGCAGGCCACCGCAACCCGCGATAAGGCTCGTTCCAGCTCTTCACCGCTCAGTTGATGGGCGATGGCGAGCGCGCGATCTTTGCGCCCAATCGCAGCATGGGCCGCCGCGAGCGATGCCAGCAAGATCGGTCGATCATCACCCTTGAGCGCATCAATTTCGCGCGTAGCTCGCTCGATAGCGAGATTGGCCACCAGCCCTTCGAGCAGCAGCCGCAACTCGAGCAATGTGGTTACGCGCAGCTCAACGGCGCTAATCCGTTCGGCGGCAGCCAGCGCATCCCCATCCTTATCGGCCAGCGCAAAAACTCGCGCCAGCCGCGCCAATCCGCGATCGCGCTGGTGGGGCGGCAGCGCGGCGATGCGCTGGAAGGCAGCCTCTTCGTTGCGCAGCGCCTCGTCGCATGCCAGCTCGATGGCTGCCCAGGCCCGCGCAGTATCGACCGTCAGCTCTTCGAGCAACATCGCACCACGCGAGTCATTGACTCGAAAGAGCGCTACCGCTACCTCGGCCTGCGCCCATGCCGCCCGATGTTCGTGCAAGATAGCCCGTGACAGTCGCCAGGCCCGGTCGTATTGACCTTCCGCCAGCAAACGACCAACCACCAGCGTTTCGATATGCGCCCGTCGCTCCAGCAGTTCGATCTGCTCGGCGCATGCCAGCGCTTGCTCGATAGCGCCAGCCTCGACACAGGCCGACGCCAACGCCAGCACCACCTGGTCACGCAAATCGCGCCAGGCGCGCGAGACTGGCTGCGCTTCAAGATCGAGCGCTCGCGAAAGGAGCCTCATCGCCGCGCTGCGCATATTGACGCTGTAGCACGCCTCGCCAAGCTGGCGCAACACCGTCGCTTTTGTCACGCCATCGGGCAATTGTTCAACCATCGCCGTGACCCGCCGCAAACTCCCTTCGCGGCCACTGGTCTTGACCGCTGTGAGGAAGGCGGTGGTCACAACATCGCTATGGAGCTGACGGGCGCGAGTGGCCAGCGTGCCGGTCACTGCCGCCATCCGCGCCAGCGCGAACGGCGGTCCGGCGGCAGTGTCGCGCAACATCCAGCCAGCGTCACGCAAGGCGCCGGCCAATCCCTCGCGCAGCTCGCGCTCACGGAGCCATGCGGTTGCATTCGCGGTTGGCAAACCGGAAGGGCGCTGCGCCGGCGGACACAACACGGTATGGCGGGCCAGTTGCCGCCCAAGATAGCGGCTGGCTGGCTCAAGCGGATTCTGGCGCAGGTGTTCGGCGCACCATTGAGCCAGCAGCGCATGCGCCGCCGCCACCGCTTGCGGCGCATGCTGCGCGAGGAAGAGGCGCAGCGCGCGATGGGCATACCGCGCGCTGAGCAGGGTCTCTTCTTCACCCAGCCGCAACAGCGCGATCGTTACCAGCCCCTGTTCTTCCCAGCGATCGAGGATCAGGTGCGGATGGGTGGCGCTGACATCAGCCAGCAATGCCAGCGGCAGCGGTTCGCCAGCGGCTGCCAGCAGCGCCGCCAGACGACGCTCAGTTGCATCGAGTGACTGCCACCAGTAGGCCAGCAGATCGTTGAGGGTAGGAGGAAGCTGGGCCACGCTCAGCAAGCCGAGATGCAGCCAGCGCTCAGCCCAGTTCAGGTACAGCAGATTGCCCTGAGCAGCAGCGATTAACGGCGCTCGCCATGCGGGCGGGCAACGGCGCCGTTCGAGCAAGGCCATCTGGGTCTGATCGAGCGCAGGATCAGCCGACGGCAACGACAGCCGGGCATCCGGTGTCACCGGCACTTCACCATGCACAAGCACTGTCACCCCTGGCGGCAGATCACAGGGCACCGGCAGTGGCAATGCGCGCAGCGGTTGCAGGGTCGGATCAGGCGCACTCACCAGCAACACCAGTGGTTGGTCTGGATTGGCAATCTCGTGCAATAACCGCTCAAACGCCGCCGGATCGGTCAGCGCTGCCGGATCGAGCAGCGGCAGCCAGGGCCGGCGCAACGCAACGATCTGCGCGTAGAGCGCCAGCGACCCTCCGCCTTCATCGCGATCGGCCAGCCAGAGCGGCCAGTCAGCCTGAAGCGCTAACTGGCAAAGCAGCGTGGTTGCCCCGGCGCCCGGCGGCGCATCAAGCGCGACCAGACCGGACTGTTCACGCACAATGTTTCGTGCTTGCTCAACCAGCGCCGGACGCTCGATTGCATAACGGAGGCACGCCTGGACAAGCTCGCGCTGGGAACGCAACGAGGGCGCAACTGTCGCGTGTAATTCGTGGAATTGCTCTACTGCTCGGAATGCGCGTGGTATCACTGTCTTCATCAGAAGGGTACTATATCACAACTGGCGCGACTGGTATGATATGATCATACCGCATTGTTGTCAGGAGCAAAATACCGCTGGCGGAGCGCATCTATGCAGTCATCGACCGATAGCGTTCTCGAACACTTTACAGATCTGCATCACTGTATAAAAGAAACCTTCGATGAGATGCATCGCCAGACGCAAGAAAGATGGCGCCAATTCACAACATCGGTAAACGTTCACTTTATACTGAGCGTTTTCGGCGCATTTTTCGCCTGGCCTCTGATCATTGGGTCGTTCTCTCCTCAGTTCATCAATGAAAACCTGTTCACAACCATCTCTTCATTCCTTCCATTGTTGCAATGGATTGGATTTGCCGGCTGGATCATTTTGATTGCCGCAATTAGTGCGTTTGTTAACCGAAAAACGATCAACCGAAGAATCGTCCTGCTCATTTATAGTATTGCTCTTCTCCCGATGATTCCCTGCTGTCTCCTGTTGACATTCACGCTCGGAGGCGTGATATCGCCTCAATCGGTGTTGGCAACGTATCTGGCATACATTCTTGTCTCATTTATTATCTGGCTGCTCATCTTCGGAGCGTTGCAGATGTTCATCTTTCCACGCATCTTGTTTTCGCTTCTCACTTCTACCAGCACTAACCGTAAAGCATCCACCAGCCTGCTCCCAGGATACCTTGATATCGTCCGGTCTGCTACGCAAAAAGTCGAGCACAACCCGGCATTTGCCCGTCTGACGACAAACCAATGGGAAGCTATCGAAGCCATCACGCGCTGGAAATTCGATGGCATCAACGGTCGTGTGCAGGCATTTTCGTTCGGCATAGGCGCATTGGGTTTGTTAAGCATCTTGACTCTGGTGTTATCAGAAAATGAACTGCGAACACTCTGGGAAGGATTATGGAATGGCATTCTTCGTCTGATGGGAGGAGAAAGTTGGGAAAACACTAACTCATCAATAGCCACGCTTTTGCTCCTTGGGATCATCATTCTGCTCTCGCTACGCTATTTTGCGCGTTCGTACATCGAACTGCGGATATTATACCAACTTTAGGTGTATACTAAGGCATGGCACAAAAACCGATCCCTCTCCATCCCCACCTGCGTGTGGCGGAACTCGAACAACGGTACCGTCGCTGCACCGATGCCAAGGAGAAGACCCGCTGGCAGGTGATCTGGTTGGATGCCCAGCAGAT
>FWPU01006987.1_pt1 | contig 21533 bp, 18 predicted proteins | sample 2228361 | NCBI WGS metagenome assembly FWPU01 (sample SAMEA103939777, study PRJEB20133) | metagenome
CTGCAGATGCGGGAGTGCCGGGTCAAGGCGTTGGTCTACAACGCCTACCGTTAGTCATCTCGCTGCATTATGGGAACTTTGCAACAGAGCATTTTACACTCATAATAAGAAATGGGCTCAAACGATCTGCTGGGTAGGCGGGCTAACTAGTGATTATATCGCACCAGCGGTATAACTTGCTCCTGAGAGGAGTTATGCCGAAGTGGCGAGTGCCGATAAACCACCAAAGTTCTATTCACCTAACTCCTTTCCTAAACTCGCTGCGCCAGCTAGCCTTTGGCACCACGCAGTTGTGTTTGTTTTACATCACCGGTTTTGTCAGGTTCCGCAACAGTAAACAGCAAAGGGAGTTAGGGCTTAGAGGAGGCGAGCACCCACCGAACCAATCTTGCAGTAAACCAGACTTTTCAGCCTTTGCGTGGAGGGTATAAACCGTCTTTGCGCATACCTACGAGCCTAGCTGGGGTGGGCATGGACCCGACAGTCCGCTAGACTCCTGAGCGTGGAAGGGTTGCTGATCCACGCGGTGGTGCGCGAGCTGGCGCCCAGGCTGCCCCGGCGCAGCCTGGGCTGGGCCTTTCCCGACGAGGGGACGGCGGCTTTGCTGCTGGAGGGGCTGGGCAACCTGGTGCTGCGCTACCGCCCACCCCACCCCATTCTGACCCTCGAGCCCGGTCGCCTGGAAGGCCTGGCCAAAACCCCCTTCCAGCGGATGCTCGAGGCCCGCTGCAAGGGGCGGCTGGTGCAGCTAAAGCAGCTCAAGCTGGATCGGGTGGTGTTTTTGCAGTTTGAAGGGGAGAAGGGCTTTGTGGATACCCCGCCCTGCCGCCTGGTCCTCGAGCTTACGGGCCGCAACGCCAACCTGATGCTGTGCGACCTCGAGGGGCGCATCCTGGGCCTCGACCGGGTGGTGAGCCCCCAGGTCAACCGCTACCGCGAGCTGCGGCCCGGCCTGCCCTATGTGCCCCCGCCCCCCTACCAGAAGCTCGACCCGCGCAGCCTACGGCTGGAGGAGCTGGAACCCTTTGTGGGCCGGCCTCTGGCCCAGCTGGTCAAGAGCCTGGACGGGGTGGGCAAAGAACTAGGCGCCGAGTTCCTGCGCCGGGCTGGCCTGGGCCCGGAGACCCCCCTCAGCCCCGCGCACCTGCCCTCTATCCACAGGGTTATCCACAGCCTGGTGACGCAACCGGCTGAGCGAACCCATCTCTCGGCAAAGCTGCGCGCGGCCTGGGAAGCGGAGGAGGCCGAGGCCCTGCGCAAACCCCTGCGCGAAGCTGTAGAGCGCCAGGTGCGAACCCTGCAAGCCCGCCTGGAGGATTATCGCAAAGCCCTGGAGCGCCTCGAGGAGGCCCAGCGGCTGCGCACCTGGGGCGATTTGCTCTTGGCCTATGCCCACCGCGTGGGGTCGGGGCCTTCGGTGCGGCTGGAGGACTTTTCCGGCCAGGTGGTGGAAATCCCCCTGGAGGCCGGGCTTTCCCCTGTCCAGAACGCGCAGAAGTACTACCAGCGGGCCAAGCGCCTCGAGGCCAACGCGGAAAAAGCCCTGGAGCGCATCCCCTCCACCGAGGCCGAGCTGGCCGCCCTCAAGGCCGAACAGGAGGCCCTGGAGGGGCTTTCCCGCGCCGAGCTACTGGCCCGCCAGCGCAAGATTCGCGAGAAAGGGGCGGTACTGGGCCTGCGTTTGCGCAGCCCCGGGGGGTATGAGGTCTGGGTAGGGCGCAACAGCAAGGAAAACGACCTCCTTACCCGTGCAGCCCACAGCGAAGACCTGTGGTTCCACGCCCAGGGGATACCCGGCTCGCACGTCATCTTGCGCACCCAGGGGCAAAGCGCCGCCCTGCCCGACCTGCTCTACGCGGCCCGGCTAGCAGCCTACCACTCCAAAGCCCGGGGCGAGAAAAACGTGGCGGTGGACTACACCCTCAAAAAACACGTCTGGCGTCCGCGCAAGGCCGCTGCCGGCCAGGTGCTCTACACCCAGGCCAAAACCCTTTTTGTAGACGCTACTTCCCCGGAGGCGTGAAAGCGCGGCTATCCGTCGGCAGGGGGTTCTTCTGGTTTGGCCTCAACCCCAAAAAGCCGCGCGGCCAGGGGCAGGGTGGTGCCCTGCACCAGCACCGAGAAGAGCACCACGAAGAAGGTCACGTTGAAAAGAAGCTGGGCCGACTCGAGGCCAGCCAGCAGCGGAAAGGTGGCCAGCACGATGGGAATGGCCCCCCGCAGCCCCACCCAGGCGATGAAGGCCTTTTCGCCCTGGTTGAAGCGGGTGCCAATCAGGCTGAGCCAGACCGCTATGGGCCGGGCCACCAGCATTAGGAATAGCGCCAGCAGCGTGGCCGCCGGGGCCACCCCGGGAAGCTGGGAGGGGAAGACCAGCAGGCCCAGGATCAAAAACATACTGATCTCCATCAGCCAGCCCAGGCCCTCGTGGAAGCTGAACAGGGTGGGTTTGTGGGGGAAATCGCTCTGGCCCACCACCAGCCCCGCCACGTAGGCCGCCAGGAAGCCGCTGCCCCCCAGCACCGCCGGAATGGAGAAGACCAACAGGGCAATGGCCACGGAAAACACCGCGTACAGCCCGGCGTAGCCCAGCCGCACCCGGCGCAACAGCCAGACTGACCCCAGGCCCAGCAAGAGCCCCAGCAGCAGGCCCAGCCCCATCTGCTGCACGAAAAAGGGCAGAATCTGCCACAGCGGCATCTCGGGGCGGGTCAGGAGCAGAACCAGGCCCATGGTGAGGAAGATGGCCATGGGGTCGTTGGTGCCCGACTCGAACTCGAGCAGCGGGCGCAAGGGCCGCCTGAGCCGCACCGCCCGCTCGCGCAACACGCTGAACACCGCGCTGGCGTCGGTGCTGGAGACGATGGCCCCCAGCAGAAGGGCCTCGAGCCAGCCCAGGTTCAGCACCCAGCGGGCAAAGGCCCCGGTAAGGAGCATGGTCAAGAGTACCCCCAGCGTGGCCAGGGAGAGGCCCGGCCCCAGGATGGGCCGCACCGTGCTCCAGCGGGTGAAGAGCCCGCCAGAGAAAAGAATGAAGACCAAAGCCACCGTGCCCACCAGCTGGGCCAGGGCGTAGTTGTCGAACCAGATGCCCCCCGGCCCATCGCTGCCGGCCAGCATGCCGATGCCCAGGAACAACAAAAGGCCCGGTACCCCTAGCCGCCCGCCCAGCCGGGAGGCCAACACGCTGAGCAGCAGCAGGATACCGGCAATGAGCAGGAGTATCTCGGGCCTGGGCAACTCGCTCACCTCCCTGGGCCTGTCTAATAGACCCATCCTTCCGCAGACTGGGGTTACAACCCAGCGCTTCCAGGATTGAACGGGCTTTGGTGCTCTAAGGCACCCTAGAGCTTAGTATGGCCGGTTCAAGCCGCTAAAGAGCGGCTCAATGCCCAATTCGGGTGTGCAGGTCGCCGATGCCCTCGATGGCTACTTCCACCTGGTCGCCGGGTTTGAGTTCGCCCACCCCCTCCGGTGTTCCGGTCAGCACCACATCGCCCGGCTCGAGGGTCATGAAGCTGCTGATGTAGGCGAGGATCCGAGCCACGGGGAAGATCATCAGGCTGGTGTGGGCCTCCTGGCGCAGCTCGCCGTTGACGTAGGTGCGCAGGGTGGTGTTCTGGGGCTCGAGGGAGGTCACCAGCCAGGGCCCTAAGGGGCAGAACTTGTCGGCGCTCTTGGCCCGCACCCACTGCAGATCGGTTTTCTGTACGTCGCGGGCAGTGACGTCCAGGGCGCAGGTGTAGCCCAGCACGTAGTCCAGGGCCTCTTCCTCAGGCACGTCGCGCATGCGCCGCTCGATCACCACCGCCAGCTCGCCCTCGTAGTGCAGCAGCTTGGTGAAACCGGGGTAGGGCACCACATCACCGGAGAGGTGAGGACGGGCGGGGTTGGCGGGGTGGGCCAGGGTGTTAGGGCCTTTGAGGAAAAGTCCGGGTTCCTTGGGTAGCTCGCCGGTGTCGTTGCCCAACTCGCGGATGTGCTCGAGGTAGTTGCGGCCCACGCACACGATCTTGCTGGGAGTGGCGGGGGCCAGCAGGGTTACGCCCCCCAGGTCAAAATGCTGACCTGTGGGGTTGCCCGCCGGGCCATCGGTTTCGTGAATGGTCTCGCCTTCCAGAACGCCCCACTGACCTGCGCCAAAGCGTACGAGTTTCATAGCACCGGCAGTATATCCTTGCCAGCTTCTTTCCTTCCAGGACGTTTGGCCTGGTTCTAGGGCGAAGGGGATGGGTTGGGGTGCTAGAGTTGTAACTGAGGGCCCCTCTGTTGCCTGCGTTTGAGGGCCTACCTGGGAGGAGCTGCGATGAATACATTGCTTTTGTGGATTCTGGGCTTTTTGGGCGTTTTACTTCTGTTACTAGGCCTGACCCGCCTGCAGAGAGGCGGGTGGGCCTGGATGGGCTTTGGGGCGCTCTTGGCCCTGTTGAGCCTGGGGGGGGCCTGGTTTTACCCCCAGTATGGCCTGGTGGTCTTCTGGGGGCTGGGGCTTTTGGGGGTGCTACTTTTGGTTTGGGCTTTGTTGAATCTGCGCCGGGGCCGCCTGGCGGCCTGGACGGCACTTCTGGCCGTTTTGTTGGGCCTGGGGGGGTTTGGCAGCATCGCCCTTTTGAATAGCCCCAGTCCCAACCTGCTCACCTCGGGGAACATCCCCGACCCCTTCGGCAGGCTGCCCCAGGCACCCGAGCCCTCACCTGCCCAGCCGGAGGGGGCTGACCCGACTTTGGCCATGCCCGAAGCAACCCCTGCGCAACCGGAAGGGCCTGCTCCTACCCCACCGGCTTCCGAAGCCACACCCACATCCCCTGCACCGGAGCCCACCACCCCCACCGAACCTAGCCCCGCCCCCCTCGCGCCTGCACTACCGACCGCTTCGGGTAGCCTGCGCGAGGTTGAGCCCGCCTGCCCCTGTACCCTGAACGTCCGGGTGAATGCCCCCAATCCTACGGTTCGCATCCTAAAGGGCACCGACGAGGTGGCCGTAAGCCGTCTGGAGCGCTCGAGCTTCCTGCTCGAGGCCGGCGACTACACCCTACAGGTGGAAGCCCCCGGTTACCGCCCCTTCAGCGCCCTGATCAACGTGCCTAAGAACAAAAATCTAGAAGTGGAGTTGGCAGCACCCTGACCCACTACACTACACCAAAGTTTTGGTGTAAATATTGTGGGTGAGATGAGTACACTCTGGCAAGCCCACCTGGAGGCCCTGCGCCCCCACCTGAGCGGGCGCGACCATCGGGGCAAGAAGGGCAGTCTGCGCTGGCTCGAGGCCGCGGTAGCCGAGCGGGGTGGGCGGGCCGGAACGGTGCGCAACATCCTGTACAAAGACCTGGGCAGCCCGGAAGAGAAGATGCGGCTGTTCGAGGTGATCAGCGACCTGTACACCGAGGCCGGCCTCGAGGCTCCCCCCCTGCCCTCTGAGCTGGCGCTAGAGTCGGCCCGGCGGGCCTTGGGGCGGGACAAGCGCCGGCTCTTCCGCCGGTTCGTGCGGGCCTTGGAGCACGGGGAAAAGCCCCAGATGGTGGTGGTAGGCGGGGCGGCGACCGGTAAGGGGGTTTTACTTTCGGCGGTGGAGCGGGCCGTGCCTGGCTGCCTGATGGTCAACCTGGGGGGCGAGCTGGCCCAGCCCCTTCACCCCCTGGCGGAAAAACTCGGGCTGGAGCTGGAGGGCATCCTCTCCCAGCTTTCGCCCACCCAGCCTTATGCCTTGCAGGCGGCTTTGCAGGATGAGTTGCGCAACGAGATCGCTAAGGCCCTCAACGCCTCGGGCCGAACCCTTTTGCTGCGGGCGGAGAAGGACGGCCAGATTGGGGGCCTGAGCCTGCGCGACGCTCAGGGCAACCCGGTGGGGCTGGCCGCCTGGATTGAGCCTTTGCTGCGCCGCCTGACCATTCCCTTTTTGGCCGGGCTTTCCGAACCGCCCCCCAACCTGGCCTGGCACCCGCTTTCTGCCCCCAGCCGGGCCGAGGCCCGGCGCTACGTGAAAGACCGCCTGCCCGATCTGCCCCCTGAGCGGGTGGAGGCTTTGGTCAACCAGGCTGGGCGCAACTTCGCCGAGCTGTCGCGCCTGGTGTTGCTCGAGGCCGCCCAGACCCACGGCAGTACCCCCAACCTGGCCCAGGACAGCGCGCTGCGGCCTATCCTGCAGGCTTTGGCGGTGCTCTCGCCCGAAGCCGACCCCGGCATCCCGGTGGCCCTTTTGGAAAAGGCCTTGGGCAAAGGCCTCGAGCACCTCTCCCAGGCCGAGCGGGCCCTGCTGGCCCCCATGGGCGAGGGGCGGGTGCGCCCGGCTTTGCGCACCCTGCTGCCAGAGGTGCCGGAGAAGGAGGCCCGTAGGCTGCACCTTCTGGCCCTGGAGTTTTTCAAAGGCGACCTCTTCCGCCAGCTCCACCATGCCCACGGGGCGGGCCGGCTGGACCGACTGACCGAACTGCTCTCGGAAGACCCCAGCCGGCTCTCGCTTATGCCTACCCTCTGGGCCGGGTCACAGCACTGGCCCACTGCCGAGCGGGAAAAGCTGGCCATGGCGGTGGTGCGCTACCGGGCGGTGCTGGGGCAGTACGCCCACCCCGAGGCCCTGGAGGCCCTCGAGCTGCTTTCCCAGTCTACCGACCCGGCCATCCAGTCCTGGGCCCGGGTCAAGGCCGCCGAAGCCCGGGTGGATGCGGGCGATTTTGCCGGGGCCCTAACGCTTCTGCCCCCGCCCGAAGTCCTCTCGGGCGAGATCGGGGCCGAGGGGCTTCTGGTCTGGGCGGCGGTAGAGCGCTGGCAGGGGGATTACGCCCAGGCCGAGGCCTACGTGCGGCAGGCCCTGGCGCTGCCCATTCCCCCCTTCCTGGCTGACCGGGTGCGGCTGTGGCAGGGCCTGGTGGCCAAGGATGCCGGCCGCTTCGAGGAAGCCCTCGAGGCCTTGCGCCAGGTCAGCCACGACCCCTTGCTAGTGGGCCGCGCCCGCTACCAGTCGGGCGACCTCTTGCTGCGCACGGGCCGGGTCTACGAGGCCGAGGCCCAGATGCGCCAGGGTTTAGAGGCCCTAGAGTCCTCTGGGGCCCCCCCTGAGGAGGTGGCCCGGGTGCGGGCCCGCTTCGGCACCGCCCTAAGGCGCATCGGCAATTTCGCCGAGGCGGAAAAGTACCTTTACCAGTCTATTCGTGAGGCTTCCGACCCCTTCATCCGGGCCCGGGCCATGAGCGAGGCTAGCGTGCTCGAGCTGGTGCGGGGCCGGCCTTTGGAGGCCCTTGAGCTGCTCTACCAGGCCGAGGCCTACCTGCGCGAGGTTCGAGAGCGTCCGGAGGAGGCCCATTACCGCCACCGCCGCACCCTCTACCGCATCGCGGTGGCCTACTGGGTGCGGGCCAGCGGCCTACCCTACCTCCCCCCTTACGTGGGGGGACAGAAAGCACCCCAGAGCGAGCACATCCTGCGCGAGCTGCGGGCCGAGCTTCTGAGCAAGAAACTCCCTGGCGACCGGTATATCGCCCTCAGCATCGATGTGGCCCTCAAGCTTTCCTTGCTGATGCCCCCCGACGAGGCCGAGACTATGATGCAGGGCTGCTTGCAGCAAAGCGACCCCTACTTCCAGGCCCAGGCCCGCCTGGGCTATGCCGAGACCTTAGCCCGGCAGGAGAAGTGGGCCGAGGCTCTGGCCCAGGTGGTGCAGATCGGCGACCTGCCCGACCCCGGGGTGCAAAGCTGGAAGCTGGGGCTGGAGACCCAGGCCCTGCTGGGGCTGGGCCAGGAGGAGGCGGCTTGGAAGAAGCTGCAAGGCTGCAGGGGCCTGCCGGCTCCCTACCGGGCCCAGCTAGGGCGGGTGCTGGGCAGAATCTGGCCCGCCAGGGCGCTGCAGTCCCGGCTTAAAACGCAGTCTCCCCTGGCCTTGGAGGATGTGCTGGCCCTCTCGTTAGGCCAGGCTTAGACCCCCAGGCGCTCGAGTTCATAGGGCAGCATCTTCTGCCACCAGGGCCAGTCGTGGTCCACGTCGTGGCCCCAGTAGTCGAAGGTGGCATAGACCCCCTTCTGCTGCAGGACTTCCTGCATAGCCCGGGTGTCGCGCAGGCACTCCTCCTCCCAGCGGCCTTGCCCCACGGCAAACACGATCTTGTTCCGCCGGTAGGCGCTCAGCTTGGCCTCGTCGGTAAGGTTGGGCAGGTACCATAAGGGGGAGTTGAAATAGGCGTCCATCCCCCCCTCGTCCCCTACGAAGCCCCCCACCTGGTATAGCCCGGAAAGGGCGATCAGCCCGTCGAAAACCTCAGGGTGTTTGAAGAAGAAGTTGGCGGCATGGTAGGCCCCCATGCTGCATCCGGTGACCCATAGGGTAGGCAGACCCGTGTGGCGCTGCACGAAGGGCACCGCCTCCTGCATGATGTAGGCCTCGTAGTCGTTGTGGCGGCGGGCCCGTTGGGCCGGGGGGATGCTTTGGTTGCACCAGCTTTGCCAGTCAATGCTGTCCACGCAGATAAACTTGACCCGCCCGGCCTCGATCATGGGGGCCAGGGCCGGTACCATTCCGGCGTGCCCTTCCCAGTCGTACCAACGGCCGTTCTGGGCGGGAAAGACCATCACCGGTTGGCCGTAGTGGCCATAGACCTTGAGCTCCATCTCGTGTCCCAGGGCCGGGCTGAACCACCGGTGGTACTCGGTGTGCATAAAGCCTCCCGCTAGGCTCTTTCCTGGATGGCCTGGGCCGCTTGCAGCAAAGGCTCCAGCTCGGGGTGGCGCAGGATGTAGCCATAGTTGCCGATGGCTGCGGCGAAGACCCCGCTGATGGGTTCGTGGTGGGCTATGAGTGGGCCAAATGTCGCCAGCACTTCTTCATGGGAGCGCTTGTAGCGGATGCGGTCCTTGCGGCCCACGTAGGTGCAGAAGTAGGGACGGGTGGCTACCTGCTCCACCCGACCATGGGTGAGGACGTTGACCCACTCACGGAAGAGGTCCATATCGTTGGCATAGTTGAACATGTCGATGGAGAGTCCCCCAGGAGGGCGCATGTTGACCTCTAAGGCGACCAGCCCGCCATCCTCGAGGCGGAAGAACTCGAAGTGAAAGAAGCGTTCCCGCACGCCAAAGGCCTGCACCACCTTGCGGCCGGCCTCGCGCAGGTCCTCGGGGATTTGCCGCACCATGTAGTAGTAGATGTCGCTGTCCTCGTTGACCACCTCCATCACCCCTTTGGAGTACTCGAGGGAGCTATCGAAGACCACCTGGCCCTCGCGGTCGGCTAGGCCGTCGTAGGTGAGGATGCGCCCGGGGATGAACTCCTCCACGATATAGTCCACCGGCGGTTTGCTGGCGATGTAGTCCATCAGCTCAGCGTCGTTGGTGATCTTGTAGGTCTTGGCTGCCCCTACCCCGATGTCCGGCTTGGCCACTACCGGGTAGCCCACCTCATCCACAAAGTCCTGTAGCTCTGCCGCGCTACGGCAGACCTTGCCCCGGGCCACCCGTAGACCCGCCTGCTGAAAAATCTGCTTCATGACCGACTTGCGCTTGACCCGATCCATGTCGGCTGGGCGTAGGCCAAAGATGTTGAAGTCCTCGCGCAAGCGGGCCTCGGTCTCGAGCCAGTACTCGTTCATGGAGTCCAGCCGGTCGATTTTGCCGTAGCGGTGCGTAAAGTAGCCCAAGGCCCGTAACAGCTCGTCGTAGTGGTGCATGTCCGAGACCTTGTAGTACTCGGTGAGGGCGTGGCGCAGCTCGGGGCGGAGTTCGTGGTACTCGACGTCGGCCAGCCCCAGTACGTTGTGCCCGGCCTCCCGCAGGCGCACGCAGAAAGGCCAGAAGTTGGGGGGGAAATGGGGGGAAAGGAAGACTACATTCATTCATGCCTCCGGGTTTTGCCTTTGCTCCCCAGTATCCCCAAGCATGGCGGGCAAATCAAGCCAGTGCGATGGATATCCCCTCGGGCCACCGCCCACCCAGGGCTTCCCAAGCCCGCGCCATATCCAGCGGAACAGGGGCCACAACATGCAGGTATTTTCCGCTCCTGGGGTGCTGGAAGCGCAGCTCGTAGGCGTGCAGGGCCTGGCGGGGGATGAGTTCGGAGGGCTTGCCGTAGGTTTCATCCCCCAGGATGGGCGCGTGGAGGTGTTTGAGGTGCACCCGAATCTGGTGGGTTCGGCCCGTGTGCAAAATGGCGGAGACCAGGGCATGGGCTTTTAGCGAGGCCAGCACCTGGAAGTCGGTCTGGGCATAGCGGGCCGCTATCCCTCCCACGTGCATGCGGGTGCGGTCCACCGGGTGGCGGCCAATAGGGGCGCTCAGGGTGCCCTCGCGGGGGATACCCACGGTGAGGGCCAGGTAGCGTTTGAATACGCTGCGCCCGGCAAAAGCCTCGGCTAGACGGCGGTGGGCCGCCTCATGGCGGGCCACCACCATCACCCCACTGGTATCCTTGTCCAGCCGGTGTACGATGCCAGGCCGCACCTCCTCGGGGCGCTGCTGTGCCGGGGCTTCCAGACCAAAGTGGGCCAGCAGGGCGTTGACCAGGGTGCCCGAGTAGACCCCCGGGGCCGGGTGGGTGATCATCCCGGCCGGTTTGTTGAGGACCAGCAGGTCCTCGTCCTCGTAGAGCACCTGCAGGGGTATCTCCTCGGCGGCTACGGTAATGGCTTCGGGTGGGGGTGGGCTAGCCTCCACGGTCTCGCCCCGCAGCTTGTAGGCGGGTTTGGTGACCACCCGGCCCTCTACCTGTACCAGGCCGGCCTCGATCCAGGCCTGGGCCTTGGCCCTCGAGGTCTGGGCGTGGAAGGCCAGGGCCTGGTCGAGCCGCACGCCACTGGCGGAAAAGCGCAACATCGTTTTTATGATGCCATACCCTATGATGAAGGGTGTGGAGACCGATCTCACCCTGCGGCCTAAGAGCCTGGAGGAGTACGTAGGCCAGACCCGGCTCAAGCAGAAGCTCAGGGTCTACCTCGAGGCGGCCAAAAACCGCAAGGAGGCCCTCGACCACCTGCTTTTGTTCGGGCCGCCGGGGCTGGGCAAGACCACCTTGGCCCACGTGGTGGCCTACGAGCTGGGGGTGAACATCCGGGTGACCAGCGGGCCGGCCATCGAGAAGCCCGGCGACCTGGCGGCTATCCTGACCAACAGCTTAGAGGAGGGCGATATCCTCTTCGTCGACGAGATTCACCGCCTTTCCAAGGCCACTGAGGAGCACCTTTACCCCGCCTTAGAGGACTTCAAGATCGACATCGTGATCGGAACAGGCCCGGCGGCCCGTACCCTGCGCCTCGACCTGCCGCGCTTCACCCTGATCGGGGCCACCACCCGCCCAGGGCTGATTTCCGGGCCGCTGCGCAGCCGCTTTGGCATCATCGAGCACCTGGAGTTTTACAGCGAGGCCGAGCTGGCCCAGGGTATCGTGCGCGATGCTCGGCTGCTGGGCCTGGAGATCGAGGCCGAGGCGGCCCGGGAGATCGCCCGTCGCAGCCGGGGTACCATGCGCATCGCCAAGCGGCTTTTTCGTAGGGTGCGCGATTTTAGCGAGGTGGCGGGGGAAAAGGTGGTGCACCTCGAGCGGGCCCGGGAGGCCCTCGACGCTTTGGGTCTGGACAGCCTGGGTCTAGATGCCCGTGACCGTCAGATTCTACAGACCCTAATCGAGCGGTTTGCGGGGGGGCCAGTGGGCCTGGAAACCCTGGCCACCGCCCTCTCCGAAGACCCCGAGACCTTAGAGGAGGTGCACGAGCCCTTTCTCATCCAGTTAGGGCTGCTCAAGCGCACCCCCCGGGGCCGCCAGGCCACCGAGCGGGCCTATGCCCACCTGGGCTACCCTCTGCCGCAGAGCCGCCTGCTCGAGGAGTCCTAAACCCCTTCGGCCCGCAAGCGCTGGGCCAGCTCCTCGTAGCCCTTACGGCCCATCAGGGCGTAGGTGTACTCCTTGCCTAGCTCTACTCCGGGCTGATCGAAGGCGTTGATGTTCCATAGCTCCCCCAGGAAGGCAGTCTGCCACATCAGGTGTTGCAGCAGCCAGCCTAAGTGGTAGGCGTCCAGCTTTTCTAGGGTGAGGGTGTAGTTGGGCTGGCCGGCCTTGGCCAGGGCATGGGCGGTGGCTTTGGCCTCGGCCTCCAGGAGCTCGAAGAAGCTGCGGCCAAAGAGGTAGTCTAGGCCCTCCAAGCCCTTTACCGCAGGAATCTTCAGGTCTTCGCTAGGCGCTAACAGGCGTACGAACTGGATGAGCTTATCCCGGGGCCCCTCGCGGAAAAGCTGTACCTGGGCGTGCTGGTCGGTGGTGCCAATGGCCCTGACCGCGGTGGTGCCGGTACGTACCTCCTGGCCCTGGCGGTCGCGGGCTTTGCCCAGGGATTCGTCGTGGAGCTGCACGAACCAGTCCGGGAGGTAGCGCAGGCGGGTGGAGTAGGGCATGAACACCACGATGTTCTTGCCCTTCTGGGCAAACAGGTGGTGCACCAGGGCGGTCTGGGCCGGCAGGTTGTGGCTCAGGGGGCCTTGGGCCTGCTCGTTGGCCTTGCGGGCGCCGGCCAGGAGGCTTTCCAGGTCGACCCCAGCGAAGGCCAGGGGCAGGGTGCCCACCGGGCTGGTCACGCTGAAGCGCCCCCCCACCGCCGGGGGCACTGCGAAGGAGGCCAGTCCCTCGGCCTGGGCGTAGGGGCGCAGCAGGCCTTTGGCTGGGTCGGTGGTGACCACCACGTGTTTTTTCCAGTTGGCCGTGCCCTCCTCGAGCCACTGGCGGAAAACCAGAAAGGCAGCCATGGTCTCGGCGGTGGCGCCCGATTTGGAGATGACGTTGACCAGGGTTTTGCTGGGCTCGAGGGTGCGCAAAAGCTCGAGGATAGGCTCGGGTTCCACGTTGTCCACAAAGTGTAGCCGCACCGGTCCCCGGCCCAGCGCGGCAGCCACCGCCTGGGCCCCCAGGGCTGAGCCGCCAATGCCCAGCACCACCAACGTCTCTACCCAGTCCTGGGCCTCACGGAAACGCCGCACCTGGCGCAGGGTCTCGGTGTCCTCAGGTACCTCGATCCAGCCTAGGAACTGGCCTGGGTCAGCCTTGCGCTGCCAGAGGGCCTGCTGGGCGGCTTCCAGACGGGGGGCGTGGGCGGCCAGGGCGCTTTCCCAATCCAGACCCTCAGGGCCGATGCGTTGGGCAGACAGGTTATCTAGCTCGAGGCACAACATGAAGTTAGTCTACCCCTATGCAAGGGAGGATGTGCTACAGGGGAGTGGTTCACGCTCAGGGGTGGCGTCACGGTCAAAAGCCCACCTTAGCCCGCGCCGATAAACCTATACTTCAGCTATGGAGACGCAGAATGAGATCCTAAAGGAACTGGGGTTTGGCCTTATCCCCAACATCTTCGCCTGGACCGAGAAAGCGCCAGAAGCCCAGACCGCCCTGTGGAAGGCTTTTCGGCACGGGGTTTTGCGCGGTAGGCTACCCCGCACCCTCAAGGAGATGATGGGTGTCTTGGTTTCTCGAGCCAACCAAAGCCCCTACGCTGCCCAGGTTCACCTACACGCCCTGATGGTCCAGGGGGTGGAGGAGCCCTTGCTGGAGGCATTGGGTCGAGGGGAGGTACCCCCCGGCCTTTCGCCTAAGACCCAGGCTCTTTTGCGCTTCGCCCAGCAGGCCGGGGCCAACCCCAAGAACACCCTAGCGGTGGCCGCGCTGCGCCAGGCGGGCTTGGAGGAGGCTGAGGTGCTCGAGGCGGTGGCTACGGTGGCCCTTTTCCGCATGGTCAATGCCTGGACCGACCTACTGGAAATCCCCCTAGACGCCCTATGAGACTTGGAGGCGGAGGGTGGGGGAAGCAGCCCACACGGCTTTACTGCTGCGGTTAATGCTGTTGCAGGAAGCCGCGGTGGGGTGGGCAGAGACGCCCTACGCCCAACTTCCCCAGCAGGCTGCAGATGCCGCCACCTGGATTTTTCCTCGTGCCCGCCTCCACGCCCTTGTAGAGCCACCCCCCCGCCCCCTTCACACGGGCCGGATGCTTCTGGAACCCTGGGGGCTGGTCTATGCTGGTTACCACCCCGGCCCCCCTCATCCCCTGCTGTACGCCCTGGAAGGGCCCGACCTGGACGACCCTACCGAGCTCCGCCTGGCGGCTTTGTTTATGGAGCACCTGCTGAGCGCCAGCCGGGCGGCGGGCTACCGGGAGGAGCTGGAACGGCAGGCCCGCACCGACTGGCTTACCGGGGCGGCCAACCGCCGGGCTTTTGACCGCGCTTTGCAGGGGCTTTCCCCAGGGTGGGGGCTGGTTGTGGTGGATGTAGATGGCCTGAAGGCCATCAACGATACCCAAGGGCACCATGCGGGCGACCGCCACCTGCGGGGGATTGCCCGGCAGCTTCAGGCGGTTTTATTCCAAGGCGGGTTGTACCGGCTTGGCGGAGACGAGTTTGCCCTTCTTTTCCCCCCGGAAGAGCTGGGCTTGCTGGAAGCGACGCTGCGCCAGCTACCGGTGAGCTGGGGGCTGGCCTGGGGGGAGGAGGCCTGTGGGGAGGCCCTGTACCACCTGGCCGATCAGCGCATGTACGCTATGAAGGCAGGGCGAAGGAAAGAGCGAGAAGGGCCTTGATCCTTGGCCGCTTGGTTGGGCTGGGGTAAAGTGCTAGACTCAGTGAAGCGTTTTTGAGGCGCGGCCCGAACCCCTATGACCCCGCACCCCAACCCCCCGTTACCTACCGAGCCTTCGCCCGCCGAACAGGGGGCGGTAGAGGCCCTATGGCGTAGCCTGGAGCCCCACCTGGGCTACCTGCCGGGTCAGGCTAGAGGCCAGGTGCGCTCTGCTCTGGAGTTTGCTTACCGAGCCCACGAGGGTCAGAAGCGCAAAAGCGGTGAGCCCTACATCACCCACCCGGTGGCGGTGGCCCAGATTCTGGCCGAGCTGGGCTTGGATGCTGAGACCCTGATGGCCGGGCTTTTGCACGACACCATCGAAGACACCGAGGTAGGCCCAGAGGAGATCGAGGAGCGCTTTGGTCCGGCGGTGCGCAAAATCGTGGAGGGGGAGACCAAGGTCTCCAAGCTCTACAAGCTGGCCCACGCTGCTGCCGAGGACAAACCCGCCGAGGAGAAGCACGCCGAGGATTTGCGCCAGATGTTCATCGCCATGGCCGAGGACGTGCGCATCATCGTGGTCAAGCTGGCCGACCGACTGCACAACCTGCGCACTTTAGAGTTCATGCCCCCCGAGAAACAGCGGCGCATTGCCCGGGAGACGCTAGAGATATACGCCCCCCTGGCCCACCGGCTGGGGATTGGCCAGGTCAAGCTGGAGCTGGAGGACCTCTCCTTCCGCTACCTCGAGCCTGAGCACTACCAGGACCTCGAGGCCCGCCTCAAGAGCCACCGGGCCGAGCGTGAAGCGGCGGTACAGGCGGCCCGCGAGAAGCTGATGCAAGCCTTGCAGCGGGATCTTATCCTGAGGCAGTCCATTCATGCCTTCGAGGTGACCGGGCGCACCAAGCACCTCTACTCCATCTGGAAGAAGATGCAGCGGGAGGGCAAGGCCTTAGAGCAGATCTACGACCTGCTGGCCCTGCGGGTCATTCTGGAGCCGCGCCAGGGCCCCGATTCCGAGGCAAACACCCTGCGGGGTAAGCAGGTCTGCTACCACGTGCTGGGGTTGGTGCACGCCATCTGGCAGCCCATCCCGGGCCGGGTCAAGGACTACATCGCGGTGCCCAAGCCCAACGGCTACCAGTCGCTGCACACCACGGTGATCTCGGTCAACGGACTGCCCTTAGAGGTGCAGATCCGCACCAAGGAGATGCACCAGGTGGCTGAGTTTGGCATCGCGGCCCACTGGCTGTACAAGGAAGGGGTGACCGACCCCGAGGAGCTCAAGCGGCGGGTGGGTTGGCTCAAAAGCATCCAGGAGTGGCAGCAAGAGTACAGCAGCTCGCGCGATTTTGTCGAGGCGGTGACCCGGGAGCTTCTGGGAGGGCGGGTCTTCGTCTTTACCCCCAAAGGCAAGATCATCAACCTGCCCAAAGGGGCCAGCCCGGTGGACTTTGCCTACCATATCCACACCGAGGTGGGGCACCACATGGTGGGAGCCAAGGTCAACGGGCGCATCGTGCCCCTAAGCTACGAGCTGCAAAACGGCGATATCGTCGAGATTCTCACCGCAAAGACCGCCCATCCTTCCAAGGACTGGATGGAGTATGCCAAAACCCGCTCGGCAAAGCAGAAGATACGCCTCTTTTTCCGCGCTTTTGAGCGGGCTGAGACCCTGGAAAAAGGCCAGCGCATGCTGGAGAAGTATTTCAAGCGGCGAGGGCTCCCCCGCCCGCTGGAAAGCCAGCTCGAGGAGGCGGCCCGCCGGCTTATCAAAAGCGCCTCGCCGGAAGATTTGTACGCCGCCATCGCCGCGGGCCGGGTAACCCCCCAGCAGGTGGCCCGCCTCCTGCTTCCCCCAAGCCAGACCCCGCCCCCCAGGCCCAAACCGGTGCGGAGCGAGATGGGTATCCGACTGGAATCTAACCTGCAGGCCCCCCTCAAGCTGGCGAGTTGTTGCAGCCCGGCCAGGGGCGATGCCCTCTTGGGCTACGTGACCCGGGGCCGGGGGGTCACCATCCACAAAGCCGACTGCCCCAACATGCGCCGCCTGATGGAGCAGGACCCAGGCCGGGTGGTGCCAGCCTACTGGGAAGGGCTGGGACGGGTGGTGCAGCTCGAGGTGCTGGCCGACGACCGGGCCGGGCTTCTGCGCGACATTATGGACGCCATTGCCTCGATGGGCAAAAGCGCCATGGGGGTTCACTCCAGCCCCACCTCCCCGCTTTCCTCCTTGTTTCGCATCAGCACCCGGGTAGACCTGAGCGAGGCTGAGCAGAAGGCGCTGGATGAGCGGCTGCGCAGCGTGCCCAACGTGCGCAGCGTGAGCTGGTCGCAGATGCTGTAGGGGCGGGTAGCCCATGTCTTTACCACTGGCTTTGCTGCTTGCCCTGGGGGTGGGGGTGCTGGCCGAACGGCTGGGCTGGCTCCGCCCTGGGGCCGCCTGGGCGGCGGGATGGGTGGGGGGGCTTACGCTGTGGGCGGGGGGCCTTCTGGCGGCGCTGGCCCTGCTGTTTTTCGTGGTTTTGGGCAGTCTGGCCAGCCGGCTCAACCCCGCTAGCCGCGACCACAGGGGCCGCAGCGCGGGACAGGTGCTGGCCAACGGTCTTCCGGCGGCCTTGGGCCTGGCCCTGGGCGCCCCGGCTTTTTTCCTAGGGGCCTTGGCCACCGCTGCTGCCGATACCCTGGCCAGCGAGGTGGGTAGCCGCGCGCCCTGGGCCTGGCACCTAGGCAAGGGAAGGGTGCCCAGCGGAACCAACGCGGCGGTGAGCCTTCCCGGTACCTTGGCCTTAGGGGTGGGGGCTTTGCTGTTTGCCCCCTGGGCGGCGTGGCTCGAGGTGCCGGTGGAGGCGGTGGTCCTGGGGGGGCTGGCCGGGGCTTTGGCCGACACCCTGCTGGGCCTGGCCGAGGATCGCCTAAGGTGGCCCAACGACCTGACCAACCTACTGGCCACCACGCTGGGGGGTACAGTGGCCTGGGGGCTGGCCTAGGGGCAAATCGGGCAAAAAACCTGATTTTGGGGAGGGTAAGAGTGTATTGTGGTCTTAGCTTTTTTGTGAGCCGGGTAGCCTAGGGGCTGCGCCGGAGGAGGTGCAGATGCGCTGGCACAACCTATACCGCCGTTGGGTGTTGCAGCGGCACTTTCGCTTTGCCAAAGAGCACCTGGCTGAGTACTTTTTCGATGCCCTCACGGCCTACGCCCTGGGTCTGGCCCGGCTCGGTATCCCCGAGGCCAAAGAGGCGGCCTGGGCCCTAAGCGAGCTGCGCAAGGAACCCGTCCCCGGTTTTAGCGGCCAGCTCGAGGACATCTTCTTCACCATCGATTTTCACCTGCGTGAGCGCTTTGGCTACGAGGTGGCGGGGGCCCTGCGGCGGGGCCTTTCCCGCAACGACCTCGACCTGACCGTCTTCCGGGCCTATGCCTGCGAGCGGCTGTTGCGCATCCTGACCACGCTTTCCGACCTGCGGCGGGAGCTATTGAGCCTGGGCCAGACCCACCGCCAGACCCTGCTGACCGCCTACACCCACCACCGCCCAGCCCAGCCCACCACCCTGGGCCACTACCTGACCGGGGTGGAGAACCTGCTTTCGCGCGACTACCAGCGGCTACGCGCGGCCTTTCAGACCACCGACAAAAGTCCCTTGGGGGCCTCCACCCTGGCGGGGAGCCCTTACCCGGTAGACCGCAGGGCCTTAGCCCGCTGGCTGGGGTTTGGCGGCACCCTCGAGCACACCTACGACGCCATTGCTGCGGGCGACTGGGCTTTGGAGATCGCCCACGCCCTAGCCGGGATGGCCACCAGCCTCTCGCGCTTGGTGGCCGATTTGTTGTTCTGGGCCGAGCAGGGGGGGTTCTTGGTGGCCGAGAAGATCAGCCAGGGCTCCTCCATCATGCCGCAGAAGGTGAACCCGGTGGTGCTCGAGCACGTGCGGGGCTTCCTGGCCGAGCTGATGGGGGGGCCCACCACCTTGGGCCACCTCAACTACAGCACCCCTTTTGGCGATGTCAACGACCACGGCCCGGCGGTGCTCGAGCCCTTGCAGGGGCTTTTCTACGCGGCTGAAGGGGCCGTGGCCTTGCTGCGGGTGGCCTTGCAGGAGAGCCGCTTCGTGCCGGAGGTGCTGGCCCAGGGGTTGGCCGACCGCAGCGTGCTGGCCTCCGAGCTGGTGGACGCCCTGGTCTCGGGCCGTTACCTGCCCCTGGCGGAGGCCTATCCACGGGTACAGGGCATGCTGCGCCAGCTCAGCCGCGAAGGGCGTACCGTGGCCGAGCTGGGCCTGGACGACCTGCACAGCCACCTCGGTTTTGGCGACCCCGAGCTATTGCGGGCCTTAGAGCCCGAGCGTTTCCTGGCCCGGCGCAAGGTGCTGGGCGGAGCGGCTCCGGAGGCTCAGGCCGCCTACCTGGACTATGCCTTGCAGCGGCTTAGGCTCGAGCGCCTCGAGCTCAAAGAACTCAAGAGCCGCCGCCGCAAAGCCCTCCGCATCCTGGCCCAAAACCCGCTCGGCCTGTTGGCCGAAGCCTCGCCGCAGGCGCGCTAAGGGGGATGGATTGGAACTTAGCTTCCGTGCTGCCATCTGGGAGTGACGTGGCCCCGCGCCGTTTTACTTCGTGACCGTGCCTGAGGAACTGAGCCAGCGCATCAAAGAGGTCGAGCGTTTGGTGACCTACGGCTGGGGCATGATTCCGGCCAAGGTGCGCATCGGAGAGACCCTTTGGAAGACCTCACTGTGGCCCAAGGACGGGCTATACGTCGTCCCGCTCAAGGATAAAGTGCGCCAGGCCGAGGGCCTGGGGGTGGGGCAAACGGTTGAGGTGTGGCTCGAGCTGGGCCGGTAGGGCCTTTGGCTATAGCATCTCGCGGCGTTTTGCCCTACACTTTCCTCTGGACAGTGCACGGTGAATGCCACCTGACATTCTGCCCGTAGCCTGTGGGAGGAGAGCCGGATTCAAATTGGAGAAGCTCAAACGCTACACCGCCAAAGATGCTGAAGAAACCTACCTCGTCCCCCACTGGGCGGCGGGGTTTTTTCGGGTAGGGGAGGACGGCCAGCTCGAGGTCACCCCCGAGGGCGAGGGGGGGCCTAGTGCGTCGCTTTACGAGATCGTGCAGGACCTGCGGGACGAGGGCCGCCCATTGCCGGTGATGCTGCGTTTTCCCCAGATTCTGGAAGCTCGAGTGGAGGCGCTGAACGAGGCCTTTAGGCAGGCCATGCGCAAGTATGGCTTTCAAGGGGGATACCAGGGGCTTTTCCCGGTCAAGGTCAACCAGCGCCGCCTGGTGGTGGAGACCGTAGCCCGGGCCGGTAAGCCCTACGCCTACGGCCTCGAGGCAGGCTCCAAGGCCGAGCTAGCCCTGATTCTGGCCCAGGACCTTCACCCCGAGGCCATCATTGCCTGCAATGGCTTCAAGGACGACGACTTCATCCGCCTGGCCCTGATGGGCCGGAAGCTGGGGCGAAACGTCATCATTACCCTGGAGAAGTTCGCCGAGCTGAGCCGGGTCATCCGCATCGCTGCCGAGCTAGGGGTAGAGCCCCAGATCGGCATCCGCTACAAACTCAAAACCAAGGGCTCGGGCCAGTGGGAGGAGTCGGGGGGGGAGTCGGCTAAGTTTGGCTTCACCACCCCCGAGATCGTCCAGGCCATCGATATCCTGGCCAATGCCGGGATGCTGGGCACCATCGCCATGCTGCACGCCCACATCGGCAGCCAGGTCACCGATATCCGCCGCATCAAGCAGGCCGTGCGTGAAATTGCCCAGACCTACGTGCAGCTGCGCAAACTGGGTGCCCCGGTGCGCTACCTCAACCTGGGGGGTGGGCTGGCGGTGGACTACGACGGTTCCAAGACCGCTTTTTACGCCTCGGCCAACTACACCCTATCGGAGTACGCCGAGGACTTAGTCTACCTGACCAAGGAGATTTGCGATGGCCATGGGGAACCCCACCCCACCCTGGTCACCGAGTCGGGCCGGGCCGTCACCGCCTACCACAGCGTGCTGGTGCTGGAGGTGGTGGACACCATCCGGCCCGTCGGCGAGGAGAGGGTCGAACTTCCCAAGGACGCCCACCCGGTGGTGCAGGAGATGTTCGAGCTGGCCAAAAGCATCTCGGCCAAGAACTACCGGGAGGTCTACCACGACGCCTTTGCCAACAAAGACACCATCCAGAACCTCTACGATCTGGGCTTGATCTCGTTGCGCGATCGGGCCGCCGCCGAGGCCTTGTTCTACCAGATCGCCCGCAAAACCCTAAAGCTGGCTTTGGAGCTCGACTACCCAGCCGACGAGCTGGAGGATTTGCAGAAGATGCTGGCCGACAAGCTGGTCTGCAACTTCAGCCTGTTCCAGAGCCTGCCCGATACCTGGGCTATCAAGCAGTTGTTCCCCATCATGCCGCTCTCGCGCCTGAACGAGCGCCCCACCCGTGAGGCCACCCTGGTGGACATCACCTGCGACTCCGACGGTAAGATTGACCGCTTCATTGACCTGCACGACGTGCGAAATACCCTACCGGTACACGAGATTCGCCCTAGTGAGCCTTACTATCTGGGGGTTTTCCTTACCGGGGCCTACCAGGATGTGCTGGGGATGAGCCACAACCTTTTTGGCCGCATTGGCGAAGCCCACGTGGTGGTGGATGAGGACGGCTACAAGATCGAGCGCTTTATCCCCGGCGAGAAAGCCCGGCGGGTGATCGAGAAGATGGGCTACGAGGAGGGGGAGCTGGCCGAGGCGGTGGAGAAGCTGGTGCGTTCCTCGCGCAAGCTGACCCCTGCGGAGAAGGGCGCGTTTATGGAGCTTTACGCTCGGGAGCTGGTGGGGTATACCTACCTCGAGGAGTGAGCCCTGCACGGGCTTGGGCGGGCCTATAAGGGCTTTTCTGCCAAGGAGGGTTTCCAGAGGGTGCGGTTTAGGTCAAGTAGTCCAAGAATGGGGAGTAGTTGTAAGTTAGGCGAGTGGATGACACTCGACTGAGCGATGAACAGTGGGCGGTGATCGCGCCGTTG
>FWPU01006988.1_pt1 | contig 21533 bp, 14 predicted proteins | sample 2228361 | NCBI WGS metagenome assembly FWPU01 (sample SAMEA103939777, study PRJEB20133) | metagenome
GATTCTCTGTTGGACATCGTCCGGTCCGGCAAGCTGGCGGAGGTGGAGCGACGGCAACGAAGCTGGGCGGCGCCGGCGTGACGTGGGAGATGCTCGCTGAAGAGGCGGAGGCCCGGCGGGATCTGGAGGAGGCCCTCGTCCGGAGGGAACGGGAGCGGAAGGGGGTGTTGCCGCCCGCGCCAGCGGCGCCGCAGCCTGAAACTGAACTGCCGCCGCTGAGGTGGGACGAGGACGTCTCGATCATCTTCCTGGGCGACGAGCGGGTCCAAGTTAAGCTCGGCGACGAATACGCCACACTGAACTACGCCGAGTAGGGATTTGAATACAAAGGAAACGGGAAGCCGGATCAAGCGTGGGTCCTGCTCCGGCAGATGGCGGAAAACAAGGGCGTGCTCGAAAAACCGGGGCGGCGGGTTGGCGGACGGCCTTCAAGCTCGATTGCGGGCCGTCCTACAAATCTTGAGGCGGGCGCCGAATTCTCGGTGTCCCGCAGGAACATTTTTCTTCCTTCTGTTTTGAGCGACTTTGCGGCGAGTTCATCGGCCTTGCCCGATTCACAAGGGTCAGGACCGCAACTTCTCGGTAAACCCGGCGACCGGCCAGTGGTTCTGCGATTCACAATGCGGCCGCGGCGGGGACCTGTTCGATCTCGAGGAAGCGCTCCCCGCCGGCGACTTTCAGGCGCCCGCAATCTTCCGGCTTGTGGGCCGAAGCGAACGATCAAAACCCGCGAAACCGTCGACGGGCGGCTGGCCGAGGCGGCCACAGAACGGCCCACGCGCGCCCAGGCTGGCGAAGAATGGCCACCTTTCGAGCCGTTGGCGGAAACGCTGCCAAAGGAGACAGAACGACGATGAGCCACACGGACAAGGCCATCTCCGCGGTGCGCCGTATTGACAAACGCATCGCCGAGTTGGAACAACAACTCGCCATCCGGCTATTTGAGATGCGGCGCCGCGCCTTGTTGTTACGCCTGCCGAAGAGTCAGGGCACCTCGCGGCGGCCGAGCAGACCGGCGAGGAGATTCTCGCCGCGTACCAGCGCGCGTTGAGCGGCATCGGCACCCGGTTACGCGGCGGGCAGCCGCTGGAACCGGAAGATCCGTATCTTCTTCGCCAGGTTACCACGCCGCTGATTGAGACCGGGATGCGTCCGGACGAGTGCTGTCGCCTGCGCTGGGAGCACATCCGCGATGGCGCGGTACATGTTACCTGTGGCAAGACCTCCAATACGCGGCGAGTCCTGCCGCTCAGCAAGCGCACGGCGGCGCTATTCGACATTGGGCGGGGGCGGGCCAGGAGCGAATGGGTGTTCCCCGCACTGACGAGGAGTGGGCACATGGAGAAGTCAACGCTGAAGAAGCCGCATCCGCGAGGGTGTGCGCCGGCAAAGGTGGCGCCGTTGACCATGTACGATCTTCGGCACACGTGCCTGACGCGCTGGGCCGCCCACATGGACCCGTACACGCTGGCCTACCTCGCCGGCCACAGCGACTTCTCAACTACGAAGCGGTATGTTCATCCGCAGGCCGACGCGGTCCGCGCCGCATTGGAACGGGCCCGGGCGCAAGTGTGCGGCGCGTTGGCAGCAGAATGACCTTTCAGGGAGCAGGGGGCACCAGCGGCTCGATCCACCGAATTAGCTGGGGAAGGTCGGACGTCACTGTTTTCCAGACCTCCTCGAGGTCTACGCCCTGATAGAAGTGGATCAGCTTGTCGCGAGTTCCGGCGATGAGCTTCCACGGGACCTCAGGGTGCGCTGCCCGGAACTGGAGCGAGAGCCTCTTGACAGCCTCTCCAATGATCAGAAGCTGATGTAGAACCGCCGATTGCGTTTTGGTGTCCGACAGGAAGTCCGCTTTGTCCGCTGAGCCCCTGAACTCAATGGCCAGGCGTGCGGCCTTCAGGATATCGAGCAGATGCCCTTCATCGCGCGACAAAGTAGGGCTCCGCAGTCTCCAGGATGGCCTGGCGGCGAATCCAGTTCGAGCTCCGCTCGATCGCGCGCCGTGAGACGAGGTCCACTTTTCGGCCCAGGATGCCGGACAGTTCCTCCTCCATCGCCACGTGATCGAGGAGACTCCAGTCTGCGTCCGTGAAGAAGCTGACCAGCAGGTCCACATCGCTGTCCGGGCGGAAATCATCGCGCAGGACAGACCCGAACACGCGGAGTTCGGCAATCTTCCAACGGCGGCAGAACTCAGCGAGCTGATCGTTCGGAACTAGAATCTCTTTGCGCACTGTACCTTCGGCCTATCAGAAGGATACCATTGGGTCCGGCTGGAGATCATCCCCGAAGTTGTATCGCCAGAGACTCCCGGTACGGCTGCATCACCCGCGCCACGCGGCAGATCTTGGCAAAATGGCGGATCTCCCGGATACTTGCCTTCCGCTGCCGCACACATTCGCGCAGGGCTTCGAGGGCCACATCGAGACCGATCCTGTTGCGGAACTTGAAGCCGTCTGCCACCGTCATCGCGGCTGAGTAGATAGCGACAGGTACGCCTTCGATGCGATGCTCCTCGCGGCCATCCGTGAGCGCCGGTCCTGTGAAGCGGACGACCCGAAGCCGTGGGCCATTGGCCCGCGGCGTGGGGCTTCCAGGCGGAAGGGCGATCCAGACTTCAGCCGGATGTGGCGTGGTGATCTGATGGAACACGAGCGCGGAAAGCAGGCACACCGTTGCATGCGGAAGCCGTTTGCCGACCTCCGCGAGCGAGTGATGCTCGGTTACGGGAGCATCCGCAAGCCGGTAGAGACCGCGGCCGGAGCGCACCAGCACAGCGCGCCGCATCAGGCGCAGCAGATACTCGCGCGGGATTCCGGCGGCTTCTACGTCGCGCGGGCGAACGACGCCGAGGCCTTGTGCGAGAGCCGTGATGCGGGATTCGGGCGACTGTTGGAATTCGTGATCAGATTCTCATTTCTATGGATAAATTACAACCCGGGCCAGCGGTGGCGCGGGGTGGGGATCAAGCCGGTCACAGGGGCGAAAGGGGTGTTGGCGGGCGAAGGCGGCGAACCGTCGTGAGGGGCTGAGTCGAGAAAAGAAGAATGGTCGGGGCGAGTGGATTTGAACCACCGACCTCCTGGTCCCGAACCAGGCGCTCTAACCAGGCTGAGCCACGCCCCGAACGAGACCAGTGTAGCAAGTTCGGCGGGGCGGCGGGTCAGAAGGGGAGCGGGGGGGAGATGGGGGGGAGGACTTCGATTTTGACGGAGTTGCTGTAGGAGCTGTTGACGGTTCTCAGGCGGACGTGGTGCTCGCCGGGGTCGAGTCCCCAGGGGAGGCGGAAGTTGGCTTGCCAGCCGCCGTCTCCCTGGTAGACGGCGGCCATGGCGGGCACGCCGTAGCCGTCGAGCTCGATGCGGAGGCTGGCGGGGCCGAGGTCGCGCTCGGGGGACTTGAAGAAGCAGCAAACGTAGAGGTCCTTGTTCTTGGGGAAGCGCGGCTCCCAGGTGCGATTGTTGACGGCGGCGTTGAGGACGGGGGGATCGCATAGGGGGTTTTCGGGCGGCGGTTCCCAGTGGCGATAGCAGGTGACATGGGCCCGCTGCTTGACGACCTCGCCGAGCTGGACGCGGGCGAAGCCGGCCGAGCGGCACAGCGCCAGCAGGCAGGGGGTGTTGGGGCCGTACCAGTTGTCCATCTGGCCGCCGAGCTCGTCGGTTTCGTAGAACTCGAGCAGGCAGGGTCCGGGTGGCCGGCCGGGGGCGAGGCCGTCGTCGGTGACGAAGGACTCGATGAAGGCCATATCGCGGGTGAGCTGGCAGATCCGCTCGAGCGCCAGCATAGGGTGGCGGAGGTGGTAGAGCACGCCGAAGAACAGGACGATGTCGAAACGGCCGACGGTCTCGGGCGTCATTTCGTCGACGTCCATGACGCGGTAGTCGACGCGGGCGCCGAGCAGCTTTTTGGCGGTGCGGAAGGTGTCCATGTCGACGCAGTCGACGGCGACGACCTCGGCTCCGCGGCGTTCCATTTCGAAGCTGAACCAGCCGTCCCAGGCGCCGACGTCGAGGACGCGCTTGCCGCGGAGGTCATCGGGGACGGGGAAGCGGGCGAGGCGATTCTTGAGGTGATCGATGCTCTGGACGCCTTCCAGGACGTGGCCGTCAGGGAGCTCGATGCTGTGGTACCAACCCTTCTGGGAGAGGAGGGCGATTTGTTCCTTGACCCAGGCGGTGGAGTCGCCGTCGCGGGCCTTGAACCACACCATACCGGGGATTCTAGCACTGGGGTGGCCGCCAGCTGAAGCTTGCGCCACCGGGGGTTGGGCTATTCGGGGCTCGGGGGAGGGGCGGCGCAGCGGTTGTTTTGGATATGGTTGTCGCGGAGGGAGACGCCGGGGGCGGCGACGATGCAGCGGCGGTCGATGCCGAAGCCGGAGAGCTCATTGTCCTCGATGCGGTTATTGCGGGCGGGGTCGGGGCGCTCGGCGCCGCGCGCGAGGTAGATGCCGCTGGCGAGGAAGTCGGGCTCATCGCGGAGCTTGTAGGCGCACAGGGCGGCGTTGTCGTAGCAGCGGGCCAGGTTGAGGTTGCGGAGGCGGTTGCCGCGGATAAGGTGGCGGCTGCCGATGACGAGGATACCGCTGTAGAGGGCGCCGTCGATTTCGTTGCCGATGAGGCGGATCTGCTCGGAGCGCATGTCGGGGTTGGCGTTGTTCATGGCGATGCCGAAGTTGCCGTGGGGGTAGGCCTCGGGGCCGCGGCGGTTGACACAGACGTTGTTGCGGACTTCTCCGTGGTGGAAGCCGTCGAGGTCGATGCATTTGCCGTTGACTTCCTCGAAGCGGTTGGCGAGGTAGGCGCAGCGTTCGACATTGCCGGCGGTATCGAGGGCGACGGGGAAGCCGCCGCCCTCGACATCAACGGCCTCGGTGGGATAGCCGATGTTGCGGCCGGTGTTGCCGCGGACAACTACGTTGACGGCGTGTCCGATCTGGATGGCGTCGCGGCCGATGGTGTCGAAGGAGTTGTTCAGGATCTGTCCGTCGCGGTTGCGGGGCGACTCATAGAGGGAGTGGGTCCAGATGCCATTGCCGAGGATGTTGCGCAGGGTGCAGTTGCGGATGAGGAAGTCGCGCACGCCCTCTTCGAGCAGGATGCCTCCGGTGGTGTTGTTGCGGCGGGCGTGATTGCGCGAACCGGAATTGTGGATGGAGACACGCTCGATGCGGACATTTCGGGAGGCCGCCACCAGGATCGGGAAGGCGGCGACGTTGCGGATGGCGAGGTTGGTGAGCGTCAGGCCGGCGACGTTCCGGGCCCAGATGCCGTTATGGGAGTAATAGCCGGCGAAGTCGATGTGGGGCGGGAGTCCGACGGGGCGGGCGAGGGCTTCGCGATTGCCATCGAGGGTGAAATCGCGGAGCTCGATGCGCTCCGCGGTATCGCAGACCAGGATGGCGCGGCCGTGGAACGAATCGGAAGCTTGCAGGACGGTGCCGGAGGGATGGCCGACGATGGTGAGGCCGGTAGCGCGCGGGGGGATGACGAGCTCGGATGAGACCGTGACGAGGCCGGGGGGCAGGCGGACAAGGCCGGCCGGCGTCTGGAGCGCGCGGCGGAGCCGGGCTTCGGGGCTGGGGCCGGCACAAGCGGCGGCGGCCAGGGACAAGACGAGGGCTGTCCAGCATGCACTTGCCGATGCGGCCGGGGAGCGAGGCACTTAATCTTCGCTTCGGAGGATCCCTCCGAGGGATTCCAGGGGGTTCCGCTCGTCGCCGCCGGTCTTCATCGGCATCAATTCGCGGCGCAGCTTCTCGAGCGTCATGCTCTGGACGACGGCGCGCCCTGGTCCGGTGAGGGTGGCCAGGAACAAGCCCTCACCGCCGAAGATGGCGGTTTTGATGCCGCCGACGAACTGGATGTCATAGGAGACCGACTCGTCGAAGGCGACGATGCAGCCGGTGTCGATCTGGAGGGTTTCGCCGGCGGCGAGGTTGAATTCGAGGAAGTCGCCACCGCCATGGATGAAGACGGCGCCGGGGCCGGTGAGTTTCTCGAGGATGAAGCCCTCGCCGCCGAGCAGGCCGGCGCCGAGTCTTTTGATGAGGGCGATGGTGAGTTGCACGGTGGATTGGGCGCAGAGGAAGCTGTCGCGCTGGACGAGGATGCTCTGAGCCGGGGCGAGCTGGAAGACCTGGATGCGTCCGGGGTAGTTGCCGGCGAAGCCGACCTCGCCCTCGGCGGCGGCGCGGAAATAGGTGAGGAACAGGGACTCGCCGGCGAGCTTGCGCTTGACGGCGCCCCAGATTTTCTCCCCGAGGGTCTGGCCGGTCATTTTGGTTTCCCAGGCGACGGCGGCGGTTTTGTAGACCATCTTGCCGGCCTCGGCGTAAAGCTCCTGGCCGGGTTTGAGGCGCACGCGCACCAGCTGAAGGTTGTCGCCGTGGATTTCATAATCCAGGGCGGCGGGGATTTCGGCGAGAACGGGGCCGGGATTGGGGCCGAGTGATTTTCCACATTGGGGGCAGAATTTCGCGGCGCCGTCCAGCCGGGTTCCGCAACAAGTGCAAAAAGGCATGAAGCAAATCGCTCCCGAGGGGTATCTTACAATAGAGTATTCGGCGCGGGCTTTTATGAGGTCTTCTCTCGCCGTAGTGTTGGGGGTCCTGCTGGTCACGCCGCCGCTGGGGGCGCGCGAGGGGGTGGCGGTTTGCGGCTGGCATCCGGACCGATTGCAGGAGGAGGTGCATCTGCATGTGAAAGCCCGTGCCCGGCGGGCGCGGGAGCGCGGGGGGATCCGGCTGCATGCGGCGGAATCGGGCCGGGCGGCGACTCAGGACCAGGGCGAGATCGTTCTGATGGAAGACTCCGACGGCGTCGTTTCACGGCGGAACGAATTCGATCTGGATGGGCAGATGCTGTCGTTCATTCCGAGCGGTGCGGGGGCGGTCGGGTACCGCTATGTACTGGATGCCGGCGGCTACGATGCCGCGGCGGCGGGTTCCGGAAGCCTGATCGAAGGTTTTGAGTACGACGACACGCGGCGGGTGCGGCTGCCGTTCCCGTTTCCGTTCTATGGAAAGACCTACCGGGAGGTGTACGTAAACTCGGACGGCAACCTGACGTTCGGCGCGCCGGACGTGAGCACGTCGGAGAGGTCGCTGGGGCGGGTGACGGCGGGGCCGCCGAGGATTGCGCCGCTGTTCCGGGACCTGGATCCGTCGCGGGCATTGGATGGAGTGCGGGTGCTGGCGGATGTGTCGCGGGTGGTGGTCTCGTGGGTTTCGGTGCCGGAGTTCAGCGAGTTTGGGCAAGGGCCGCTGCAAACGTTTCAGGCGCGGCTGCTGCCCAGCGGGCGAATCGAGATCGCGTTCAGCGGGATCACGACGCGGAGCGCGGTGGTGGGGATCGCGCCGGGCAATCTCGAAGGGGCGACGGCGGTGGTCTCGTTCTCGGATGCGAGCCAGCAGGAGTACGGGTCGGCGGTGCTGGAGCGTTTCACGCAGTTGCGGGAAGTGGACCTGGTGCTGGCGGCGCAAAAGTTTTATGAAGGCCACGATGACGCCTACGACTACCTGGTGGTGTTCAACAATATGGATGTTCCGGCGAGTCCGGGGGCGGTGGCGTTCGAGATCACGGTTCGGAACGTCAACCGATCGGGTTACGGGGATGTGCCGGTGGATGCGGGGCGGCTGTTCGGCTCGGCGAGCCGGTTGCAGGCGATGATGAACATGGGCCGGCTGTCGCAGTACCCTTCGGATCCGAACGCGGTGGTGGCGGCGCGATCGCCGGCCAAGGACACGCCGCTGACGGTGCTGGGGCACGAGGCGGGACACCTGTTTTTGGCGTTCGCCAGCGTGCGTGATCCGGCCGACCCGGAGGCGAGGCCGATGCTGGGGCGGGAGCGCGCGCACTGGAACTTTTCGTTCAACTCGGAGGCGTCGCTGCTGGAGGGGAACCGGATCTGCGACCGGGAGCGGACGCCGGAAGCGTGTCCGGCCGAACCGAGCGGGGGCCGGTTCGTCACGACGGCGACGGTGGAGGGCTTCTCGGCGCTTGATCAGTACTTGATGGGGTTCCGGCCGCCGTGGGAGGTGCCGGACCTGTTTCTGGTGGAGGACTCGACGATTCTCAACCCGAGCCGGATGCCGGAGGCGGGGGTGGCGTTTAACGGCCGGCGGCGCGACATCCGGATCGATGAGATGGTGCAGGCGGAGGGGCGCCGGACGCCGGACCACACGGTGGCGCAGCGGCGGTTTCGGTTCGCGTTCATTCTGGTCCATTCGGCGGGGATCAAGCCGTCGGCGGAGGCAGTGGAGAAGCTCGACCGCTTCCGGCGGGAGTTTGAGGCCTTTTACCACACGGCCACAGGAGGGCGTGCGTGGGCGGAGACGACGCTGCGGCGGAGTTTGAAGCTGTCGACGTTTCCGGCGGCCGGGGTGTTGCTCGGGGGCACGGCCCAGGGGACGGTTACGCTCGAACAGCCGGCGCAGGGGACGCTGGAGATCTTGCTGAGGTCGGAGAACGGTGGGGTGCGGATCCCTCCGTCGGTGACGATTGCGCCCGGCGGTGTGAGCGCGAGCTTCGGGATCACCGGCGTAAGGGAAGGGGTGGACGAGATCTTCGCGGAAGCGCCCGGGGGAGGCTACGAACGGGCACATTCGAAGATCCAGGTGCTGGGGTCGGTGTCCGACATGCGCCTCGTCGCGATCTCGGGAGACAAGCAGCCGGCGGTGGTGGGGCAACCGTTGGACGAACCGGTGGTGCTGCGGGTGACGGACGTGAACCTGTTGCCCTATCCGGGGGTTCGGGTGACGGCGACGCCGTCGGAAGGCGGAACGGTGATGCCGGGCGAGGCGGTGGCTGACGCGTCGGGCATGGTGAGCTTCCAGTGGATCCCCGGGCCGGGACTGGTCAACGAGCTGACGGCGAGGATTGCGGGGGTCTCGGGCGGGCCCACGCTGACGGTGCGGACGACGGGCCAGCCGGTGTTTACGGCGGCCGGGGTGGTGAATTCGGCGAGTTTCACGGCGCCGGTGGCGCCGGGGTCGCTGGCATCAATCTTCGGGGTGAACCTAGCGGGGGGGGCGACGGCGTGGGCGACCTTTCCCATCCCCACGGAGCTGGCGGGGGTGCGGGTGCTGGTGAACGGGCGGGCGGCGCGGCTGCTGTACGTGGAGGACCGCCAGATCAACTTCGTCGTGCCGGAGGGGACCGAGGCCGGGCCGGCCAGGTTCGTGGTGTCGACTCCGCTGGGGCAAGCGGGCCCGGCGGCGGTCGCGGTGGCGCCGGTAGCGCCGGCGATCTTCGAGGCGGGGTCTGGTTTTGGGGCGATCGTGGTGGCGGGCAGCGGCAAGCTGACGTCGGAGCAGCCGGCGGTTGCCGGCCGGGATTACCTGGCGATCTTCGCCACGGGCCTCGGCGCGGTTGAACCGGATGCGACTCCGGGGCTGTTCCGGACGGTGCAGCGGCCGCAGGTGAGGATAGCGGGGATACCGGCGGAGATCCAGTTCAGCGGGCTGGCGCCGGGCTTCGTGGGGCTGTACCAGGTCAATGCGCGAGTGCCGGAGGGGGCGCCTTCGGGGGTGCAGAGGCTCTCGCTGGCGATCGGCGGCGCGACCGCGAACGAGGTGCTGGTCCGGATCCAGTAGGGGGCGGGTCAGCGCCGCACGGCGATGGTGGTGCGGATGACGCCGGGGCGGCTGGGGTCGGTGCTCGGGCGGTCGTACATGAATACGACCACATCGATGTTGCCGTCGGGGACAAAGTCCGGAATTCGGAAATTGATCTGCCAGAGGCCCGCGAGGGTCGGGGCGAGGCCGGAGTACTGGATGTCGCCGTCTTCGAGGAATCTCGAGTTGAGGAAGACGCGGGGTTTGACGGGTGTGGGGATAGCGCCGGGGGCGGCTTCGCCGTCGGGGGGCGCGCCGGGGATATGACCGGCGCCGGTGGCGAAGACGGCGATGAAGGAGCCAACGCGCGCGGGGTTCTCCGGGGAGTTGACGGTGAGCCTGCCGTCCGGTTCGATGTTGAGTGCGGCGAGCTGGCCGGTGCCTGAGGCCGAGGCCGTGAAGAGCCCGGGGGCGGCCACATCCATCTGGACGCGATTAGTGGCGAGGATCTGAAGGGAGGAGGGGCGCACGACCTCGACGTTGACTGTGCCGCTGGTGGGGGCGTTGTTGGGCATCAGCATGTTGATCTGGGCCAGCTCGGCGCCGGCCTTGCCGACAAAGAACAGCGGCGCGGGCTTGCCGCCGACCAAGACCTGGACGTCGGAGAGGACGGTGGGCAGGGGCAGCGCCGCCGCGCCGGCGTTTTCGAGAGGCTCCTTCATGGTGAACCAAAGGGTGGTGATCATGCCGGGGGCGACGCGGGTGAGGAAGTTGGCGGAGTTGGTCGGGGTGAGCGTCCGGAAATGGGCGACGACGCGGTTGAAGGCATCGGCGACGAAGAGGTTGCCGAAGGGGTCCTCGGCGACGGCCAGCGGGCCTCCCGCGGGGATCTGGCCGATAGGCTGGGTTCCCTGGAGGAGCAGGAGGTCGAACTGCGGGTAGAGGAGCACGCGGGTCCGGCCAAATTCGGCGACCCAGGCGCGGCCGGTGTCGGCGCTGACGTGGACGTCGCTTGGGCTGCGGACATCGGCAATCTGGATCGCCGCTGCCGGATCGGGGGGCGCCTGGCGGATATCGCCGAAAATGAGGACGCGGTTGTTGCCGACGTCGGAGACATAGAGGCGGTCGCTGGTGTCGGTGGAGATGCCGGCGGGGCCGTTGAAGCGCCGCAGGTCTGTGCCGGGGGCGGTGGAGGTGAAGTCGGGCTGGCCGAAGACCCGGGCGGCCGCCATGCCGTTTTCGAACGGGGGCTCGAACATGAGGATGCGGTTGTGGGCACTGTCGGAAACCAGGAGGCGGCCCTCAATGCTGAACCTGAGGCCAGCGGGGGCGGCCATGGTGCGGGCGGTGGCGTCGGTGATTCTCGAGTTAAAGTCCTGCTGCCCGAGGACGAGGTCGGCTACGTGGACGACGCCGGGCGGCTGGGCAAAAGGCTTGGGGAAGCGAAGCACGCGGCCGTTGCCGGTGTCGGCGACAAAGAGATTGCCTTCGGAATCGACGGTTACGGCCCTGGGGAAGGACAAGCCGGTCTGTGTCGGGACATTGGGGTCGTTACCGGGGAAGTTCACCAGGGACCGGAAGCCGCCGGGCTGGCCGATGACGAGGTCGGCAAAGCCGCCGCCACGGACGCGGCGGGCGTCGGCGAAGCCGAGGACGCGGTTGTTGTAAGGGTCGGCGACATAGAGGCGAGGCGGGTCGGAGGCGCGGTCGATGGCGATGCCGGCGGCGCTGCCGAGGCTACCGGTGAAGTGAAACTCGCGGCCTTCGATCAGGTTCGGGGAGCGGTTGGGGAAGCCCGGCTGTCCGAGGACGCGCAAGGCGGCGGCGGAGGGGCCTTGACCCACGGGGAGGGCGGCGAGATCGGGAAATGCCAGGAGGCGGTTGTTGCCCGCGTCGACGACAAAGACCTGGTTGAAGGCGACCGCGGCGGCGACCGGCCCCGATAGCGAGTTGGGGCCGGGCTCGTTGCGCCGGCGGTTGCGGATGATGGCGTCCGACCGCAGGGAATCAAGGCCGATGACGTCCTGGGCGGCCGGGGAAGGGTTCAGGGGGTCCTCGGGGGCCCACTGGGCGAACGGCGGATAGCGGAGGATGCGGTTGGCGGGGGTGTCCAGAACAAAGGGCACGTCGCCGATGGTGAAGACACCCTCGGGAGGCAGCCAGGTGTTGCCGAGGATTACGCCGAGCGATTTTTCGTTGATAGGCGGGGGCGGCTGCTCACCCTGGCGAACAACGACGATGCCCATGACGCGGCCGGCGGACATGCCGGAGGTGAAGGGCGGCTGGAAGACGACGACGCGGCGCATCTCGTCGGCAACGAACAGGCGTCCCTGGGCGTCGAAAGCGAGGCCGGAGGGGGTGCGGAGGCGGGACTTGTTCAGTCGCTCGGCCTCGGTCCGGGACAAGGGGGTGTTGGTTTGAAAGTTCGGCTGACCGAGGACAAGGCTGGCGCTGGGGCCATGGGAAGCGCCGGGGCCGAGTACGCCGGCCGAGTAACGGAGCACGCGGTGGTTGCCGGCATCGGTGAACCAGAGGTTACCCTGAGAATCGAAGGCGAGGGTGGTGCGAAAGACGTTGTTTCCGCTGCGGGTGGCGATGCTGCCGGCGGAAAGGCCGCCGAAGTTGGCGGAGTTGGTGAGGAAGCCGGGCTGGCCGATGACGAGGTCGGCGAGTTTGAGTTCTTCCGGCTGCGAAAAGGGGTTGGGGTAGCGGAGGATGCGGTTGTTGCCGCTGTCGACGACGTACAGGTTGCCGGCGGCGTCGACGGCGAGGCCGGTGGGCTGATTGAGGCCGGTTTGGAGGGGAGTGCCGGGACCGCCGGCGAGCGTCGAGAAGCGGTCGCGCTGTCCGATGACGATGTCGGCGCGGGCGCCGGTGGCGAAGGTGCGGGCGTCGCGCCAGCCGAGGACCCGATGGTTCAGGGTATCGGAGACGTAGATGGCGCCTGAGTTGGGATCGACGGCGACCCCCTGCGGGTTGTTGAACTCACGGCCTTCGACGAGGTTGGGGTTGCCGGTTTTCGGATCGATGGGAGAGACCTCGGGGGGATGACCGAGGGCGAACGAGGGCGTGGGACTCAACTCAAGCTGGGCCCGGGCGGTGGGCGCCAGGAGCAAACAGGAGGCCAAAGCCAAGTATTTATGTCTCATGAGGTGATCCGGCCGGACCGACGCGGGCAATGTCCTTCTGGCACGATATCACGGCGGTTTTGCCCACCGCAAACCGGGCATCCGGGATGTTTACATCGAGGGAGCGGATTTCTGTTTCCTTCGGGTTCTGACGGGTCTATAATGGGTGACACCATGCGATGGAGAATCGCGTGTGCTCTGCTCTGGGCGGCGGGGGCGGTGACAGGCGCGCAGGCGCTGGACGATCCTGAGGCGCTGCTGGAGCGGATCAAGGCGAAAGCTCGGGAGAACCTGACGCGGCAGCCGGATTATATCTGTGTGCAAACGATTGAGAGGAGCGGCCGGGACGGTCCCGAGGGGGAGTTTCAGCCGGTTGACACGATCCGGCTTGAGGTGGGGCTGATCGGCGACAAGGAGTTGTTCGCCTGGCCGGAGTCGAGCCGGTTTGAGGAGGCGGAGATTTCGGAGCTGATCCAGCGGGGGACGATCGGCAACGGCGACTTCGCATTGCACGCGCGCAACGTGTTTCTGGCGGGCGGCGCCGAATACAGGTACCGCGGGGAGGAGAGCGTGGAGGGCGCGCGCGCCTACCGGTTTGATTTCGAGGTGCCGGCCTGGCGGAGCGGCTACAAGCTGCGCGTTCCGCCGCTGGCGGCGATCGTTGGATTCCACGGCTCGTTTTGGGTGGATGCGGAGACGCTGGACCTGCGGCGGCTGGAGGTGATCGCGGATGAGATTCCGGAGGAACTGGGGCTGGCGGAGGCAAGGAACCGGATGGAATACGCCCGGGTGGCGATCGGGCGCTCGGATTTCCTGTTGCCGCGGTCATCGGAACTGTACCTGCTGAGCACGCACGGGGAGGCACGGAGGAACCGGACGATGTTTTCCAATTGCCGGCAGTACGTGGGTGAGAGCACCATATCGTTTCTCCGGGCCGAGTCTGAGCTGCCGGCGCCGGGGCCGCAGGAGGATTTGGTGCGGCTGCCGGCGCACCTGACCCTGGAGCTGGCACTCGAATCGGAGATCGACCCGCAGAGCGCGGTGGTGGGGGCGCCGGTGCGCGGAGTGTTGACAAGCCCGCTGAAACAGGGGCAGCGGGAAGTGGCGCCGAAGGGGGCGGCGGTGCTGGGGCGGCTGGTGCGCTTGGAGAAGTACGATCAGCCGTTCGAGCACTACGTGGTCGGGTTGGAGTTCCACACGCTGGAGTTGGGTGGCAAGCGGGCGGAGTTCAGGGCGACGATGCGCAAGGCGAGCGGCTCGCCGGCGCTGATCAAGGAGGCCAAGAGGCTGGACCCTGTGTTTGACCGCCGGAGGAGGCCGTTCATGCAGATTCTGGTGAAAGAGCAGCAGGGGGGGCAGGGGATTTTGCACTGGAAGGCGGACAGAGCGCCAATCGGGCGGGGGTTGAAGATGGTGTGGGAGACGGAGCCTTGAGCGAGGGGGCAGAGGGTCGCCGGGATTGGTGCGCTGGAGGCGCCGTGCGGGGCGATGACGGCGGGGTTGTGGCGAGAAGACAGGGCCACAGATAGAGGCTGATGAACGGCGGATGGGCCGCCGGCAAGGCTGCCGGCGTGGGAGAGCCGGCGCTGCGTTCCACGGTTGTGAGTTTGGTCAGGCGAGGTCGAACTTCTCGTGGTGCAGAACGGGGTCGCTGGTGACCATGACGGGGCGGCCGAAGATTTCCTCGAGCTCCTGAAGGTAATCCTTGCCTTTGGCCTTGAGGACGCGGGCGACGTCGGGATGGACGCGAAGCATCACGTCCGGGCCCTCGAGGGTATGGGCGACTTTTTGGGCCTCATTGAGGATGTCGCTGATGATGGTCTCGACACTCTTGACGTAGCCGGCGCCGTCGCAGTAGGGACAGGGTGAGCAGAGGGTGCGTTCGAGGCTTTGTTTGACGCGCTTGCGGGTGATGGCGACGAGGCCGAAGTCGTTGAACTGGAGGATCTTGTAGGGGGCGCGGTCGCGGCGCATCGCCTCTTCGAGGGCCTGCATCACCTTCTGCCGGTTCTTGCGCTCGTCCATATCGATGAAGTCCACGACGATAATGCCGCCGAGGTCGCGCAGCCGCATCTGGCGGGCGATCTCCTGGACGGCCTCGATGTTGGTCTTGACGATGGTGTCCTCCAGGCGGTTGGACTTGCCGACGAACTTGCCGGTATTAATGTCGATGGCCACGAGGGCTTCGGTCTGGTTGATGACGATGTAGCCGCCGGATTTCAGCCAGACTTTGGGGCGGAGGGCTTTTTCCAGCTCCTGGGTGATATTAAAGGCGTCGAAGATCGGCGTGGGGCGGGTATACAGGCGGACACGGTTCAACAAGTTGGGCTGGAAGCGCTGGACGAAGCGCAGCACCTGTTCGTAGGTATCCTCGTTGTCGACCCAGATGGCGCTGAACTCGCCGGTCACCTGGTCGCGGAGGACGCGTTCGACGACCTGCAAATCGTGATGCAGCAGGGCGGGGGCCGCTTTGCGTTCGGCCTTCCGGCGGATGTCGATCCACAGGTTGAACAGGAAGTTCATATCGGCCGCGATTTCTTTTTCGGAGCGGCCGGCGCCGGCGGTGCGGACGATGAAGCCGCCGGGCATGCCGGCGCGGTTGGCTTGGAGGATTTGGCGCAACCGCTGGCGTTCCTGGTCGCGGGCGATCTTGCGGGAGACGCCGATGTGATCGAGCGTGGGCATGTAGACGACGTAGCGGCCGGGCAGGGCGATGTGGGAGGTGATGCGGGCGCCTTTCTGCCCGAGCGGCTCCTTAGCGACCTGGACGAGGATTTCCTGGCCCTCCTTGAGCAACTCGGTGATCGAGGGCAGCGGTTTGTCGGGAGGCGAGACGGGAGCTTGTTCGGCCTGGGGGGCCTCCTCAGTGGTATCCGGGGGTGCGGCGGTCTTGTCCTGTTGTTGTTCGGAGCGGTCAAGGCGGCCGCGGCGGCGGGCGAAGCGGGAGAGGCGGTGCATGTAGCGGGGCTGCTGATCGCGCAGTCTGGCTGAGGCGTTCTGCTCGCGCGGGACCTCTTCGGAGGGCGCGCGGGTGTCCGTCTCCGGCTGCGGCGCCGCTTGCTCGTCCTCGACATCCAGCGCGGGGGGAACCTCATCATCGAGCTGCTCGAGGATCCTCTCCTTAAGCTCGCCGTCTTCGCCGCCGGCCTCGCCGGGTAAGGTCTCTGCGCCGCCGGCGGGTCGGGCGGGTTTGGAGGGGGAAGGTTCCTGTGCCTCGGGCTCGGCCGTTTGATTCGGCTCCGGATTGTGCGCGGCGGAGGCGGCGTTGCGGCTCGAGTCGATCTGTTCGACTTCAGGCTCCGAGGCTGTTGCAGGGGCGGCCTGGAGCTCGCCGATCCGGGTTTGGGCAGCGCCCGACGGCTCGCCGGGTTTCGGGCACGCCTCAGCCGGAGGCTCCTGGGCGTTGTGCTCGTGGGGGTGGGGGCCGTGTTCGGTCAGTTGGGCATCGGAGTCAGGCTCATCTTGCGGGGCGGCATACTTGGCCAAGGACTCACCCGGGAGGACGAGGAATTCCATGGCCGGTTCGGTTTCGGCTCGCTCGGGCGCCGCCGGCTGCCGGGAGTCAGCCCCGGCATCGGCGGCGTACTTGGAGTCGGGCAATCCCCGGCCCCGACTCCGGCGGCGGCGAGCGCGGCGTCCTTTGCGGTCTCGTTCTTTGGTTTTGTCGGCGACGACGGCGGAGACGTCGTCTGAGGTGGGGGGCCGTTCGGCCGCCGTGGGCTTGTCATCGCCGCGCTCAATCGGCTCGTAGTCTTCGCTCTCGTCGAAGAAATCGGAAACGTAGAGGAAGGCGTCCCGCTCGAGCCCGATATCGACGAAGGCCGACTGCATGCCGGGCAACACCCGGGTTACGCGGCCCTTGTGGATGGAGCCCGCCACCGAATACTCGTTGGCGCGCTGAAAGTAGATCTCGACCAACTGTTCGTCTTCGAGAATGGCCACTTTGGTCTCGTGGCGATTCGAAGAGATGATCAAATCCTTACCCATGGATCGACTCCATTACAGAAGCGCTGGAGCGATGGCTACGACGGGATTCAGGATCCGGGGTACGCCTGCTCATCCGCCGGAGGATTGGTGGTATCCGGCGCAGGCCAACCATCGCGCTCTCCCCACGGTCCGGCAGGGCGCGGAGGCTCTTGCTCGACGCCGCCCGCCAGTCCGGGTATCAACCGCTTTGGAGCGGCTTATGCAGTCTGCTGACCCGCCTCAACCGCAGCCTTGTTGGCGGTGCGACCGGGGCACCGGCCGCGGCCAGACCAAAACCCGCTGATTCTCGAATCCTGGCGAAGCTAACTTCAGTCGCTTCAGTTCACAAATCTCTGGAGCCGGACGTTGTTGACCAGCCCCAACATGGCAAATACCGATAACGTGCTGGATCCGCCGTAGCTCATGAGCGGGAGCGGCAGCCCGGTCACGGGCATTCGTCCCACGACCATGCCGACGTTGACCAGCACGTGGAACAACAATAATCCCGCAATGCCCATGCAGATGAACAAGCCGGCGCGATCCTGCGCCTGCTGAGCGTTCTGAACGATCTGGATGAGCAGCAGGAAATACAAACCAAGCGCAGCAACAACTCCGACGAAGCCGTGCTCTTCCGCGAAGGCGGAGAAGATGAAATCCGTATGGGGAACCGGCAGGAAACGCAGTTGTGCCTGCGAGCCGCGGGTCACACCCTTGCCCCAGATTCCACCGGAGCCGACCGCAATCTTGGACTGGATCACCTGGTAACCAGCCCCTCTGGGATCGCGGCCCGGATTGAAAAAAGTATATACGCGCTCCTTCTGGTAGTCTTTCAGGAATCTCCAGGCAACGGGCGAAAGCAGCATTCCGGCGATTCCGAGCGCCAGCCAGTAGCGGGCGGGCAAGCCGGCGAGGAACAGCCCGACCAAGAGGATGGCCCCATAGGTGAGCGACGTCCCCAGATCCGGCTGCTTCATAACGAGCACCATGGGCAGGCCCACCAAGGCTGCGAGCTTGAGCAGGTCCCGCCCGTGGAGGCGGCTGCCTGCCACGTCGGCCAAGTAGCGCGCTACTAATAATATTATCATCAACTTGACGAACTCCGAGACTTGGATGCGGAATCCCCCGAAAAGCGGGATCCAGCGCCGGGAGCCGAAGATCGTGGGTCCGACAAGCAAGACCGCGACCAAGGTCAGGATGGCAGCGCCGTAGAGCCATGGCAGGCGGTCGAGGAGGGCGTGGTAGTCGATCGAGGCCACGACCGACATCACGCCGAAGCCTAACAGCACCCAGAGGAGCTGTTTCCACCAAGCGTCGCTCCACTCAGTGCCGAGCGTAGCGCTGTAGATTTGGAGGATTCCGGCGGCGGAAAGGGCGAGCACGAGGAGGATCATCCACCAGTCGAGGTCGCGCCAAGAGCGATACGGGGCCATAGGAACCTACTCCGAGGCGGCCGGTTGGGCCGGGGGGTGAGGGGCGCGCAGCGAGGCCAACAATGGGGCCTGGCCGCGGCGGGCCTTTTTATCAAAGTAAGCTTTGAGGACGTCGCGAACGATGGGCGCGGCGAGGTGACCGTGCTCACCGCCCTCGAACAGCGCCACCACGACGACTTCGGGATGCTGTTTGGGAGCAAAGCCGACGAACCAAGCGTTGTCCTTCAAGGTTTCACCGAGCGGGGTGGATTTCAGCACGGCGTTTGAGGCCAGCTGAGCCGTGCCGGTTTTGCCGCAGACGTCCAGTCCGGGCAGCCGAGCGCGGACGCCGGTGCCCCCGTCATTCACGACGCCCCAGAGGGCGTCGACGATTGCGACGGCATGCTGGAGGTCGAGCGGGGCGATGCGGGGCGGGGGCTGATCCTGGGGATCCTTCAGCAGGTGTGGTCTGTGCCAGACGCCTCCCATGGCGAGCCCGCCGATGGCGTAAGCCAATTGAATGGGCGTGACCGTCAGGGCGCCCTGGCCGATAGCGACTGAGATTGTCTCTCCCGGGTACCATTTTTGGCGGAAGGTACGGACTTTCCAGCGGGAGGAGGGGACGAGTCCGGCGGCCTCATGAGGCAAGTCAATGCCGGTCTTTCTGCCAAAACCGACGAGTTCGGCGTAGTCGGCGATGGTGTCGATGCCGAGGCGATTGCCCAGCTCATAGAAATAGACGTCGCAGGACTGGACCAGCCCCTGGTAGAGGCCGACGCGGCCGTGGCCGCCGCGGTGGTGGCATCGAAAGTAGCGCCCGTAGAAGTTTGCGCCGCCGGTGCAATAGACGGAGAAGCGATGGTCGATGGCGCCGGTTTCCAGAGCGGCCAGGGTAACGATGGGCTTAAAGGTGGAACCCGGGGCGAGTTGCGCTTGAATGGCGCGGTTGAGAAGGGGATTCTCAGGATTTTGAACCAGCTGATTCCAGTCGCTGGGGCGGATGCGGCCGGCGAACTTGTTCGGATCGAAGGCGGGCCGGCTGACCATGGCGAGCACCTCACCGTTGCGGGGATCGAGCGCGACGACCGCCCCGCGGCGGTTTTCCATGGCCAGTTCGGCCACGACCTGGAGATCCAAGTCGATGGTGAGCTGGATGTTCCGGCCGGGCACAGCGTCCTTGATGCCGATGACTTCACGCTCCCGGCCGCGACTGTCGACGACGACCCGCCGTTGTCCATCAATGCCCATGAGCCTGTCGTTGTACTGGCGCTCGATGCCGGCTTTGCCGATGACATCGCCCTGGCGGCAGTGGACAAATTCCAGGCGGTTCAGTTCGGCTTCGCTGACTTCGCCGATGTATCCGATCAGATGGGCGGCGAGGCCATCACGGGGATAGAGGCGGCGCTGGACATGAATGAGCTCCAATTCGGGGAAATCCGGGGCGCCTTGATGGGCTTCCACGAAGGCTAATTCACCGGGGGTAAGTGCTTCTTTGACAATGACGGGCTCGTAGCGCGGATGGGTGCGGCCGAACCGCTCGACTCGCTCGACGAGAGCGGGGTAGTCAAGGTTGAGCCCCTCGGCGACCTTTTGCAGATCTCCGGGGCGGAGATTCTCGCGTGAGAGGAGGACGCTGAAGGAAGAGTGATTGTCGACAATGATCCGCCCGTCGCGGTCGAGGATTTTGCCGCGGGGTGCGATGATGGGCAAGGCCTTGATGCGATTCTGCTCGGCCCGTTCGCTGTAAAGCTCGGGGTTGCGGACTTGGAGTTCCCAGAAGCCCGACAGGAGAAAGACAAAGACTCCCACGGTGAGGTATTGAAACAAGGCAATCTTAGCGGAGGCGAAGCGGGTGTCCTCGCGGGAGGCGGGCGATAGTTGGTAATCGCGCTCAGTCGGGACCATTCCAGGCGCTGCGATTCAGGGCGTCAGGGCGCTTCCCTCAGTTTATCCAACAGGCGGAACAGCGGGACGGCAACGATGGCATTCATGAGTCCCAACAGGATGGTGAGGCGCACGCTGAAATTCATTGGGTGGCCCAGCAAAGCCCGGGCCAGCACCCAGTAGAAAAATTGGTGAAAGAAGAAGAAAAACAGCGCCAGCACAAAGCGGGGCAGGCTGTGTTCGACTTCGAACCGGATGCCGGCGGTGGAGGCGAAGTAGCCGACGAGGGTCTTGACGATTCCGAACATTCCGAGGGGCTGGTCGGAAAAGGAGTCCTGCAACAGGCCGACGGCAGCGCCGTAGGTCAAGCCGGCGACCGGGCGGCGGCGCAGGAGGGCGTAGTAGAGAACAACGAGCAGGGGCAGTTCCAGATAGGCAAGGTAGCGAAAGAACAGGGGCACATAAACCTGAAACAAGACGGCGAGGATGGGGGCCAGGACAACGACTGCGGGACGGAAGCGGGCTGAGGGGTCCCGGGGGCGTTCGGTCCCGGCGAACCGCTCGGGGTATTCTTTCATGGCTGCGGCGGCGCCGGGGCGGGCGCGGGCGACTGCGGGTCAGGGAGGCGGTTAAAGTCAGGGGGCGGCGTGTCGGGGGCGCCTTCGCCGAATGTATGTCCTTGCGCCTGACCGAGCCGCCGGTAGTGCTCGCGGAGGCGATCGGCGTCGGTGCTGAGCGCTTCGGAGAAGGGGCGGGGCGACGGCCGTTGGGCCTCGGCGGCGGGTGGTGGCGGGGCGAGGAGCTTGACCGGCGGGGTAGATTCGGGGGCGGGTGGAACGGGCTGGTGGACGCCTTCCAGCACCACGAGAACTTCGGTGAGCCCCGCCTTGAGTGCCGCCGGTTCGACGGCAATTTCCTGAAAGCTATTGCCTTCGTAAGCGGCTGTGACGGGACCGACGGGCAGGCCGCGCGGGAAGACTCTGTCGTCGCCGGAGGTGTAGAACCATTCTCCGACGGCCACCTTCTGTTCATTGGGAACGTACTCGACGCGGCACGCGCCGGGGCCGTTGCCTTTGAGGGTGCCCTGAACGCCTCCGCGCTGCGAGATCACGCCAGCGGCGAAGCCGGCATCAGTGACGAGGACGACCTGAGCCGCGGTGGGATAGGCGGCGCTCACGCGTCCGACGAGGCCGTCGGGGGTAATAACGGCCATGCCGCGGGCGACGGCGTCGGCGGCGCCACGGTCGATGAACACGACGCGGGAACCGGAACCGGGGCCGACACCGATGACGCGGGCGGCGATGGTCTTGGAAGGCGAGCGGGCGCGAAAGAGGCGGAGGGCCCGGGCGCGCTCCGCCGTGGCCAGTTCGCTGCGCAAGTGCTGGAGCTCGAGCTTGATGCGGCCCAGCTCCTGCTTCAACCGGCGGTTTTCCTTCCGGGCGTCGACGAGGCGGAGGTAGTTGTCGATGACGGCGACCGCCCCAGTGCGTACCGTTTCCAGCACGCGGGCCAGCGGCGTGACCGCCGTGACGGCCCACACGCGAATGAGGCGCACATCCTGGCTCGTCTTGACCTGGTAGG
>FWPU01006989.1_pt1 | contig 21524 bp, 17 predicted proteins | sample 2228361 | NCBI WGS metagenome assembly FWPU01 (sample SAMEA103939777, study PRJEB20133) | metagenome
TTTACACATCAGGATCGGCACACCCTTGCGATCATCGCTCATCAGGCTGCTGGGGTGCTCACGCGATTACAACTCCATCAGCAATTGCATCGACAATTAAAAGAACTCCAAGTTCTTCACCTTGTTTCAACCTGCGGCGTACAGGCCGAGACAGAAGACGAATTGATCACCCACGTCACTGAAATTGTTGGGGATACCCTCTACCCGGATAATTTCGGGGTTCTGCTGTTGCAGAAGGATGAAAACCTGTTGAAACCCCATCCGAGTTATCGGGGAGCCACTCCCGAAGCAAAAAGCCGCAGATTTCCGCTTGGTAAGGAGAGCATTGCTGGCCTCGTTGCCCAGACCCGCCAAGCGCAACGCATTCAGGATGTCTCCTTAGCCGAACACTATTACGAAGCTAGTCCACAGACGAAGTCGGAATTATGTGTACCCATCCAGGCTGCGGATGAAATTCTGGGTGTCTTGAACGTCGAAAGCTGCCAAATTGGGAGGTTTACCCCAGAGGATGAGCGGCTCGTAACGACCATCGCTACCTTACTGGCAACTGCTCTTTTGCGCTTGCGTCGAGCTGAAGCGGAGCGCCGCGCGCGTGGGATTGCCGAATCGCTGGTCAAGACAGCTCATACTCTCAGCAGTGAACTAGATTCGGATGCGGTGCTTGCACATATCTTCAAATCACTTGAGCAAATTCTTCCTTATCATTCGGCCACCATTGTGTGGAGGGAGGACCCAGGGCGGGGCGAGGTTTGGCATAAAGGAGAATCGCTTGTTAGCGACGCCGCATGGCTCGAGTTTGCAGTGAAGGCTTTTCAGCGCAAACCTCAGGAGGCGATTCTCTTTCAAGTGGACGAGAAAGGTGAAATTTCAACTTGTCCTGCCTCCGTCTCACCGGCTATTTGTTGTGGAATCGCTGCCCTTTTGGTTGATCCCCGCAATTCGCTGGGGATCTTGGCTTTAGAAGGCGTCAACCCCGATTTACTTAAGCAAGAGGTTTTTGAGCTGATCACCGTTTTTGCAGAACAAGCCGCTCTCTCGTTACGCAATGCTTCACTCTATTCTCGCGCGGTTCAGGATGCCGAGCGCCGCGCTGCCCTTCATATGGCAAGTCAAGAGTTAATCCAAGCGGGGTATGACCTTGAAAGAATCTATCTTACCCTTCATAAGGCGGTTGAAAAAGTGATGCCTGCTGAGGCGTTTGTCCTGTCTTTGCTCGATGGAGATGGAACACAAATCCGTGTTGAGTATGCCGTCGATCGGGGCGGACGTTATCCTAAACAGGTCATTGCTTTGCATCAAGGCTTGAGCGGTTGGATGATTGAACACAAGAAATCCCTGATTGTAGAAGACCTAATAAGTGAACCTGAAATTGCTGCACATGCAATTCATTTCGGCACTCAGGAACCGGTTCGTTCTCTGGTTGCTGTACCCCTGCGTTTGCACCAGCAAGTGTATGGAATGATTGCCGCTCAAAGTTATTCACCTTCTTCCTATAGTTTAGAGGATGTTGAGTGGTTGGAGTTGTTGGCTGCAAATGCAGCAGGAATTTTGCAAAACGCCCAGCTCTATCGTGAGACGCAACTTCGGGCTGAAGAGATGACCGCCTTACTGGAAACCACCCGAGATTTAGCTACTATTCAAGATACCTCCTCGGTGTTGGAGTCCATCCTTGAAAGGGCGACAAGGTTGCTCGACCTCGATAGCGGCGGAATTTATCTGTATGATCGACAGCAAAACAATCTAGAGCTTGTGGCGGTCAAGAATATCCCTGTCTCGCTAGGCTTACGCTTAGAACTCGGTGAGGGAGTAGCCGGCAAGGTAGCAAAGGAACTGAAGCCCGTCATGGTAGATCATTATGCAGCTTGGGAAGGGCGCTCACCGAAATATGATGGAATCCCCTTCACTTATTCACTTGGCGTTCCGATGATTTCCGGGGGTGAATTGGTTGATGTAATCGGAGCAATCGCTATAGCTCCGAGTCAAAGGAAACCCAGACCCAACGATGCCACCATTTTACAAATGTTTGCCTCCCACGCTGCTTCTGCGGTTCAGGTAGCTCGATACTACGATCAATCTCAACGACGGCTGAGAGAATTGGAAGTGATCAATAACCTCTCCAAAGCACTACGTAGCGCTTTGAACAGCCAAGAAATGATTGCTGCCTTGCTCACCGAAACGACTTCCCTTTTCGGATGTGAGGCGGGATCGGTCTGGTTGTTTGATCCCCTTACGATGAAGCTCACGCCGCGTGCTGTGCTGGGTTGGCTACAGGATATTCAACAAAATCCTCTTTCGCCAGGCGAAGGATTGGTCGGTTTGGTTTACGAAGAGGGTAAGCCCTTAATTTGCAATGAATTCGTCAAGGACGAGCGGGCAACGCAGCAGTTTCGCGCTCAAGCGCCTGCCGGTTGGGGTGGAATCGTCATGCCGATCGCTTCCTTGAGCGAAGTAATCGGAGCGTTTGTGATTGGTTTTCCAACGCAGCGTCTTATCACCGAAGAGGAAATTACATTAATCTCAGCCTTTTGCGAAATTGCAGGCAATGCACTTCAACGATCCCAAGCCACAGAGCAATTGGAACGGCGGGTTCAGCAACTGTTGTCATTGCGCACGATTGACAATGCAATCAACTCGAGCCTTGACTTAGGATTAACGCTAGATATTCTTTTGGAACAGGTCTTGGCACATGTCCATGCAGAGGCAGCAGACATCCTGCTCTACGACCAACGCACCTACTCATTAAAAATGGTCGCCCAGCGAGGTTTCAAGAATGTTTTTCTAAAACCTCTGAATATTCCAGTCAGTCCAGGCATCTTAGCACGGATATTGAACGACCGACAGATTCAATTGGTTGCCAATCTTGCCGATATCGATTTGGACGATACCCGCCAAGCTCTTTTGAAAAGCGAAGGGTTTGGCAGTTATGTAGGAATTCCTCTGATTGCTAAAGGTGAAATTGTGGGTGTATTGGAAATCTTTCGGCGCTCACTGAAATTGATTCCTGCAGATGAATTGGATTTTCTTGAGACATTAAGTGGACAAGCAGCGATTGCGATTGAGAATGCTACCCTTTTTTATGATCTACAACAGACCAACACGCAACTCTCTTTGACCTACGATTCAACTCTGGAAGGATGGGCAAGAGCGTTGGAGTTGCGGGATAATGAAACGGAAGGCCATAGCCGGCGCGTCGCTGACCTAACCCTGAGATTGGCAGAAGCCTTGGGAGTTCCTGAGCCGGATTGGATTCACATTCGCCGTGGGACATTGTTGCATGATATTGGCAAGATGGGAATTCCAGATGAAATTTTACACAAAGCCGGTCCCTTAAACGACGCGGAATGGGAAGTTATGAAACAACATCCCCTTTTTGCGTACCAATTGCTTAAGCCCATTCAGTTTTTAGAGAAAGCTGCTGTAATCCCTTATTGCCATCATGAGCGTTGGGACGGTTCAGGTTATCCACAAGGACTGCGCGGCGAACAAATTCCTCTCGCCGCCCGCATCTTTGCTGTTGTCGACGTTTATGATGCTTTATGCTCCGATCGTCCCTATCGAGCTGCATGGAGTAAGCAAGAAGCGCTCAACTACATCAAAGAGCAGGCTGGCAAATTATTCGATCCACGCGTGGTTGAAGCTTTCATCAGGTTGATCGAGTAAGGCATCAGCTTTGGGTTTATAATCGGGGTGTGAAAATTCGAGCTTCTCCACACGGCTGGTTGGCTGTAGCGGGACTGAGAGGGATTGTCCTTCAGGTGGTAGCATTTGCTGTATTGCTTGTGATTTCTACAAGCTGTAGTCCGACTTTTCAAACCACTAGAGCTACCCTAACGCCCACCCCTTCGCCGACTCCTTTCCCTTCACCGACTTTATCGCCAACTCCAAAAATCATCCAAGGGACGATATCGATCTGGCATTCTTGGGATGAGACTCAACGTTCGGCTTTGTTTCGGACGATTTCGGTGTTTCAATCCTACTATCCGCAAGTTCAATTTGATGTCCTGTATGTTCCTGCCTTAGATTTAGCGGCACGGTTCGAAGAAGCGATGAGTCAAGGGGCGGGACCGACCATTTTGATTGCTCCAGCTCAATGGGGGGGACAGTTTTATGAACAGGGCTATGTCGTTGAAATAAATCGACCTGAGTTACAGCCACTGATTGAGGGGTTGAATGTGGCTGCCCTCGAGACGGGCGTTTATCGAGCCAAACGAATTGGCTTGCCTATAACAATGAACGGAGTCGTTTTATATCGGAATAAGAGCATCTTACCCAGCGCTGCTCAAACCTTCGAGCAAATGAGAGCTTTTGCGACCACAGCGACCCAAGGGGGAATTGTTGGAGCAAATTTAGAGCGCAGTTTTTTCTTTTCTGGTGGACATCTCATTGGGCTGGGTGGTTTGTTCCTCACGGCTGAAGGCTTGCCCGCCTTTCAGCAGGAGGAGTTTCGCTACGGGTTAGAGTGGTTGGATCTTCTCAAGGCTTTTGAGCAGGTTGGGATGACCGAATTTAACTCCGATAGTGACTTTAGGCTCTTTCAGGAGGGACGTGTAGGTTTAATTATCGAAGGGAGCTGGAATCGGTATCTACTTGCCGGTGAGCTGGGGCCGTTAAATCTTGCCATTGACCCCTGGCCAGCTTACAAACAAGGTCATCTAGCTGGTTTTGTGCAAAGCGAAGCCATTTTCTTGACGCGCCATACCTTAGAAGAAGAAAACGACCTATCATGGCTATTCGTTCAAAGCCTTTTGAGCCCCGAAACACTCGCTGGCTTGGGAAATGTCGGTTTGATTCCGGCTGTGCGATCAGAACAGTTGGCAGAGAATGGCGGCCCGCTCAATATTGGCGATCCCTTCATTACCCAGTCGATCATTGCTTTGGAGGGTGGTGTGGCTTATCCCTCTATGCCTGAAATGCAGATTGTCCAGAAACAAATGGATGTCTTCTTGCGGGCGGTTTTGTTCCAAGGGATGAATCACCGTATGGCTCTTCAGCAAGCCTATGAACGTATCTTGGCGGATGTCAACGCCTTGCGTCCGACTTCAACCCCCTCTCCTTAACCTTTCTTCGGCTCGAATCAGGATGATGAAAACAGGTTAGGAAGTTTGTACTGTCGGAATATGACAGTTTACACTAGCCGTTGAATTGTGGAAATGCGATAATAATTGTCGTAAAAAATTGTGCAATTTAAACAAAAGGAGGTTGCTTATGCCCGTTAAGGGATGGATCGAGGTCAATGAAGCCTATTGCAAAGGTTGTGAGCTGTGCGTCAGCGAATGCCCTCAACATGTTTTAGCGTTGGACATGGGACATTTGACACCCAAGGGCTATCATCCGGTTAGGTTGGTTGGTGAAGGTTGTACGGGATGTGGTATCTGCGCCATCATGTGTCCGGAGGCAGCCTTAACCGTCTATCGAGAAGCACCACACAAAGTGACAGCCTAAGGGGAGGATAAAATGGCGAAAGAGCTGCTGAAGGGCAATATTGCCATGGCAGAAGCGGCCATTCGCGCCGGTCTAGAGGGATACTTTGGGTATCCGATTACCCCTCAGACGGAGCTGCTTGAATGGATGTCTGAACGGATGCCTGCTTTGGGACGAGCTTTTCTCCAAGCTGAAAGCGAGGTGGCAGCGATCAATATGCTCTATGGTGCTGCGTGCACGGGGGCGCGAGTGATGACTTCATCCTCTAGTCCTGGTATCTCATTGATGATGGAAGGTTTATCCTATATTGCCGGCACCGAAGTGCCGGTCGTGATTGTCGATGTTGTGCGAGGTGGACCTGGTCTAGGCAACATTGCCCCCTCTCAGGGAGATTACAACCAAATTGTGCATGGCGGAGGACATGGGGATTATCATCCGATTGTTCTTGCCCCGGCGAGTGTGCAGGAAGCGATTGACCTGGTGGTATTGGCATTCGATCTAGCGGAAAAGTACCGCACCATTGCCTTCGTGATGGCAGATGGGAATATCGGGCAGATGATGGAGCCGGCAGAGTTACCGCCCATGCGCCCAATTAAGATTGAATATCCTGATTGGGCGGTGCGAGGGGCTATGGGACGGGAACGCCGCATTCTTAGCTCTATTTATATTGATCCAAAAGATGAAGAAGTGACCAATTATCGGCTCATGCAGGTTTGGAATCAAATCCAAACTAACGAAATCCGCTATCGTGAGTATTTCCTCGACGATGCTGAGTTTGTTGTGATTGGGTTTGGAACCGCAGGTAGGATTGCATTATCGGCAGTGCGTTTGGCTAGGGCAGAAGGCATCAAAGTGGGTCTCTTGCGGCCAATTACGCTTAGCCCCTTTCCCTATCCTCAAATTGAACAGCTTATCTCACAGGTAAAGGGCATTTTGGTGGTTGAAATGAACGCTGGCCAAATGCTGGATGACGTTCAGAAGGTCGTCAAAGGACGGGTGCCTATTGAATTTTATGGACGGATGGGTGGAATGGTGCCTTTCCCGGATGAGATTCTGACCGAGATTCAACGCATGACGCGTGAGCAGCTTCCCTTAGATGGTGACCCGCGTCAAAGATGGATGAAACGCTTTGCATCGGTCATCCATTGGCAGAATTAGGAGGCGAAGCGTGGAAACAACACTTTCAGCTCAAATTGTCTATCAAAGACCTCAATCCCTAACCGAAGCAGCGATGCATTATTGTCCTGGGTGTACACACGGGATTGCCCATCGTCTCATCGCTGAGGTGATGGATGAAATGGGCATCCGCGAGCGCGCGATTGGGGTTGCCCCGGTCGGTTGCTCGGTCTTTGCTTACAATTATTTTGATTGCGATTTTGTTGAAGCAGCCCATGGCCGCGCTCCGGCAATGGCAACCGGCATCAAGCGATTGCTCCCCGATCGAATTGTTTTCACCTATCAGGGAGATGGCGATCTGGCTTCCATTGGCATGGGTAAGATCGTCCACGCAGCCGGTCGGGGTGAAAATATCTCGGTGTTCTTTATCAATAATGCGATATACGGCATGACCAGTGGGCAGATGGCACCCACCACCCTGCCTGGACAGAAGACCACCTCTTCCCCGCGCGGTCGCGATGTTGAGACGATGGGGTATCCGCTAAAGATGGCTGAATTGCTCGCCAACTTGGAGGGGGCTGGGTATGTTGTCCGTCGCAGTCTGCACGACCCAAAGAACATCCGCATGGCAAAAAAAGCGATTCGCCTTGCTTTTGAGACCCAACTGCGCGGTTTGGGATTCTCAATGGTGGAACTGTTGTCCACTTGCAGCACAAACTGGGGACTTTCACCTTTGGAATCTCTCAAGTGGTTGGAAGAGCACATGATTCCTTACTATCCCATTGGGGATTTTAAGGTTGCCGAGGCGCTTACGCAGATCAAAGTGTAGGGAAAGGAAGGTTCAATGCAAACGGAGATTCTGATTGCTGGATTTGGTGGGCAGGGAGTCCTTTTTGCTGGACAAATCCTTGCCTATGCTGCGATGGATGCTGGACGAGAAGTGACGTGGATCCCGTCATACGGGCCCGAAATGCGCGGCGGAACGGCGAATTGCACCGTGATTATATCCGACGAAGAGATTGGGTCACCTTTGGTATTGAATCCTACGGCTGTAATTGCTTTGAATTTACCTTCGTTGGAGAAATACGAACCGATGGTCAAGAGTGGAGGCGTGTTGATTGTCAATGCCTCATTGGTTAACCGCGGACCGCAACGCACGGATATTGAGAATGTCTTCATTCCGGTCAACGAAATCGCCGAACGTTTGGGCAATCGGCGGTTGCTCAATATAGTGGCGGTGGGGGCACTGTTGGCAAAGTTGCCAGTTTTAACGTTGGAACAAATCAAACAAGCCCTAGAAGACCATCTGCCAGAGCGACACAAGAAATTTCTGCAATCGAACTTGCTGGCTCTTCAAGAAGGCGCAGACTTTGCGCTGAAAGAGAGCGGAGTCAAGATTGGATGATGAACAAGACCCCAAACCCTCAGAGGTTTGGGGTCTTTAGCGTAGAGGGATTTTAGGGGGAGGAAGAAGTTAAGAGTTCAGGAGTGTTTGACCATCATGGAGGGATGTTAAGGCTTGGTGAAGGTTGCGATTTGCGTTACACCGTTTCATTTTTCTAAGGTATACTGAACTCCTGACGGTCAGAACTGCGGGTTTATTGGTAGGAGCAACTTATAATGAAGCCAAAATTAGATCTTCCCTTCAAAGGCTCGCCTTTCCTTCTCTTCCTTTCTGTAGTTCTCTTGTTATTGGCTACAAGTCATTTCGCTCGAGCAGATCAAGATCAAATGCTTTTCCTGCCTGTGGTGATCAACGAAGGGAACACTTTGCCTTCGCCAACGCTTACCCCCACCCCCCTACCGGCTGGAGCAATTGTCGTCGACCATACCTCCGTTAGCCTTTTTGACCAAATTCCCGATGAGTATATCCAACACGCAAAAGCAATCAAGATGGCCTTCGTTGACCGCTCAGTAGGCAATAACATCAGTGAAGGTCTCGATTGCTTGACCCACGAGACCAATGCTACGGCTCCGAACTTTTGCAAACGTTGGCAGCATGTGCCAAACCATCCTGAGTTTAATGTTGACCCAAGCGAGGTAAATTGGGATTCTCCTGGGGGGCTTGACCGTTCAAATTGGGATTATTACACTTGGCCGGGCGTCGGGGATGCGGCAACCCAGATCAGTTGTCAGGCAGGCGCAGGGATGTTGTGGGATATGGCAAAATGTTTTGAGCAGTGGGCAAGTTCCGTGCTGGATCAGTATCAAGTCTTATCTTTTCAATATAGTTACTTGGAAGTTGTTCAAACTTCTACGATCGCTGATCAACCGGGTGGTTTTTTCTGGGATAACCCAAATCGCTACGATGTCTACGATTTAGCAGCTTTTGAATCACAACACACGGACAAGGTTTTTATCTATTGGACAACGAGCTTAGCGCGCAGTATTGGAACGACAGTCTCAGAGTCTTTTAACCAACAAATGCGCCAGTATGCTATTGACCAACGACTGCCTCTTTTCGATGTTGCGGATATTCTGTCTCATGATCCCCAAGGCAACCCTTGTTATGACAATCGAGATGGTGTGCCGTATAACAATGGTAATCAACAGGAAAATCATGCCGACGATGGGATGAACATCCCTGCAATCTGTCAGCACTATACTTCCGAGCCTGAAGGGGGACATCTGGGTTCTCCCTCTGCGGGAAGGATCCGAGTATCCAAGGCCTTTTGGGTCTTAATGGCACAAATTGCGGGTTGGCAGCCATAACGCGATTCGGCGAAACGCTATCCTTCGAAAGCCAATTGCTCATGTATAATAGCTCCCATCACGAAGGAGTACCGTATGAACTTTTTAACTCGATTGATCAATCTTTCTGTGCTAGCTTTGTTCTTGACTGCCTGTAGCGTGGTCCTTCCCGAACCGACAGCGACCCCTACCGCTACGCCTGAACCCAGTCCGACCCCTCTGCCTACTGATACGCCGACCCCTCTGCCGACCGAAACGCCCACCGAAGTGCCTACCAGCACGCCATTGCCCACTCTACCACCCTTGCCTTCCTTACCGACTGAAGCTCCACCAACCCCGACGGTGCTAGCCGGCACGAAACCGATCTATATCTATTTCATCCAAAAGGGAGGCGGGGGAAACGTTGCTTGTGGCGATACTCTCGTCTATTACTATACGGGCAAATACCGCACCGATGATGTCGAAGCCGATATCAAGACTGCTCTGCAGAACCTCTTCTTTTACAAAACCGCCGAGTTTGGAGGGGTATATAATCCGCTGTATAAATCGAAACTGAACGTACTGCGTGTCGATGTTACCAATAGCAGCGTCGAAATCGAGTTGAGTGGGGAGATTAAATTAAGCGGTGATCCCTGCGATCCTAACCGCATTTATGCCATGTTGGTAGCCACGGTGCGTCAATTTCCAGGAGTAGGAACGCCGAAGTTTAATCTGAACGGTGTGGGAATTAAGAATTATTTGCAATAAAAGGCGTTTTGACGGAACAGAGATCCTCAGCAAGTCTGAGGATTGTGTCTCAATAATCTGGCTGAGTTAGCCAAGATGCCTAAGTCTGGCAGGGATTGAGCGGTTGCGGCGATGGCTAAGGGGAGCATGCCTGCAGCGGCGAGCGAAATCCCTGCTAAGTTATAAAATGCGGTAAAAGCTAAATTCATGCGCACCACACCCATCGTGCGACGAGCAATGCGCACCAATTCGGGGAGCAATCGCCAATCTTCCTTCAACAGGGCGATATGAGCTGCTTCGATGGCAATATCCCTCGCTGCAGCTCCCATGGCAATGCCGATGTCGGCTTGGGCAAGGGCTGGAGCATCGTTGACGCCATCGCCAACCATGATCACGATTTTTCCTTGCTCTTGAAACGATTTGACAATTTCGATCTTTTGCTCGGGCAACAGATTGGCACGGGCGGTAATCTTCAATTGAGTAGCGATGGCATTCGCAGCGCGTTCGTTGTCTCCAGTCAACACCTCAATGTGACCCAACCCTAGGGCGCGTAATTCCTGAAGGGCTTCCGCGACTTCGGGACGAAGGCTATCGCTTGCAGCTAGGATGCCACGCAGTTTGCCATCACTCACAACGTAAAGTAGCGTTTTCCCCTCCTTTTCCAATTGGGAAGCGATTGGGCAGTCGAGAGTCTGCGGAAAAAAGCGATGGTTGCCGAGCTCAATGCAGCAACCATTGACTTGGGCACGGACACCTAAACCAGGGTAGGACTCAAATTTTTGAGCAGTAGGAATGTTGAGTCCTTTTTCCAGCGCTGCTTTTAGAACGGCTTCAGCTAAAGGGTGCTCTGAATCATGCTCAACAGCGGCAGCAAGCGCCAAGAGTTCATCAGGATGCATTCCATCCAACGGGATGACATCGGTAAGCTGGGGTTTACCAAGGGTCAGGGTGCCGGTTTTATCCACCAGAAGGACGTTCGCTCTAGCCAGCATTTCTAGGTACTTACCGCCTTTGATAACAATGCCGCGCTTTGCGCTGACGCCAATCGAAGCCAACATGGCAATCGGGGTAGCGAGAGCAATCGAACAAGAACAGGCTACCACTAGCACGGCTGCTGAAGCAAGCGGATTGCGGCTCAACACAAATGTCAGCGCGGCGATACCCGCAACAAGCGGCAAATAGGTACTGCTGAAACGATCGGCAAGGCGCTGGATTTCCCCCCGATTGGCTTCTGCTTCGGACACCAGCTTGATGATGCGTCCAAAAGTTGTCTCTTCACCCACTCGCTCGGTCAGGATACGCAGGCTTCCACTCTTGACAAGGGTAGTGGCCTGTACAAAGGACCCCGCAAACGCCTCGACAGGGATTGACTCTCCAGTGATCGTTGATGGGTCTATAGCGGCTTGTCCGTCCAGGACTTTTCCATCTACTGGAATTTTATCGCCTGGACGGACAATGACAACGTCTTTTTCTCGCACCTCTGAAATTGGAATTTCGATTTCGACCCCGTCCCGTTCAACGCGGGCGGTTTGGGGTGCTAGCATCGTCAATGCCTTGATCGCTTGGCGAGCTTGTTCTGCTGTAAAGCGTTCGATTAAGTTACCAACATGCATAAAGACGACCACAATTGCACCCGCAATCCACTCCTGTACGATGAGTGCAGCGATTGCACCGAGGGTCATTAGAGTGTGTGAGGTAATTTGTCTTCTCAGCGCCGCGCGAAGGACGTTGCGGAAAACCGGGAACCCACCCATCAACACCAAAAATACACCGATCGGCAGTGGAATCCACTCATTGAGTTGATCGAAAAAGCCAAATCCTTCGCCAAGGACAACAATCAGCAATACAAGGCTAAACGTGATGATCAGATAAAGGTTTAGGCGGTGGCTAAATTGATCCTTTTGGGAGTCTGGCAGGGTTTTAGAAATACGATAGCCTGCTCTTTCAACAGACTTGGAGATGCTCTCGAAGTTTGTTTGAGCAGGGTCAAGGGTGACGATTGCTTTTTCGGTTGCCAAATAGACTTCCACGTTTTGAACACCGTTCACCTGAGCAATGGCATCTTTTACATGGCGGGTGCATTCGGCACAGTCCATGCCCTCAATTGGAATTTCGACGGTCTCGACAGAGATATAAGGAGAAGGCATACAGTTTATATGAACCTAAATTCTAGATAATAATCATCCATATTATATTATACAGGATTTGTGAATGCTCAGCCCATCAGGGATTTCGCACCGCAGAGAACGCCGAGACCGCAGAGATGAACGAATCATGTTGATTTGATGGTGCTTTTTTTCGCAAACCTCTGCATGCGTGGCAGTGAAGGAGACGCGCCTTGAACAATTACTAGAATTCTACAACGAAACCTTCACTGATCCTCAGTGGGCGGGTAAGAAACAGGAGAGCAGAATGACTTCTGCTCTCCTGCTGAGATTGAGGGTTCAGTTAGGTAGTCCTGTTAGACTTATTTGTCCTCGGCGATTTCAATGCCTTGGTGTTTCAAAGCCGCATGGGCGGCGGCCAGACGGGCAACCGGCACGCGGAAAGGCGAGCAAGAAACATAGTTATTGCCAACCAGATGACAAAATTCGATCGAGCTTGGGTCACCGCCATGCTCCCCGCAAATACCCACTTCAAGATCCGGACGAGTGGCGCGGCCTTCTTCAATGCACATCTTCATCAGGCGGCCGACGCCTTCGCGATCAAGGGTTTGGAAGGGGTTTTTCGGAAGAATGCCTTCTTCGACGTATTTGACGAGGAAGTTGCGTTCGGCGTCATCACGGCTGTAGCCAAAGGTCATCTGGGTTAAGTCATTGGTGCCAAAGGAGAAGAACTGGGCGAGTTTGGCGATTTCGCCGGCGGTGATGGCTGCGCGCGGGATCTCGATCATCGTGCCAAACTTATACTCAAAGGTAATGCCCTTCTCTTCCATTACCTGCTTTGCGATGCGCTCTAATCGGGGTTGAATCCACTCTAACTCTTTGACCGTGCCGGTGAGGGGGATCATCACCTCCGGTTTGACAACCACACCCTTCTTCGCCATATTGGCGGCGGCTTCAAAGATCGCCCGCACTTGCATCTCGACGATTTCGGGCATGTAAATGCTCAAGCGAACGCCGCGCAAGCCCATCATTGGATTGCTTTCGTGCATTGCCTTTACACTGGCGAGAAGTTTTTCCTTTTCGGCGAGACCTTCGGTTTGCCCTTTGACCCGCATGGTGATCACTTCTTCTAAGAGGCTTTCTTCGGATGGCAGGAATTCGTGTAGGGGTGGGTCAATTAAGCGGATGATGACCGGGTACCCATCCATCGCCTCGAACAAGCCTTCAAAATCGGAGCGCTGGGAGGGCAACAATTCGTCTAAGGCGGCTTTGCGTTCTTCGGAGGTCTCAGCGAGGATCATGCGTTGGACGATGGGCAGGCGCTCTGGCTCAAAGAACATGTGCTCGGTGCGGCAAAGGCCGATCCCTACTGCTCCATACTGACGGGCGCGGCGAGCGTCCTTTGGATAATCGGCATTCGTCCAGACTTGCAAGCCGGTGGTCGGCCAGCCAGCAGGCCCTTTGCGAATTCCCGGTGTGGCACAGATGTCATCTGCCCATTTCAAGAGGGTCAGCAGGTCGGTTTGCTCTTCGAGGCTGGGAGTGCTGGTGGGGATTTGACCCACGAAGACCTCGCCGGTTGTGCCGTCAACCGAAATCCAATCTCCCTCTTCCACACGCACACCGCCAGCTTCCATGTAGCGTTTTTCAAGGTTGATGCGGATGGATGCTGCGCCGACGACACAGGGGACACCAAATTGACGAGCGACCACCGCCGCATGGGAAGTTGCCCCGCCTTCACTGGTCAGGATGCCTTTGGCGGCTAACATGCCATGAACGTCATCTGGTTTGGTGAACGGTCGCACCATGATCACGTCTTGTCCCTCTTCTTTGGCTTTTTGTTCAGCCGTGTCGGCGTCAAAATAAACGCGCCCTACAGCGGCACCTGGTGAGGCATTGACGCCGCTAGCGTAGAGTTTGCCTTCTTTCTTTGCCGCGTCTTTGGCTTTGGGATCGAACTGAGGGTGCAACAGGGTATCCACGTTTTCCGGAGTGACGCGTAAAACAGCTTCTTCTTTCGAAATAAGCCCCTCGTTTGCCATATCCACTGCAATTTTCACCGCTGCCTTCGCAGTGCGTTTGCCGTTTCGCGTCTGCAACATCCACAGTTTTCCATTTTCGATGGTGAACTCGACATCTTGCATTTCTTTATAATGTCTTTCGAGCTTATTGCAGATGTCTAAAAATTGCTGATAAACTTCGGGCATTTCATCAGCTAACTTGTCGATCTTTTCGGTGTTACGGATACCGGCAACCACATCCTCGCCTTGTGCGTTGAGCAGGTATTCACCGTATAATTTCTTTTCGCCTGTGGCAGGATCGCGTGTGAAGGCAACCCCTGTGCCGGATGTCCATCCCATGTTGCCGAAGACCATGGTGACGATGTTTACTGCTGTGCCTAAGTCGTGTGGAATGCCGGCTGCGTTGCGGTAGTCTACGGCGCGCTTTCCATTCCAAGACTTGAAAACTGCTTCTGTGGCGAGGCGCAGTTGTTCTAGCGGGTCTTGCGGAAAATCAAACCCCTTGTGCTGTTTGACAATGTCTTTGAATTTTTGGGTTAGGGCTTTCCAATCCTCAGCAGTTAGATCGGTGTCCAGTTTGTACCCCTTTTGATGTTTATACTCTTCGAGCACATCCTCAAAAGCTTCATCGGGAATTCCCAAGACCACTGAACCAAAGCCCTGAATCAGACGGCGGTATGCATCATAGACGAACCGTTCATCACCGGTTAATTTGACCATTCCTTCAGCGGTAACATCATTCAAGCCGATATTTAAGACGGTATCCATCATCCCCGGCATCGAAAATTTCGCTCCCGAGCGGCAGGAGACAAACAAAGGACGAGTTGGATCGCCAAACTTCTTGCCGGTTTGCTCTTCGACCTTTTGCAGCGCCTGTAATTCTTGTTCCCACATTCCTTCGGGGAATTTTCCGCCAGATGCATAATAGGCGTTGCAGGCTTCGGTTGTGACGGTGAAGCCGGGTGGCACCGGTACCCCCGCGCGAGTCATGTCTGCCAGACCAGACCCTTTGCCTCCGAGTAAAGCGCGCACATTTTCCCAATTTCCCCCACAAACGCGTTCGACTTCTTCGACTTCATTGAACAAGTATACCCATTTCTTTGTTGACATGATTGACCTCCGAGAAAAGATAAAAAAAATAAGTGCAAACCAACTCGAAAGTTTACCATAGATTGGGCATTTTTAGGTTTGGATTCAGATTGATTTGATAGAACGCGCTCTCTTGACAAGCGCGGTTTTCTGGATATACTAGGAAATAATCGAAAGGACAATCTGTCCTTAAAAAGTTAATACGCACGGGGAGCTCGGTGTTGCCGGGCTGAGAGGAGAGCCGTAAGCTCTCGACCCGCGAACCTGATCCGGGTAATGCCGGCGGAGGGATCGCAAAAAACGACATTGTTTACCCTCCTCCGGCAGAGGAGGGTTTCTCTTTGAAGGCGATTATCTTTGCGAATGGTGTTTTCAATCCCTCTCCTTTGACGAGGGAATGGCTTGCCAAACCGACCCTTAGAATTGCTGCGGATGGCGGCTTACGCCACTGCCGCCAGCTTGACCTCCTGCCTGACATCTTGATTGGCGACTTCGACTCGCTCACCGAGCAAGAGGTGGAGCAGATGCGCCAACAAGGCGTGCGGGTCGAGCGTTTCCCTACCAAAAAGAATGAAACAGATTTAGAGCTTGCTTTGCACATCGCCTGTGAACAGGGTGTGGATGATATCGTCATCCTAGGTGGTTTAGGAGCACGCTGGGATCAGACACTCGCCAACTTGCTCTTGCCGGCTTCTCAACGCTTTCGCCATGTTCCAATTCGCATCTTGGATGGTGAGTATGAGCTCTATGTGCTGAATGCCCCACCGTCGAAACAAATCCAGTTTGAGGGCAAGGTCGGAGATACCCTTTCTTTGATCCCCCTTGCAGGAGATGTGAAGGGGGTGGTCACGCAGGGTCTGGAGTATACCTTGAGGGGTGAAGACTTGATCTTTGGTGCTACACGAGGTTTGAGTAATGTGCTTGTCGAAAACACTGCCCAAATTGAAATGCGGGAAGGTTCGTTATTGGTTGTGTTAATTCATCTTTCTATTTCGAAAGGAGGTTTGACATGATTGCGAAGATAAAGTTTGATCGCTGGATCGGAAAATTGATTATCGTTATCATAAGTATTAGCCTACTGGGGACAGCTTGTTCGCCGGCAAAGGTTTCGCCCACTGCGCCTCCACCCATCACGCTCACCGTCATGACCCACGACTCCTTTGCAGCCAGTGAGACGGTGATTGCTGAGTTTGAGCAACAAGCTCAGGTCAAAGTGCAGTTCCTCAAAGCCGGAGATGTCGGCAGCGCGTTGAACAAAGCCATTCTAGCCAAGGGAAATCCGCTGGCAGACGTTTTCTATGGGGTGGATAACACCTTTTTGAGTCGTGCTTTAGCGGAAGACTTGTTTGAACCTTATGCTTCTCCTTTCTTGAAGGAAATCGACTCGTCTTTTCAGTTAGATGCCCAAAATCGGTTATTACCGGTGGATTACGGCGATGTCTGTCTCAATTACGACCGGGCGTATTTTTCCGACAAGGGCCTTCAACCCCCGCAGAACTTGGATGACTTGCTCAAACCCGAGTATAAGAGCCTGTTAGTGGTGCAAAACGCTGCCCTTTCGTCACCTGGTTTAGCTTTTTTACTTGCCACGATTGGGGTTTATGGTGAGGAGGGCTATTTGGATTATTGGAAGAAATTGGTTGAGAATGATGTCAAGGTAATGAACGATTGGGAAACTGCCTACTACACGGAGTTCAGCGTGCATGGAGGAGCTCGACCGATCGTGGTTTCCTACAGCTCTAGCCCACCCGCTGAAGTGATTTTTGCGGAAACACCGATTGATGAACCGCCCACAGGGGTAGTCAGCGAAGGCAGAGCTTGTTTTCGCCAAATTGAGTTTGTCGGCATCTTGAAAGGCACGCAGAACCGCCCGCTGGCAGAAAAGTGGATCGACTTTATGCTCGGACAAACCTTCCAAGAGGATATTCCTTTGCAAATGTTTGTCTTTCCGGTTAACCCGAAGGCAAAATTGCCCGATGAGTTCATCCGTTTTGTCGTCATCCCTGCTGAGACGGCGCAGGTTGACCCCCAAGCCATTGAACAAAACCGTGAAGCCTGGATCCAAGCCTGGACAGAAACCGTTTTGCGATGATTGATCCTCTCTTTGGTCGGATGCAGTGGAAAAGGGGTAGCGCTCTAACGTGGGCGCTGCCTATTCTTTTCTTGGCTTTGTGCTATTTTTATCCTTTGGGTAGAATTATCCTCTTTGCTTTTGAAAGGCTGTCTAGAGAGGGGGGGGATTTCTTTCGGACATTGAGTTTCCCCTATTTCTGGCGGGTTTTCGGTTTTACAGTTTACCAAGCGGTTTTATCAACGCTCATTACCGTAATCGTAGGATTGCCAGCGGCGTATCTTTTTGCCCGCTATGAGTTTCGCGGCAAAGCCTTGCTGCGCTCATTGAGCACAATCCCGTTTGTTTTGCCAACTTTGGTTGTGGCTGCTGCCTTCAACGCTTTATTTGGGCCGAGGGGATGGGCTAATCTGTTAGCGATCAATCTATTGGGTTTTCGCGAACCGCCCCTAACGCTAACGAACAGTTTAGTCGCCATCCTAATTGCCCATGTGTTCTATAACCTGACGATTGTGCTGCGGTTAGTTGGGGATTATTGGTCACGTCTAGACCCGCGCTTGGGTCAGGCTGCTCGAAGTTTGGGAGCTACGCCATGGCAGGCATTTTGGATAGTCACCTTTCCCCTTTTGCTGCCGGCAATTTTATCGGCTGCATTATTGGTCTTTATCTTTAACTTTACATCCTTTGGGGTTATTCTTATCTTAGGCGGGCCGCGATACGCGACCTTAGAGGTGGAAATTTATTATCAGATGACAGCGTTGTTTAACTTTCCAGTAGCGGTGCTCTTATCTTTAGTGCAATTGGGATGTACGCTGGGGTTGACAGTGGCATATCATCGTCTTTCAGAAAAGGTAACTCGACCGCTTTCGCTAGCTCGACAAAGAAGGGTCTTATCCCCTCTCTCAAAGCCTTATCAGAAGTTCTTTGTGTTGGTCATCATCATTTTTTTAATTGCATTTCAAGTGCTCCCCTTACTGGCTCTGGTCGGACGTTCCTTTACCTATGCCGGTTGGGAGAGGGGACAAAGTAGCTTTGATGCGCCTACCTTCAGCATGGCCGCCTATCGGGAAATCTTTATCAATCGTCGCGCTTCCTTGTTTTATATACCACCGATCCGTGCGATGATGGTTTCAATTGGTTACGGTCTGGCAACCATTGTCTTGGGCTTTTTGATCGGTTTCCCTGCGGCTTGGTTTTTGTCCCGCCAACAACAATCTCCTTCATTGGAGCGATTGCGGCGCTGGTTAGATCCAATCATTATGCTTCCGTTAGGGACTTCTTCGATCACCCTAGGATTGGGATTTTTGTTGGCTTTCAGCCGACCGCCTTTAGACCTGCGTGCTTCTCCTTTATTGATTCCTTTAGCTCATACGATGGTTGCTTTTCCCTTCATCGTAAGAAGTTTATTGCCTGCCTTGCGAAGCATCCGACCGCGTTATCATCAAGCTGCCGCTGTCTTAGGAGCAAACCCTTGGCAGGTTGCTCGAAAAATTGACTTGCCGATCATCGGCCGGGCGGTGTTAGTGGGAGGGGTGTTTGCTTTTGGGATTTCGATGGGTGAGTTTGGGGCTACAGCCCTATTGAGCCGCCCAGAATACCCTACCTTACCCATTGCGATCTACCGTTTTCTGGGGCAACCTGGGGAAATGAACTACGGACAAGCGATGGCATTGAGCGTCTTACTGATGGCGATAACCGGTGTGGGAATGATCCTCATCGAGCGTTTTCGCAGTGGAGAGATTGGGGAATTTTAGACAGGAGATCATCATGGCCGCTCTGGTGTTGAAAAATGTGAGTAAATCTTTTGAACAGAAGAAAGTTTTGGAAGCGATCTCTTTTGAGGTGCGGGAGGGTGAAATCGTTGCGCTTCTAGGACCTAGTGGTTGTGGAAAATCTACGACCTTAGCGCTCGTTGCTGGCTTGATGGAGCCGGATGCAGGCGAGATATCCTGGATGGGCAAATCCGTTCTCGGTATTCCGCCTCACCTTCGCAACTTCGGCTTGATGTTTCAAGATTTAGCGCTTTTCCCTCATCTCAACGTGTTTGAGAATGTCGCTTTTGGATTACGCTTGCGGAAAATGCCATTCCCTGAAATCCAGCAGCGGGTCGGCGAAATTCTAGCCCTGGTCAATTTGCGTGGTTTTGAGCAGCGCGATGTTGCCAACCTATCTGGCGGTGAGATGCAACGGGTGGCTCTTGCTCGTGCCTTGGCTCCTCAGCCGCAATTGTTAATGCTGGACGAACCGCTGGCATCTCTCGATCGGACTCTGAAGGATCGTCTCACGTTGGAACTACGTCAAATCTTGCGTCGGATGAATCAAACTGCCATCTATGTGACTCATGATCAAGAAGAAGCCTTTATGGTTTCCGACCGAGTGATTGTAATGAATGATGGGAAGATCGAACAAATTGGCTCACCCGCGGAGATTTATCACCAGCCTGCTTCTCCTTTTGTGGCACAGTTTTTAGGCATGAAGAACCTAGTCAAAGCTGAAGTCGTCAATGAACAAGGAAACAGATGGCTGGTCATGCCTTTTGGGAAAATCCTATATAGGGGGCAAAATGAAGGCAAAGGGCTTGCTCTACTGCGCCCCGAAGGGGCAAGGATTCAACAAGATGGAGAATTGAAGGTCCATGGTCAACTTACTCAAAAATTGTTTCGGGGAGATCACTGCCTCATTGAACTTGAGTTTGGAGAAAGTCGTTTATCGTTTTCGGTTTCTTGTATCGATCAGTTACCTGAGGAGGGGACGAGCCTTTGGCTGTCGATCTCACCAGAGTCGGTCTTGTTCTTTCCCTCCACGTGATATGGATAGATTCTTCGCTTAAGATGCGACGATAGATCTTCCTTTAGCGAAGCAAATGTAGATGCAAAGCAAGAAGAACTTTATGGGACAATGATAAGAGAGATTCCCTCTCGACGTATCAGGGTGAATCTCTCTTTCAGGCTAAAACTTTTTCGATTTTGCTTCGAGTTGATTATGGGGAAAATGACCCCATTGTATTCAACGCTTCGATGATTTGATCTCCGAACTGATAGGCAGCGACTCCAATGGCAACACAGCAACAGCATAAAAGCAGAAGTACCACAATGATAATGATGAGAGTCGTATTTTTCTTTTTCTTTTCTTCAACAGGGGGGAAGGGAGTTTGTTCCATGATTTCTTCTCCATCAAGTAAGATTTTCTAGAACTGCTTAGAATTAGAGAATGAACAACCAAAGAGTTGGGATAGCACTGGAGCCTTCTGCTGCCAATCCCAAAGCAATCAAAAGAAAGGGTACCAGAATGGCGATGATTGCCCCGCAAATACCCAGAACGCCGAGAATAATCCCGATCCAACCTAGAATTACGCCCGCTTTGGCTAAACCTTCTCCGCCCAATGCGCCGCGGCTATCGCGGATTTCGTTTTTTGCCATATTGCCGGTAATCACAGCCACAATACTGCCAATAAAAGGGAATAACGACAGACCGAGGATGCCAGCTACTAGGCTGACCACTGCCATGCTGCTTGTTGGCGGAGAGTAGCTGGGTGGATAAGATGAACTGCTCATGCTTCCTCCTTAGAAAGTGAACTTAGTATTGGTTCCTCAGGCGTTCTTGGTTGGCGCGTCGCCATAATTTCCAGATCACCCAAGAAGTAAACAGAATAACGATCATTGTGATTAGCAATGGAATCACTACCGAGAGCACAGAGAGTAGGGTAGAAAGGATATCCTCTGCAATGCTGACTGGCACGTTGCCCGTCCCTGCAGTCGTGGCGCTCACTGCGGGTCGAACAGCTAAAGATTTTACAGCATGAACTGTGCCGGCGACCAGCAATCCGCAGGAAAGCGCGAGCACAGGGTGAATATTGGTAACAACCCGTGCGCTGGCAGCAAATAGGATTGCACCGGCTGCAGGGCGGATGATGGTTTGGATTAGGTCGTTGAGATGATTAACAGCGGGAACTTTATCCGCAAAAAATTCAATGGCAATCAAGACGATCAATAATCCGATAATCCAACCGTTGGTCAGCGTATCCCACGGCGGAGTTAGTTCGATCAGATGGGTAAAACGTCCCAACAAAGCGACAACCAGCAGCGGGATATAAGCGTTCAAGCCGGCGCTTGCCGACAGTCCAAAGGCGGATAGGATACCACTAACTGCGTCCATTTATTGTATTATACGCTATCGGACAGAAAAAGTTGTCAATTAGCCGATGTAGGGCTTTTCAAAGAACTCATCTTTCGGTAAAATGAAGTCAAAACGAGAGCAGGAGGCAGGGAAGATGAATGCGCCAAC
>FWPU01006993.1_pt1 | contig 21516 bp, 21 predicted proteins | sample 2228361 | NCBI WGS metagenome assembly FWPU01 (sample SAMEA103939777, study PRJEB20133) | metagenome
TTGAAGATGTAAATCCAAAAAGAGAATTGTCCCTTGATAAGCCCTCAGGGTTTCAAACGCACCCCAGCCAAAAAGAAAACCCGGTTCAAATAACTCCTCTCTCCCCTCCTTACCTACTATCTTTCCGTTTAGAAATACCTTCATATAGCCTCTCTTTGGCCGGGGGAATCGCTTTTATCCAGGCCAAATAAATCTATAAAGTTTTTATAGGTAATCTTTTCTTTTAATCTTTGGCCAAGGCTATCTAAAAGCTTAAGGTTATCTGGAATAGGCGCGTTTACCGGATAGTCCGAGCCCCAAAGCACCTTATCCTCCCCAAAGAGATTCAGGGCAAGTTTAATGTTGGCTAAGGAGGCGCCGGAGGTCTCTACATATACTTTTTTAAGGATCTCTGAAGGGGGTTTAGCTAAATCCTTTACCATATTCCTCTGCCGCAACATCAGATAAACCCTATCAAACCTCTCCTTCAAAAAGGGAATTACCCCTCCCAGAGAGGAAAAGATAAACTTTACTTTAAAGTTTTCCAGAATATCCTCCATCATTAAAATTCCCATAAACATGGAGAGGTCGAAGCTGTATTCTAAAACCGGCACCAAAAGCGGGTCTTTTACGCGTTCAAAACCAATGGGATTAATAGTTTGCGGATGGACAAAGATAACCAAACCCTCCCTCTCCGCCTCTTTAAACAACTGAATTAGTCTTGGAGAGAAAAAGGAGCCCGCGCGACTGGAAGTGATGCTTATTCCCCTTAGGCCCTTCTCTTTTAAGGTGTGAAGTTGCTGGGCGATATCCGCTTCTAAGTTTACCAGCCCTAAACCCAAAACCCTTTTATCCTGCTGGGCTAACACTAAATTCTGGTTATAAATCTCGCACGTTTTAGCCCAACCCAATTTTAGATGCGCATCCGTAGAGGGGTAAACCAGAAGGCAATAGTTTATTTTATTTTCCTCTAAAAATCTAAAGAATCTCTGCTGGTCTGTCCAGGCACCTTTGTAAAAAGAGGTATATTCGGCTATCTGCGGAAAAAGAAAATGGGTGTGGCTATCGCAGAGCATAAATTATCCTGAAAGAAAATAGTTTATTTAAATATGTGCCTCTCCTTTTACTGCACCCGCTTCCCATTTAGAGACCCCCCGCATTACATCCTGAAAGCAAAGCTTAGCCAAAATGTCAAAGTCGCTATACATAATGCGCTGGATCCTGCCTGGTTTAGAGTAAAACTCCCGCATACACCAGGCGCCCAATCTTCCCAAATCCTCAATACTTAAATATTTAGTAGGCATCACCGGATGTAAAAAGTCCCAGCGTAAGAAATCGATATTGTCCGGGTCAATCCATCTGTTCTTTATAGCTATCCTCCATATGGGTGAATTGGGCGCAGGCGTAACATAACCAATCCATAAGATATCCGGGTCCACCTCATCGGTAAAGTCATAACGCTGTTTAATGATTGCTTCATTATCGTAATCAAAACCTACCATAATGTCTGCGACTACCGCAATATTGTGCTTACGTAAAATCTCCACTGTCTTTTTGATCTGTTCAATGGTAATTCCTTTAGCAATCTTTTTAAGCTCCTCAGGGGTAGTTACCTCAATCCCATAAACACCAATAAAGAGCCCGCTCTCCTTCATCAAAGGTAAAGCCTCTTCGCAATTTACCCAGTCTACTGCTCTCCCTAAGGAAACCCACTTGATTGGATTTTGTTTTTCCAATTTAAGCCTGCAGAACCTTTCTACCCTCTGCGGATCCACATTAAAGTTATCCTCCTGTAAAACCACTACCTTTACCCCGTATTTTTTATGCAGGAGCTCTAATTCTTCAATTACCCTCTCCGGTGATTTAGCCCGCCAGGTTAAAAAGTCATTGGGTGAACGCGGATCATACTGGTCCCACTCGTAACAAAAGGTGCAAGCAGAAGGGCATCCTCGTGAAGAAACCACCTCCACAAAAGGCCTCCAGTGGGTATGGCCGACGTATCTATCCATAGGGAATAAATCGTATGCTGGAAGGGGTAAAGAATCTAAGTCTGTAAGTAGAGGCTTGTGCGGTCCAAGGAAGGGTTCTCCATCAATCCGTGAGGCTACTCCGGCTACGTCTTTTAGGTTTTTTTGCTTATCTAAAGCTACAATTAAATCGTAAAAGGACTCTTCTTCTGCCATTACCACAGAGTCTACCGCCGGATTTTTAGTTAAAGTCTCAATGGGTGTAGCGGAGAACCACAAACCTCCTAAAACTATCTTTGTCTGGGGAAGACTACGTTTAATAAGTTTTGCGGCTTCTAAAAAATAATGCACAATAGCAAAACCACCGTAAGAATGGAGCATATCCCCTAAAACCACTACCTCCGGATTTTTTTCCTTAACTTGCTCTACCATAGCGTCCATCTCTATCCCCAAAGCGCGGCAATCCAAAACCTCTACATTCTCGTAGCCCTTCTGACGCACATAGGCTGCCCAGTGAGCATAAAGTTGATTGGGGGCGCGGTGTTCTCCATGCGTAGCCCAGGCTCCCACCCTGGGCATTACAAAAAGTATCTTCATCTCTACCTCCTTTTAAATTATAAAACCCGCATCCGAATAGCAAACCCTTTACTTCTCTGGATGCCTCTGGGTATAGGGAATAATCGGCTTTGTCCAGGGTGTCTGTTGATTAATTACCGCGATCTCTAAAGGACAAACATTAGCAGGGACAGTCAGGGCAAATCTTAAGGCATTCTCAATGGCCTCGGTAGTCATTAAGCGACTGGCATCTGTGGTTATCTCCCTCAGTTTACCGGTTAGCTCGGTATCGGTTACGCCCGGCAAAATAGAGGTAACCTTTATCCCAAAATCCCTTACCTCCCAAAAAAGCGCCTTGGAAAAAGCGCGCAATCCCAACTTTAAAGAACTGTAAACAATAAAATTACGTGGTAAAGGATCACAAAGGGTAGAACCAGAAACAATATTTATAATTGCTCCCTTTTTTCTGGCAATCATCTCATTTATTACTAAACGGATAAGCCGGACATAACCTAAATAGTTGGTATAGGCAAGCCTCTCCATATCCTCTAAGGGTTGCTCCCAGAAAGGGTATTGACTGGAAACACCAGCGTTGTTAATTAAGATATCGATTTTACCAAATCTCTTTTTAGTTTCTACTGCTAAATTCTTTAAATCCTCTAAATTTGTTACATCACAAATAACTGGCAAAACCTTTACCTTATATCTTTTCTTCAATTCTTTAGCGGTATCCTGGAGTTGTTCTTTTCCTCGGGCAGCAATACTGATATTTATTCCTAAACTAGCACAGGTCCTGGCTAAAGCCTTACCGATACCTCGGCTGGCACCGGTGATAATTGCAGTTTTACCTTTTAAGCCCATATCCCCTCCTAAATTTTTGGATCTAAAAAAAGGGGGCTAAAGAACAAAATCAGCAAAAGGGAAAAGCCAAAAGCAAAAAATCCTACCTCAAAACTCTTTTCCAAAACCAAACCCCCTAAAAGGGAACCAATACCTCCAGAAAGAAAACGCACACTGCTATTTAAACTGGCCGCCTCCTTTAAAAACCTTTCGGGTAAATCCGTAAGCAAGGTAGACAATCCGGCGTGGTTAAATGTCCAACCCAACCCCCAGATAATTAAAATAAGAGCGAACAGGCCCAAAGGGAACCTAAAGATAAGAAGGAATACGCTGATTACCATAAGGGATAACCCCAAATTTATAGTTTTAAAACGACCCAATATATCCGCAAGGTATCCCCCCAGGGCTTCACCAAAGATCCCACTCAGGCTGGTGAGGGTAATGAGCATGCTGATGATGGTTTGACTAAAATTAAACCTTTCGGAAAAATAAACCCCCAACCATTGTTGTGTTCCATGATAAAATATACTTATCAAAAAAATATAGGTAAAAAAAGATAATAATCTCTTTTGCTTAAAAAAAGAAAGGTAGTTCGTGCCGGCCTCTGACGGAGGATAAAAATTAGGCAATCCTGCAGACATTAAACAGAGAAGAAGTAAACCCAAAAGTCCAGGGATTATAAAGAGGAAACGCCAATAAAGAAATCCGCTTAAAAAAATCCCCAAAAGAGAGGCCAAAAAGCTAAAACTAAAAAATATACCCACAAGCCTTCCCCTTGTTCTGGGCAGAGAACCTCCGGCTATTAAAATTAAGGCTAAAGGAATTACCGAAGCCCCAAAGACACCCATTAAAAATCTTCCCCAACAGAGAAAGGTAAGATTTTTAGCCAAACCCACTACTAGATTAGCCAACGAAAAAATAGTAAAACAAAATATCTCTATAGCTTTGGCGTTAAATATCTTTAAAAGTGGAGCATAAAAAAGGGCGGCTAAACCATAAGGGAGCATATAGAACCAAACAATCCTCCCTGCCGCGAAGGAAGAAACCCCTAAATCCTTAGCTAAAGAAGGAACAACCGCAGAGCTTGCGCCCACATTAAAGGATAATATCGCTGCCTCTAAACACAAAATTAAGAAGGTTAACCTTTTCATTTTTTATAGAGCGCTCTCTTTCTCTATTACCTCTTTAAATATCTTTAGATTTTCTTGAGAGTGTTTATTGATAAAACCCTCTACCTGCGTATCGTTAAACTTTGCCTGGGGGTCCATTTCAAAATGCTGTATCCAGCTCATCTCAATCCCTTCTGGCTTTGGCGTATACAGCCAGATAATCTTCATAAACTTAAAGGGAAACTTAGGTTCTTCCCTTTCTGCATAGGCAAAATAATTCTCCTTAAATAAAAGACGCCAAGACTGCCAGCTACGGCCTTCGTCATCGGTGAGGCGAAAGGTAATCCTGTTGCCTTCTCTTTTAATTATCTTTGCCTCTTTGTATTCTCCACCAAAAAGCTCTGTCCAACGCTCAATATCATTAGAGATATCAAAAACCTTATCGTAGGGAGCCTTGATAATTATAGAATTAACCGTATGACCCATATCCCTTCCTCCCTTTTCAGTGTCCTGTAATAACCGCCCCCTTCACCTACGAGGTGGGCTGATTCTTCTACTGGATTATCCCTACCACCCTTGCCCAGCTGGCGCCGGTGGCTTTTATCTTTACAGGAAAACAGGCTACCTTAAAACCAACCGGGGGCAACTTCTCTAAATTCGCCAAGCGCTCAATATGGACAAACTCGCGCCTCCTTCCATAAAAATGCACCGGGTATAATCTTTTAGGGTCTCTAGTTTGCAAAAATTCCTTGAGCATATATTTATAAGGCCGGTCAATCCCCATAGTATCTACACCAAAAATCTTTATGCCCTTATCTAAAAGATAATCAATACTGGAGGGCTCCAGCCCCGGATAATCCGTAAAATATCTCTCTGTGCCAAAGAGCTTATCCGAACCAGTATATAAAAGAACTATCTCTAAGGGTTTAAGGTGATGACCTATTTTCTTTAAAGCCTCTTCTAAATCCTGCGCGCTGATAGCTTGAGGCGCTTTTTTATAGCTAAGATCAAGTTTTACCCCATCCTGGAAACACCACTCCAAAGGGATCTCCTCGCTAAACTTTGCCCTTCTCCCTTGGCAAGATGAGCCGTAATGGAAGGAATAATCCAGGTGCGTGCCACAATGCACAGCCGAATGCACTATCTCCAAAGATAAAAACTCTTCCTCGGGGAATTCCTCTTTTTTAATCAGACGCCTACCCAAAAGATAAGAGATCCTCCCCTTTAAGGTTTTACCCATCAAAAGACGGTTAAACCTCTCTATGCCTTGCTTATGCGAGATGCGTTCAATTCTAACCTTATGCACCTCAAAAGCCTGATCATCGATAGGAAGACTCAAATCAATAATCTGCATTAATCAAGTTACGGGTTGCTCTTCTTTTTATTAATTATCTCCACAATCTCTAAAGGGGTAGAAAACTTACTGATCTCTTTATTCTCAATCTTTACCCCGAAATGTTTACCTAAAGCAATAGCTAACTCCACCATCTCCGTAGAATCCACTCCCACAGAATCATATAACCTTTTATCCTCCACTACCTCATCTTGCCCTACATCTAAAATTTCCGCAATTACCTTAATTAACTCTTCCTTGGAAACCATAATCTTGCACCTCCCTTAAATCATTTCTCCACGGCTAAAACTACATTTACCCCTCCCCTGCCCCGGGATAAAATAAGGGCTTTTTTTATCTCTCTGGGTTTAGCTACATTGGGTGTGTAGTCCAGGTCACAATAGGGATCAGGCATCTGGTAATTGATAGTAGGCAAAACCAAACGGTGTTGCATAGAAAGAAGGGTGGTGATTAAATCCAAGGCGCTTTGCGCCCCTAAAAGATTTCCATACATACTCTTAGGCGCACTTAAGGCTATATCGATAAGATTTTTACCAAAAACTTCCTTTAAAGCCCGGGTTTCTAAATAATCACCCATAACTGTACCTTCCCCATCCAAACAGATATAATCCACTTCCTCTTTACGCCAGCCCGCATCCTTAAGGCATGCATTAATAGCATAAACTAAAGCCTCACAGGAGGGAGCATAACGTAGATAATGATAACCATCGCAGGAAAATCCTACCCCTTTAAGATAACCGTAAATATGGGCGCCTCTTTTCTGGGCATGGGCCTGCTTTTCCAAAACCACAATCCCGGATCCCTCTGCTAAAACAAAGCCATCGCGGTAAAGGTCATAAGGTTTATAAGCCTCTTGGGGTTTAAGGTTATTTTTGGATAAATAACCAGAGGTATTCGCACACAAAAGCGCATAGGGAGTAATGGGTGCCTCCATCCCCCCGGCTAAAACATAATCGTTTTTCCCCTCTAAAATTATCTTTGCGCCATACCAAAGAGAAAGACCAGAGGAAGCCCGGTCGCAAACTACAGTTTTGCTATAACCTCTAAAGCCATAATAAATGGTAATCTGACCTTGAGGGGCAGCGGGAAACCAGGCGGAAGCCATATAAGGAGAAATACCCTCTCTACCCTCTAAATACATATCGCGCAGTTCTGTTTCCGCAAAGAGCCAGCCTCCCAAGGCATTACCCATAAAAACACCGATTCTTTTTTTATCAATGTTATTTAAATCAATGCGGGCATCAGCGAGCGCCTGCTCTGCCGCTACCAATGCCATATGCGAAAAAACATCGATCTTTTTTATTAAGCGACTGGGCAAATGGGAATAATGGTCTAATTCGTGGATCTGACCGGCAATCCTAGAAGGGTACAGAGAGGCATCAAAACGTTTAATCTCATCTATAAAGGATTGAGCGCGTTTTAGGTTTGCCCAGAAGGTTTCCTTTTTTAAGCCCGCGGGAGAAACTACCCCTATACCGGTGATGGCGACGCCTTCTTTCATTTTATATACCGTAACGCTTAAAGATGATACTGGAGTGAATCCCTGAAAAACCACTACTTGTTTTTAAGATATAATTAACCAGCGCCTCTCTGGCTTTATTGGGAATATAATCTAAATCACAGGCTGGGTCTGGCTCTTCTAAATTTATGGTGGGCGGAAGAATATTTTTTTTAAAGATCATTGCGCAGAGCACACTCTCTACACTGTTAGCTGCGGCTAAGGGATGACCCAGCATAGATTTAATAGAGCTTATGGGAATCTTATACGCCTGCTCTCCAAAGAATATCTTATAGGCATTGGTTTCAAAGACATCGTTTTGTGGCGTAGAAGAACCATGGGTATTGATATAATCAATCTTTTCCTTTTCTATACCGGCATCCTTAAAAGTATCCTCTAAACACTGGACCATCGCCAAACCATCCTGGGGTAAATCCGTCATATGGTAGGCGTTACAGCTTGTGCCATAGCCAACGACTTCACAATAAATATCAGCGTTCCTTCTTTTAGCGTGCTCCTCTTCCTCTAAGATAAGGATGCCGCACCCCTCGGAAAGGACAAAACCGTCTCTATCTTTATCAAAGGGTCGACTGGCCCTCTTGGGCGCATCGTTTCTTTTGGAGATAGCACCGATTACATCAAAGGCGCCAAAGGTAATGGGGGTAATTGGTGCCTCACTTGCACCCGCGATAATTAGATCCTGCCTTCCCTCCCGAATCAATTCATAAGCAAAACCTAATGAATCCGTTCCGGCGGTACAACCAGTAGAAACAGTACAGTTTATTCCTTTTAAACCATAACGGCTGGCGATCTCGTTGGAGGGGGTATTAAACATAGCGGCATCGTAAAGATAGGGGCGCCCCTTACGGGGGTCGATAGGGTTTTTCCCCCAATCCGTAACTAAAAGAAATTCCTCCTCCATAAAACGCGTTCCACAAATGGCATTGGCTAAAACCACACCTACCCTGAAGGGATCTATCCTTTTAAAATCAATCTTGCTATCCTCTATTGCCTGTTTGGCTCCGGCAAGGGCAAATTGAACGTATCTATCCATGCGCTCAGCCTCTTTTAAAGATATCCCAAAACGTGTTGGTTCAAAATTTAGGTCCTGCGCCGCAATCTTAGAGTTAAAGAGGCTTACATCAAAATTCTCTACCCGCTCCACAAAAGACTTACCGGCAATCAAGTTCTGATAAAAGACCTCTTTATCCTCCCCTGCCGGACTAATTATTCCTAATCCCGTAATTACTACTTTAGGCATCCTTTATCTTTTTCTATAAACCTTAAAAACTATCTTTCCACCATCAGGGCAGGTTACGGTATCGATACCCTCCGGATCATCCATAAAGAAAAAACGCGCTCCAAAATTTAAGGCAAAAAGGGCAGGAAAAGCACAATGATAAGCTGCGCCGCAAAAGTCTTGTGGACATCTTAAGCCCCTCACCACAAACTTATCTCCTACTTTATAACCGTAGCTACACCCGCCCTTGGACTTTACCACCTCTAAAACCATCTCTTGGGGTTGCGGACCCTTATACCCCGGGTCTTTCCTCACCTCCTCAATCTTTCCCTCTCTATCAAAAATCTCCACCTTAAAGCTTAACTTTCCTCCGTCAGGACAGGTAACCTCCAAAGAGCGCTGATTCTCTGAAAAAGGAAAACGCGCTCCAAAGCTTAAAGCGTAAATTACCGGAAATAAAACATGCGCCAAGCCTAAACAGAAATGCTTTGGTGGATGGGTAAAATCCTCTAAGATTAGCTGGTCACCCTCCTTATAACCGTGATAGCAATCCCCTTCTACTTTTATTACCGTAAGCCTTAAGCGAGGAAATACTGTATTTATTGTTTCTTGAGCGTCCTCTCTGGGCAATAAATTCTTTAACTTACCTATTAGTTCCTCCTGGGTAAAAAATCTCCTTTCTCTCTCCACGCGGTGTACCAGCTCTACAATTTTTTTATTTAAGGGGGTATGGTAGGAATGAGCCCTGCCTAATTTTACGAAAGCGCCGTTAATATAATCAATCTCTGAGGGTTTATGCCGGCGGATACTTTGCAGAATAGAACCATAAAGAGGCTCCTTGCTTAAATTTAACATCATCTGCGCATAAATCCTTGCTGCCTCCTGGCGTCTAAGGGAGGTTAATTTATATATGCGTTCGGCAGGAAAATCTCCTAAATCCTTTAACTCTATATCTGCCTTTTTTATTGCACCCAAGCCTTCCTGCCAAATGCCTATGGCAATCTCAGAAAGCTCTAAATCTGCAAAACAGGCCTGGATGCTCTGGTTAAGCAGGGCGGGGATACAATTGTTTGCATTAAGAAAAACCTTTAGCCATTTCCTTGCCTCTATATCTTCTACCACCTCTACAGTGAAGGCTTTAGCAAAAGCCTGCGCTACCCTTTGCAATTGCTCCTGGGGTATATTAAAGGCTTTGCCCAAAACCCACCTCCCTTCAAAGTTATGTAAGATTTCTCCCTCCGCTAAAAGTGTGGCGCCAAAAAGAACAATACTGCTCAGAATTCTTTCTTGAGGAAAGAACCGCGCCAAAATCTCCTCTGCGCCGATGCCGTTTTGGGTACTTACTACAATTGCATTTTTTAAATATTTAAGGTTCTCTTCCGCCGCGGTGGCTAAATCCGGCATCTTCACCGCAAAGACAGCCAAATCCGCCTCAACCCAAAGACTTTCCCCTGCCTCTATATTGACCTTTAAATCTTGACGCACACCCTTTATCCTTAAACCCTCTCTCTTAATCTTCTCTACGCTTCCTTTGCGACCAACTAGACAGATATCTAGACCTTTATCTTTAAGATAGCCTGCGACCAATCCCCCGATCGCTCCTGCGCCAATAACCGCTACTTTCATTCTTCAATATAATTTTTATAGGGTATATTTAGTTTATCGAAAAGCTTCTGCATCATCTCTTTAAAAGCTGGCGGAACCTCTTTAAAAAAGGCTTTAATGAGATCCTCTTCTTCTACCTCTTGAGCCTTCCTTTCTTTGGCGAGCATCTCCGCAGATTCCTTAACTAACCTTTGGGCAATACTGCGATGGAATTGGGGAAGGCGGAAGATAACCCTTTCGAAGATTTCTTTTGCCTTTGGGTTCCAGTTTAGGGTCTCCATCTTAATCCAGGGTTGTAAACACAGCTTCAGTCATCTTTTCCTCTGCCGCAAAGAAACGAAAATCGCTAAAGCCTAATTCTCCCGTAATCAGGTTATCCGAAACTGCTAAAACCGCTGCTACCCTTACCTGATAAAGATTGGCAATGGTCACAAAGGGGCTGCTGACCATATCCACAGAGATGGCCCCTTTCTTGATATAAGAATTTACAATATCTTTTGTTTCTCTAAAAAGGGCATCGGTAGTCCAGACCCCACCCCTGTGGATGTTGCCTATTTTTTTAAAAATCTCCTCCAAGCGCAAGGTAAGCTCTTTATCCACCGCCGGCTCAAAATCATCCTGTACATAATAACCGCTAGCACCATCACCACGGATAACCTTATCCACAATAACAAAATCCCCAATCTGGATTTCCTTTTTTAAGGCACCGCAGGAACCAATCCTGATTAAGGTTTTTATTCCACCAGCGCATAAGAGTTCGCTAACAAAAGCTGTATCCGGAGCGAAAAAACCACCATTTCCTACAGTAACCCTCTTACCTTTATATATCCCTGTCCAGAAGGTATAACCCAAAAAGGTAAAGTTCTTTATTGGATTTTCTAAATACTGTAAACAACGCTGCGCCCGTTGCAGCTGACCGCTGACTATAGCTATCTGACCAAAATCGCCCTCCTTAAACTGCAAAAATTGTAATAGTTGGTGAGGCTCTAGGTGTATTTCTCTTTCCATCATAAGACTTACTCCTTCCTTAAGAAACCTCTCTTAAAGCCTGCTTGTCAATCTTTCCCACTCTATTTTTAGGTAGCTCTTTTAAAAAGACAAAGCCTTGAGGCATCTTAAAATGCGCCAGCTGCTTGCGTAAAAACTCCTTTAACTCCCCTAGGTCTATCTGCTCGTTTTCCTGGGGAACAATAAAGGCCTTGGGCACTTCTCCGCGCAACGCATCCCTAACCCCTATTACCGCTACCTCTTTTACCTTAGGATAAAGTTGAATCTTCTCTTCCACCTCCCCAGCAAAAACCAATTCTCCACTCACCTTAATTATATCCTTTTTTCTCCCTACAATATAAAAAAGACCCTCGTTATCCTTATAAGCAATATCCCCGGTTTTCAACCAACCGTCTTCTGTAAACACCTCCTTGGTTAACTCTGACTCTTTATAATAGCCAAGCATAACCGCTTTTCCCTTTACCCAGAGCTCTCCCCTTTCTCCGCAAGAAACCTCATTGCCAACTTCATCTACTATTTTTGCCTCCATCTGAAAACCAAACCTTCCAATGCTATTTATCTTTCTTTCATCGGGTGGAGAAAAGGTATTAGGTGCACTGGTCTCGGTCATACCCCAACCATTTAAAAGAATTGCCTGGGGACAAAGCTGATGAAAACGCTCCAAAAGGGCCGCTGAAGAGGGCGCACCAAAAACTACCGCATAACGCAGAGAGGAAAGCTCAAACCTTCCATATTCTTTTAAAGAAAGGATAGCCACATACATCGAGGGCACAATACAAAAGATAGTTACCCTATGCCTTTCAATATGCTTTAAAAATTCTAAAGGATGAAAGCGCTCCATCAGGATCATCTTTGCCCCAAAACGAAGCATCAAAAGAAGATAATCTAACCCCCCCAGGTGCGAAAAGGGCACTCCCCCGGTAAGAAAAATATCCTTATTAGTTATCCCTAAGAAGTGATGGATAGTCTCTACCGGATAATCTAAATTGTTATAGCTTAACATTACCCCTTTAGGGTGACCGGTAGTGCCGGAGGTATAAAATATAGAAGAAAGCGCCTCTTCATCTAAATTAACCGGCGGCTCTTTAGCAGGAGACCTTTCTAAGATCTCCTCCCAAAGGCTAAACTGGGTATCCTTTCCTTGACAAAGGATGATCTCCTTTAAGGCTGGACAACTTTTCTTTATCTCTTTTAGATCGCTATCCTTTTTAGGCTGGGTGATCAAGACCTCCACCTCGCTGTGTTGAAGAAAGTTTATCAACTCCTGCTGGGTAAGCATAAAGTCTAAGGGCACCAATACCCCGCCTATGCTAAATACCCCTAAATAACTAAAGATAATCTCCGGGATATTGGAAAGAAAAAGTGCCACCTTAGGGGATTGTTTATACTGAGAACAAAGGTAATTGGCTAACCTGAAGGAGATTTGCCTTAACTCTAAAAAGCTTACCCTTCTTTCCCCAAAGACAAAAGCAGTCTCTTCTGCTAAAGCCTCAGCATTTTTTATGAGGAGTTCCTTTACCCGCATTTTAGTAAAATTTAAATAGTAAAATTTTACTATTTTAAAGGCAACTGTCAAGAATTTTTTTAATTTAAAAAAATATTAAAAAATTTTTAATTTCGCTAAACACTCTAAGTGGGGGGTATGAGGGAAGAAATCAAAGGGTTCAAGGAAGTCTATTTTGTAACTGGCGCTTAAGTCCTTTAGGTCTCTGAGGAGGCTTTGGGGATTGCAGGAAGAATAAAAGATACCTTTCGGTTTAAGCCTTAAGATTTGTCTTCTTACCTTAGCGGAGATACCGGCGCGTGGTGGATTAAGGGTTAAAACATCAATATCTTTATAAAAAGTTCTATTAAGGCTTAAGAAGCTCTTTACCTCTGCGTTTAAAAAGGAGATATTTTTTATGTTATTGACTTGCGCATTTTTAAAAGCCAATTCTACACTCCGGGGATTAATCTCCACCCCCCAAACAAAGTCTGCGCTTTTAGCTAAATAGAGTCCTATACATCCTAAACCGCAAAAAAGGTCTAATACCTTTTCTCTGCCGGTTAATTGTGCATAGTCTCTTACCTTGGAATAGAGGTCTTTTATCCCCAAAGAATTTACCTGAAAAAAGGAGTCAATCCCTATATAAAAAGTAAAATCGCCTAAGGTTTCTGTAATAAACGGTTCTCCGTAAATAAGCTCCTTTTTTTCAAAAACTACCGCATCGGATAAAGAATCGTTAATTATCCAGTAGATAGACATGATTTTTCCTTCCAATTCTAAAGCGCTTAAATATTTTACCAGCCCCTCCTTATTAAGACTAAAAACGCCTGTGGTCACCAGGCCAAGCATTATCTGGTGCGTAAATCTTGTCTGACGTAAAATCAGATTTCTTAAAAAACCTCTATGCCTCCATTTATCGTAAACCGGGTAGCCCTGCATCTCGAAGAAACCCTTTACCGCCGCTAATATCTTTCCTGCCTCCGGGGAAAAGATTAAACATTCCTTTATGTCTATAATCCTTCTTTTCTTAAAGGTATCGTTGCGGCCATAGAGCCCACAGATTATCCTTTCATCTTTTGCAAAGGTAAACTCCATCTTATTGCGGTAAAACCAATTCTCGTAAAAATTAAAAGGCTTTAGTTCGGTTTTCAATCCATAGGAAGTAATTAATTCCTCAAGTCCTTTCTTTTTAAGCTTAAGCTGTTCAGGATAATCTATATCCTGAAAGGCACAACCTCCGCATTCTCCAAAATGTCTGCAGATCTTAAAGGCGTGCATTAAAGCATTAGTTCCTTTAGCTTCTTCCTGGGGGTAGGTTTAGGAAGAGCAGCGGGAACGCCTAAGGCAATCACCGCTTCTAATTCTAAATCCTCTTTTAAGTTAAGAAGGCTGTTCACCTCGTTGCGTTTATTTAGAATCTCCCCTAACCAGCAGGCACCCCACCCTAAAGAATGGATATACAAAAGCATATTCTGGACACAGGCGCCAATAGCCAAAAGGTCCTTTTCGTAATGATAGGAAGAACTTTTATCCAAAAATACAAGGATAACCTTATCCGCCTCTCTGATGATACTTCCGTAGTGGGTAAAATTTGCCAGGGCATCCTTTTTTTCTCCCCCTAAAAGCAAAAACCTCCAGGGTTGGTTATTCAAACCCGAAGGCGCCCAGCGTCCGGCTTCTAAAACTTGAAGGGCCTTTTGATAGGGGATATCTTCTTTTTTAAACTTACGGATAGAACGCCTTTCTTTAATTAAATTTAAGACATCCATACCGGATTATTATAAAAAACTAAAGAAAGTGCCTCTCTAATAACCCGCAATAAAGTCTATAAGAATAACTTGCCATAAAAAAAGACTTTATCCTTTATAAAGGTTTAGAGAAACCACCCACCAAGAGGGTATAGCCCTGTTAAAACTTTAAACTTGCTATTCATTATACCACCAGACAACGCAGGATTAAAGGGGTTTTTGGTGAGATATATGGTAAAGTTTATAGAGATACTCACGCTTAATCTTCCTTATGAATATAAAAGCCGTTATGGCTATAGTCTCAGAGAACAATACAACATTTAGCTATCGATAACACAACATCGACAACCCTCTTGTAGAAGCTACAGAGTTATGCTCAAAAGGGCATGGTAGCTCTAGCTACATTAACTATTAATCTTTATTCTCCGGTGTATCTTGTGGGATAGTTTGAGGGGAATTATCTTCTGGTATTTCTTGAGGTGTATTGTTTAGAGAGGGCTTTTCGGAAGGGTCTTGCCTGGTGTATCTTTCCATTATAGATTTGGCTTTTTCTTTGGAAAGATAGGCTAAAGAAACAGAGGTAAGAAAAAAGAGGATAGCCAATATTACGGTTAATTTTACAAAAAAAGAGCTGGTCTTTGTGCCAAAGAGAGATTCTATTCCTCCCAGGGATTCAATTAATCCTCCGCTTCTTCCCCTCTGCACCAGAATCGTACCTAAAAGAAGAACCGCAATCAATATATGCAAAAACAAAATTAAATTATAAATCATGCGCAGGCGTTCTTTGCAATCTGGATAAAACTAAAAGCATCTAAAGACGCTCCTCCTACTAAAGCGCCATCGATATCGGGTTGGTCAATCAGCTCCTTAATGTTAGAGGGTTTAACACTTCCGCCATAAAGGATACGTAGGCTTTCCGCAAAGCCACTGGAAAAGTTATCTTTAAACCAGTTGCGGATAAAGCGATGCACCTCTTGAGCTTGTTGCGGGGTAGCGGTCTTTCCCGTTCCGATTGCCCAGACCGGTTCATAGGCGATCTCTAGACCAAGCAGATCCTCGATCTTAAAATCTTTTAGGCAACCTTCCAATTGTTTTCTTACCACCTCTATGGTCTGATTTGCCTCTCTTTCGGCTAAGGTCTCTCCAATACAACAGATAGGATTTAGGCCGGTGGCTAAGGCTGTCTTTATCTTTTTATTTATATCTAAATCTGTCTCCTTAAAATATTCTCTACGTTCAGAATGCCCCAAGATAACAAACTCACAACCGCAATCCTTAAGTAAAAGGCAGGAAACCTCACCGGTATAAGCACCCTCCTTCTCCCAGAACATATTCTGAGCACCTAATTTTATCTCTGTATCCTGGATTACCTCATAGACTGCACCTAAACTGGTAAAGGGAGGGCAAAGCACAACCTCTGCTTTAGTAAAATTAGCTAACTCCTTTTTAATTGCTTCGGCAAGCTGACATGCCTCATTGGTAGTCTTATACATCTTCCAGTTTCCCACGATTAAAGGTTTACGCATAATTTTTAATTATTTTTCTGCAATAACGGCGATTCCGGGCAGTTGTTTCCCCTCCAAAAATTCCAAAGAGGCTCCGCCTCCTGTAGACACATGGGTAAGTTTATCCGCTACCTTAAACCTTTTAGCTGCCGAAACAGAATCCCCTCCTCCCACAATAACCCTTGCTTCCTTTAGGGTAGTCAAATAAAGGCTAATATCCTTTGTCCCCTGACTATAGAGATCCTTTTCAAAGATTCCTAAAGGGCCATTCCAGAGAATAGTTTTAGCGTTTTTTAGTTCTCTTTTAAAAAGCTCTATAGTTTTTGGACCAATATCCACAGCGATAAGCCCGGATTCAATGCTCTCTACAATTTTTTTTACGGTGGGATTTTCTATATTATCCACTACTAAATGGTCACAGGGTAGGACTATCTTTACCTTTCGTTTTTCTGCTTCCTGTATAATCTCCTTAGCCAAAGAAAGCTTTTCTTTTTCCACTCGAGAATTGCCGACCTCCTCCCCCCTGGTCTTTAAGAAGGTATAAGCCATTGCCCCCCCGATAAGAAAGGTATCAGCCTTTTGCATGAGATTATTAATTACTCCGATCTTATCCGAAACCTTGGCACCACCTAAGATTACCACATAAGGCTTCTGAGGATTAAGCGCCCAGCTTAAAGAGTTTAGCTCCTCCTCCATCAGTAAACCCAAACAGGAGGGTAGATATTTAGCGATTAAAGTAGTGGAGGTGTGTGCACGATGGGCAGTGCCAAAAGCTTCATTAACGTAGATATCCGCTAAACTGGCTAACTCTTTAGCAAAATTTTCCTCTCCCTCTTCTTCCTCCGGATGGAATCTCAAATTCTCTAAAACTATAACTCTCAGGCTTGTCCTCTCTATGGCCTGTTTGATTTCTTTTCCTACACAGTCATCCAGTTTTTCTACGGGTTCAGATAAAAGCTCAGAAAGCCTTTTAGCTACAGGGTTAAGGCGCAATTCTTCCACCGCTTTCCCCTCCGGTCTTCCCAGATGACTCATCAGGATTAACTTTTTTGCTCCCTTATCCAAAACATACCTTATAGTGGGCAAAGCCTCTTTTATGCGTGTATCGTCAGTGATATTCTTTTCCTTATCTAAAGGAACATTAAAATCTACACGCACAATTACCTTTTTATTTTTAAAATCTAAATCCTTTACGGTAAGCTTAGACATCTCTCCTCCTCTATAGCCTCACGTATTTTTAACTATAAGCTCTGAACTAATAATTTTTATAATCCTTTTTTAATGATGTGCTCAATAAGGTCTACCACCCTGCAGGAGTAGCCCCATTCGTTATCATACCAGGCAATTACCTTTACAAAGTTATTTCCAATCACCTTGGTCATCTTTGCGTCCACAGTAGCAGAGCTGGAGGTGTGATTAAAATCTACAGAAACCACATCTTCATCGGTATAATCCAAAATTCCTTTTAAAAAAGATTGGCTGGCTTCTTTGAAGGCTTTATTTATTTCTTCTGCAGTGGCTTCTTTTTTTAAAGTGCAGCTCAAATCTACCACCGAAACGTTAGCTACAGGAACCCGAATAGCAAAACCATCGAGCTTCCCTTTTAATTCTGGGATGACCAAACCAATTGCTTTTGCCGCCCCGGTAGAGGTAGGAATCATCGAAAGGGCAGCGGCACGGGCACGACGCAAATCCGCATGGGGCAGATCCTGTACCCTTTGATCATTAGTGTAGGCATGAATAGTGCACATTAAACCCTTTTCGATTCCCCAAAGGTCATTTAATATCTTAGCCACGGGCGCTAAACAGTTAGTAGTGCAGGAAGCATTAGAGATTACCTGATGATTTTGGGGGTCGTATTTATCCTCATTTACCCCTAAAACAACGGTAATATCCTCTCCCTCTGCTGGCGCAGAGATAATTACCTTTTTTGCTCCGCCTTTGCTGATATGATTAATTGCTCCTTTTACGAGTTTACCTTTTTTATTTACGCCGTCGTTCTTTACCGTAAAAAGCCCGGTAGATTCTACTACTATCTCTATACCTAAATCTTTCCAGGGTATCTCGGCGGGATCGGCTTTAGAAAAAACCTTTATCGGCTTATCGTTCACTACAATAGTATCACCTTCCGCACAAACGTTTCCTCCCGGAAAACGGCCATGCACGGAGTCATATTTTAAAAGGTGGGCTAAGGTTTTAGCATCGGTAATATCATTTACCGCTACCAGCTCTATATCCTTAGAATCCCTTTCTAAAATAGCCCTTCCCACCATTCTTCCAATCCTTCCAAAACCGTTAATACCGATTTTTACCGCCATGGCTCCTCCTTTTTAAGAATTATAAATTCACTTCTCTTAAATATCTTGCTGCTATTTCAGGAGGGGTAAAGACTAAATAAAAACCACTCCCCCATTCAAAGCCCGCTAGCCGCGTTAATTTAGGCATTATCTCGATATGCCAATGATAAGAGGTATGAATATCCGTATTCACCGGCGAGGTGTGAATAATATAGTTATAGGGGTGCTCGCCTAAAACCTTTTTTAGCCTAACTAAACTTTCTTTAAGAATCGGGGCTAATTTTTTTAAGAGGTGGTCGTCTATTCCTCCAAATTCTATAAGGTGCTCTTTAGGCATAATCCAGGTCTCAAAGGAAAACCTGCTGGAAAGGGGACAAAAAGAAACAAAATCTTCGTTCTCCGTAACAATCCTTTCCTTTCCGTTTTCCTCTTCATAAGCAAGCAGATCGCAAAAGATACAGCGCTCTCTATATTCGTAATAATCCCGTGCACCCTTTAATTCCTCCTTTACATTTTTAGGCACCATAGGTAGAGCGATTAACTGTGAATGTCCATGCTCTAAGGAGGCCCCGGCTTCAAAACCTACGTTTTTAAAGATTAAGAGATATTTAAAGCGCCTGTCCTTTCGTAAATCCAGAGCTCGTGAGCGGTAGGCCCTTAAGATATATTCAACCTCTAATTCACTTAATTCCGGTATATCTTTATAATGGTGGGGACTATCAATAATTACCTCATGGGCGCCAATCCCGTTGGAAAGGTCATAAATACCCAGGGCTTGTTTATCTAAATCTCCTTCAATCCGTAAAGCAGGAAATTTGTTGGGCACCACCCTTACCTTCCATCCCGGGCTATTGGGCTGACGCTGTTCCTCTGAGATGGCTTCAATCTCTGGGGGGGTAAGATTCTCATGCCCAAGACAGAAAGGACAATCCTTTTCTCCCTTCCAGCTAAAAGGACTAACTAGAAAGTCTTTAGGTAAAGCCGGTTCTTCTACATTTACCACCACCCATCTACCTACAATAGGGTCTTTTCTTAACTCGGGCATAATTATACCTTAGTCTCCTTTAAAAATTTAGCTGCCTCTTCAGGTAAAGTAGGACAGATATAAAAGCCGGTTCCCCATTCAAAGCCCGCTACCCTGCTGAGATTGGGGGTAATCTCAATATGCCAGTGATAATCCTCCTCGATAGTAGACCAATAACCTGGATAAGGATGTCTAAAAGGTGCGGTATGTAATACATAATTGTAATGGGGATCGCCCAGGAGCACCTTCATCTTCAAAAGGGTCTTTTTTAAAACCTTGGCTAAACCCCTAATGTCCTCGCCAATCTTACAGAAATCCGGAGAATGCCTTTTGGGAAGAATCCAAACCTCAAAAGGAAAGCGAGGAGCAAAAGGGACCAAAACCACAAAACCGTCTTCATCCATAACTACCCGCTCATTTTGAGCCAGTTCTTGATGGATAAGATCACAGAAGATACAGCGCTCATGATAATCAAAATAAAACTTTGCTCCCTCTAATTCCTCCTTTACCCTTTTTAAGTTTACCGGTGTAGCAATAAGCTGAGAACGACTATGCAGAATTGAACCCCCTGCAGCAGTCCAACCAAAATTCTTAAAGATTAAAACATATTTTATACGCTTATCCTTTTCTATCTCCTGGAAGCGCATGCAGTAAGTATAAAGCACATCTGCAATATTCTCTTCACTCAAATCCGCCATGTTGCCAATATGTTGAGGTGTCTCTATGATAATCTCGTGATTACCCACGCCATTGATCAAATCATAAGGACCTCTCCCTTTCTTCCAGAGCTCCCCCTCTTTACTTAAAAAAGATTTTTTTGCCGAAACCACCCTTACCCGCCACCTACCTTCTCTATCCTTAATAGAAAATATCTCTGGAGGGGTGAGCCCTTCCTTGCCCACACAGAAAGGGCATTCCTTTTCCGGAGGGTTAACCATGGGGGCGAAGTCCTTTGGCCTTTTTGCCCTTTCCGTAGCAATAATTACCCATCTTCCTAATATAGGGTCTTTACGTAACTGCGGCATTTTTAAAAATTTAAGATTTAGCCTATGCTTGTTTTTTGATTTAGATAATAGGGAAAGTATTATAACAATTAAAAATCAATTTGCAAGTTTTTCTTTAAATTTGGTTGGGAAGGGGAAGAAAGACCGCCCCCCTTTTAAAAGGTTTAAGAAAGCTTAAGCGAATCAGTTTTAAAGTCTTTTTAGATTTAAAAGGGCTCTTTAAAGATTTTAGGCCCAAAACAGCAAAGGCACAATTTAAGTGCAAAAAATTTGCACCCCCCAGAGCAACGAGCTTGCGCCGAGAATACATTTTACCAAGGGAGAGGGTTAGAGTATAGAAAGAACTCCGACACCCAAAATGGCTATCTGCCTGGATATGAACCAAGCTCAGCTTCAGCAAACCCGCAGTGGTTATGAAGCCCTTGCTGATTTATCCGGCCCGCCCAAACATTCACCTAATACTATTTCCAAGGAGAAGACAGAATATCTCCTCAAGCTTAAGGCAAAATATAAACGCTGAGGCGCTGAGCAGGTAAAAATACTTGAAGATGTGCCTGTATCCGCCAAGACCATCCGTAAGATATGGCGCCAGAAAGGTTTTGCCAATTATCTCAATGAGCATCTCAAGAAATATAAACTCCTCCCTCCTTGAGGGAGGTCGTCAAAGCGATAAGGGCTCTGAATATGGTGGCAGCTGCTCAGCAAAAAACCCTCGGCTTATACCCTTGCTCTTGAATCAGCCGGCCAAAAACATCACACAGTACCAGCGCCTGCTCACCGATTTCAGTCTGACATAGAGACAGTGCATCACTTAATTGAGTTAGCGCTCTATGAAATTGAAACCTTTACCGAGAGGGCTAATTTTATGGAAGGGGCTTATACCTATCAGCTATTTTTTAATCTCCAAAGGCCGAATACTTATAAAGGGAACGCATCTGCCTGGCCATTGGCTAAAGAAAAGAATGCGAATATTACAAAAGAAGCGCGCATCCTCCCACCGCTAGACCTTGCTGCCTTACTTAACAAAAGGCTTGTTCTTATTAGCCCGGAGGGGATAAGAGGTATCTTGCGTTCCCTTTTTATATTTTGAAAATCACCTGCAGGGATAATCCCTTCTGAAAGTTTTAAAACCACACAGATTTATTATCCTTATTTAGATAAACCTCATCTATACCTAAACCGTAAACTCCTGTTGCAGGCTTAGGGGTGGCTGGTTTGGTAGAAGAAGTTGAAGCCGAAGTGCTTCCTGGGGTACCTGGGGAACCCCAAGTGCAGACGGGCCAGAGGTTTTTTGAAT
>FWPU01006995.1_pt1 | contig 21512 bp, 10 predicted proteins | sample 2228361 | NCBI WGS metagenome assembly FWPU01 (sample SAMEA103939777, study PRJEB20133) | metagenome
ACCCTCACCCGGCGCTGCGCGCCGGCCTCTCCCTGGCAGGGAGAGGCGTCTTTTCTCTGCCGTGCAACTGCGATGTGCAAACCGTCACTCCGTCGCGCCAAGCGACGTCGACTCCTCTCCCTCGCCCTGGCTAGGGCGAGGGAGAGGATGAAAGGTGAGGGAGTGGGTCGAACGTCGATCCACGACGCAACCCACCCTCACCCGGCGCTGCGCGCCGGCCTCTCCCTGGCAGAGAGAGGCGTTTCTTTGTTGCTTCGTTTGGAACAGACGGCAGCCTTCTGTCCGCTTACTCGACCGACCAAACCCTACCAGCAGGCAATGTAGGGGCGACCCGGTGGGTCGCCCGGCGGGGACGTGGTGGGCGCGCACGCCGGATGATGCGGTGCCATCGCGCACGATCGCACCAGGGCGACGCACCGCGTCGCCCCTACATGCACCGCGTGATCGACCCTCACCCGGCGCTACGCGCCGGCCTCTCCCTGGCAGGGAGAGGCGTTTCTTTGTTGCTTCGTTGGGAACAGGCGGCAGCTTTCAGTCCGCTCACTCGACCGACCAAACCCTACCAGCGGGCAATGTAGGGGCGACCCGGTGGGTCGCCCGGCGGGGTGGCCTGCACGTACGGTCGCCGCGTTGGTTCACCGTGGGACCATCGTGCTCGATCGCACCAGGACGACGCACCGCGTCGCCCCTACAATTTGTGCGTGAGGGGGTGCGTGGCCGCAGGAACATGCTGGCACTCCGGCTGCAGGGCGACGCACCGCGTCGCCCGCACACCATACGGATACGCGCGTGGTGCAGACGATCGCGCACGCGACCGGCGGGGAATGTAGGGGCGACCCGGTGGGTCGCCCATTGGGTGCGGAGCACGTACCGTAGCCGCGTTCGGGCACATCCGGCCGGGGTGCACGCTGGTGCCAGGGCGGCGCGCCGCGTCGCCCGTACAATTTTTGCGTGACACAGAGCGATACCCTTCGATCGTCGGTGCGTGATTTGGGGCATGTTCAGCGTCGGTGCGGGGAGGGGGATTGGCGCGGCATTGGAGCGGTCGCGCCGGTGCGGTACTCTGCGGTCGCCTCAGCAGCGAGGGGAACAAGGTCCGCCGTCCCAGGTTCCACCTCCCGCTTCCATTCTTGCACTCGTTCCTGAAGGTACGCGTAAAACGCCGGCCGCTTGCGGGCGAAGACGGGAAAGGTGGAGAGGATGTACGCGAAGTCGTCGGGGCCGAGGTCGTAGGCCTCGGCGACCGCGCGATTGGAGAGCCAGACAGATCTCCATGCTCTGCGCAGCTCGCTGACATGCTCTGCGCCCTCACGCGTCCCCGAAACAGTTTCTACGACCGGGAGACGCCTCGCGGCGTCGGCTGTGGGGGTGGCTATCCTTGTTATGTAAGTGAAGTTCAAGTGCGTGGCGGCTGTGCGAAGTCGAATACTGAAGTCCAAAGGGAACGAATTCAACACGGTGGCTACGATCGCGGGGGCAAGCGACTCGCTTCTGAGCGACGCCAACGTGTTGCCCGCACACGACCGCTCCGGTAGCACCGCCGCGATGCAGGTCCGCTCGTTGGTGTTGCTGGCGATGTCGCGGAATACGACTTTTGGTTTCGCGTCTGGCAGCTTCCCGTATTTGCGCTCGGCCGCTTCGAGGCTCACCCAGCGCTCGATCGGGCGGATGTCCACCAGGAACTGCTCGATGTGCTTGCCTTCGTACAGCGGCCAGAAACCTTTCTCCGCCATGGCTGCGCGGATGTCGGGCCACGCGGCCGGGTCGTAGTACGGCGGCTGGTCGGTGGTGCCGGCAACGCGACCAACCCAACTTCGCCGCTTTTGTGACGAAAGTGGCTGATTATTAGGGGGTTACATTTTTTTCAGTCACTACTGGGGGGCTTCCTGCCAGCTCTTCACCGGCTTCATGACCTCCAGCGGAATCTTAAGCGTCGAGTAGATCTCGCGATGGATCGGCTCTGGGGCAGTGCCCTTTCGGATCCTCAACACCCTGCCGTCTGTGGTGGGCAAGACCACCGTAACCACCTGGTGTGTGCTCAGCTCCTGGCGCAGGCTCCACCAGGAAGTGTGAATCCCCCGGTCCAAAAATCGCTTCTCGATCGCCACCAGCAGATGATACGCCAACACGCACAAAAAGATGTGCGTCTGGGTGCGGTGCTTCAGCTGGTGGAAAATCGGCCGCTCCATCAGCGGACTCTTCAGGTCCCGAAACGCCTGTTCCACTCGCGTCAGCAGAATATAGGTGCGCCAAATCTCCTCGGCCGTGAGGTCCTGGCGGTCGGTCTTGAGCAGGTAGCTGCCGTCGAGCTTCTCGGCCAGCGCCTTCTTCTCTGCCTCCTCCCTCCACCAAAGCACCTTCTGCTCGGCGTCGTACTCTATGCGGTAATAGCGCGCCACACGCCCATAGCGCTCCTTCAGCCGGCCGATGGCTTGGTGGATCTTCTCGCTCTTCTTCAACTGCCCCTTGTCCACGCGCTGCTTCAGCCGCAGCAAGTCTCCCAGCAGCTTCTGCTCCTGAGCCTCGCGGATGGCCCGATCCTTCTGCTGCCGACCTTCACTGCGACAGAGAATGTAGACCTCCTCCCCGCTCTGCCGCCGCTTCACCTCAAGCCGGCTCTTTTTCTGGAACCGATTGCGGGGCGAAGCCGTGCGCAGCACCTCCTCCCACCCCTGCTCGCTCTCGAACTCCTCCAACCACTGATTCCTCTCCTGCTGCGCTCCCGCCACAATGTAGTGATGCCCGCGGTGGCGAATCTCCTTGAGGTTCTCCTCGTAGGCCATCCCCCGGTCCACCACCACCGTCGCACCCCCCTTCCTGCCAGTGCGTTTCTCCAACTCCTCAAGCATCTGCCCCACGGTGGCACGGTCCTGCACGTTTCCATCAAAGACCTCGTGTGCCTTCGGGAAACCATCCCGGTCCAACACCAGCCCCACCACCACCTGCTTGCAATCGGGCCGCCGGTCGCGTGAGTAGCCCCGCCGGGCCTGGCAGTTTTTTCTGCCCGCGCCCTCGAAGTACGTCGAGGTCAGATCGTACAGATACACCGTGTCCTCAAGGTTAAAAAGCGTCTTCTCCCGTTCCGCCAGCTCCCGTTCGATTCTCTCCCGATTCGGATACAAGCGGTCTAGGTTTCGGTAGAGTGCATTCTCGTCAAGCCCGGAAAACTCCACCCCCAAAATCTCCCCCAGCGCCGTGCGCCGCATCCACTTGGGCATGGCATGCTCAGAGAGAGGATCGATCAACCGATTCAACACCATCGCCTCGGTCAACATGCACGCCCGCTTCGACAGCCCCGCGCGGCTCAAAATCTCCTCCAGCCCCAACTGCCGCCAAAGCTGATGCCCCACATGCACCGGCCCGGCTTCGCGCGCTTGTTCCACCTGCACTCGCTCGGCATCGATCTCCATGACCGAGCTTGACTCCCCGCCGCCGCCCCTTGCCTTGCGGGTGCGCCGTGTCTGCCGGCGCTTAAGGCGTTCCAGGAGCAGCGGGTCGATTGCTTGGCTATCCAGGGAAAGCTGTCCTTCAAGGGCAGACTGAAGCCTGTGAGCCAGAGAAAGCCAGTGTTCTTTGGGAGCCGGCTTGAGACTGCCAAGGGAGCAGATGGTGCGTTGGCGTGGGCCTTTGGGGGTCTGGACGGACTCGACGAGGAGGTAATTGGTGTAGGTTTTGCCTTTGTAGGTGCGGGTGCTTTTGCGGATGTACATTTGCCACTACGCGTATCAACATAGTCCCTCGCTATCAAGACAAAGCCGACATAATTTAGTCACTACTTTCTGCACCCCAAGCCCGCCGCAACGGAAAATCAACGACTTACGAGCCCCGAAGCGCTCAAATCTGCCAAAATCGGCCGGTAGACCGGCGAAGTTGGGCCAAGAACCTGGCGCGGGTTCCAAAGCTTGCCCGTGCGCGGGTCGGTCCAGAGGTCGCGGTCGTTGGTCATGTGGAACTCGGTGTAGAACCGCGCGTTCCAAGTGCCGGGTCCCTGGTCGCCTAGAAGCGGCCGGGGATTCACCGGGTTTCCTTCCGCGTCGTAGCCGTACATCTTGAGCACGATCTCCCGATCGCGGGGGCTCCGGTACTCGAGGAAGGCGAGCGTCCCGGGCGAGAGCCGCTCGAGTTCTCGGCGCCGGATCCTCACCACCCAGGGCGCCTTGGAGACCAAGACGGGGCCGGATGCCGGCTCGCGATGGCGCGCCGTGGCGTCGAGCTCCGAGAGGTCGTGCCGCATGAACGCCGCATCGAACTCGCCCGCGCCCGCACTCCCCTTGCGGAACACCAGGCTCACGAACTTGTAGCTGGAGTGAATCGGAAAAATCTTCCTCCGATTCTCGAAGCCGTAGAACCGCTCGACCACACACTCGTCGAGCAGGAGATGGCGCAGTCCGGTGCATCCCTCGTTGTTGTAGATGGCCGACGGCACCACGAAGGCCACCCGGCCGCCGGGGCGCACCACCTTGTGGGCACGCTCGACGAAGAACTTGAACACGTCGGGGTCGCCGCCCGTGCTTTTGCCGTCCACCTGCCAGTCGTGGAAGCGGTAATCGCCGCCTTTTTTGAGACTAGCCGCCAGTGTTCGCACACGTTGCTCGTACTCCTTGAATGCGCAATCGATTCCCGAAACCGATTCCCGCAGTTCGGCAATGCGACGGTCTAGCTCGCCACCCACGAATGCGCGAATGAGCACGTCGTAAGCGCCGTAGAATTCCTTCCGGTCGGGCTTGATCTTGTCCCACGGCGGATTGCCAAGCACTGCATCGAACCCAGTTTGGCCGCCGCCGAGAAACACTTCGGGAAACTCGAGTTCCCAGTGGAAAAAGCGCTCGCGTTCTCGGATCGCCTGGAACGCAGGCCACCACGGCCGTGACTCCGCGTAGGCGCGCAACTCGTCGGGCTCATGCAGGCGACCGCAAAGCACCTCCCACTCGGCCCAGATCCGGGGCTCGAAGGCGGATGCCGAGCGGAGGTCGAACAGCAGCCGCGCAGCCGCGAGTGTCCGCTCGGCTTCCTGCAACAGGTGCTTTTTGAAGGCGTGCTCCTCGATGCTTTCGGGTTCCACTCCTTCGCGCCGCAGATCGTCCGGCTGCGCCTGGTCGATGGTGCGGCGGAGTTCCGCAGCGCGCTTGACCGCACGCAGGACCTCCGCCTCGAACAGGCCGCGCTGCTGGGGTCCCGCCCCCCGTGCGAGCGAAGGCAAGGGCGGCTGGTCGAGTCGTGCGAGCCAGGTGCCGAGGAGCGAGTTGCCGCAGCGCACGTGGTGCTCGAAAAACGTGAGCGGGCGATCTCCAGCCACCGACTCGATCCACAGCGCCACACGCGCGAGCTGCACGGCCGTGGGGTTCAGGTCCACGCCGAACAGGCAGCGCTCGGCAATGCGCCGCTTGCACCAGGCGCGTGCCTCCGAATTGGCAGCACGCGCTTCCTCGTCCGAGGCGCGCCAGTGGTCGTCCCATCCCTGCGCGGTTTTGGCCTCGAAGCCCGGCGGGGCTTTGCCGCCGTACTCATCGACGTACGCTTTGTGGAGCACCTGACCGAGAAAGCGCATGGCCTCGACGAGGAAGTGCGCACTGCCGCAAGCAGGGTCGAGCACGCGCAGCCCCTCGATTTCGGCGGCGCTCTTCCCCTCGACGAGCGGCCCCAAGGCGTGGCGGACGAGGTCCTGCACCAGCGGGCGCGGCGTGTAAAAAGAGCCTGTGCCTTTACGTGCGGCCCCTGCCGCAAAGTAAAACTCTCCGGGCTCGAGGCGCCGCAGCAACCGAGCGCTGGCGCCTTTTTTCACTCCTTGGTCCTCTGCGCCCGTACTCTCGTCGTCGTCTTCCGAAGTCTCGGCAACGCTGTCGGCGTCGCTGGCAGCGTTGCCGTCCTCCTCCTCGTCGGCGGGTGCTTCCGGATGCAGCGCTTCGGCGGCGGTGCCAGCCACGATTTGAAAGTCGCCTTTGACGACAAGCTTCTTTTGCTCGCACAACCGGACCACTTCGGACGGCACGAGTGCGTACGTGTGCCCCTGCACGCGAAGCTCGATCGTCGTGTCGCGAGCGATGCGCGGTTCGTACTCGAGCAGGCCCTCGTACACCGCCCCGAGGTTCTCGATGTCCAGCTCGCGAAACGACACGCGCTCGCGCCCCACACCGCGGCGCGGGCTGGTGGTGGCAAGGTCGAGCATGAGCTGCGCCACGGCCGCGTCGGGCAGCCGTGCCTCGTCGAGGAGGCGGCCTTCGGGCGTCGCGGAGCTAAAAAAATCGCTGCCTCGCGGCGGGATGTTTTGCCAGGGAGTGATCGGCGGCAACCCTTGGTCGTAAATGCGGAACAAGGCGCGCAGGCGGTTCCACAACGAGCAGGAGTTGGCCGGCCACGGACGCGAGGGATCGCGGAGCAACTCGTCGAGGAGTCCCTGAGCCGAGTACGTATCGCGGTAAAGCCGGTGCTCGTCGAGCCGCGGGTCGCGCGCCTCGGCGTACAGGATGAAGAGGATCCGGTAAAGGCCGAGCAGCGCCGCATCGCGGTAGGTGCGAAGTTCCGCTTCGGTGAGATCGAGGGGCGAAGCGATGCGGCCGTGGGTGCAAGCGTCTTCGATCAGGGCGGACACCAGCGACTCGGCCGACCGGAACACTGCCTCCTTGAGGTCTTCGGACACCTTGGCCGCGTGCTCGCGCGACTCGCGCTCGATCTCGTCGATCGGAGCGGCGCCGCTCGAACCGGGGATGAAGCTCGCAACCGAGAAGAGCCGCAAAAACGCAGCAAAAGATTCCCGGTCGTCGTCTTCCGCCAAGCCGGCAAGGTCGACCTCCAGATACGCGTTGCGGGGGCCATCGCCAGGCGCGCGCACCAATCGCGCCACTTGTCCGGTGACAAGCAAGCCGTGGCGGATATCGAGCCGCGCCAAGGTTTGTTCCACTTTCCGCATCGGCTGCTGGGTTCCGAGGCCGGCGTCGAGGTCTTCGTCCCACGAACCGCAAAAGGCGAGTAGCAAGGGTCGGTCGCCGTGGGCTTCGTCCTCCGCCGAGGCGAAGAGTTTGTGCACGCGGTTGTCACCGGCGCCAAGGTGAAAGCCGAGCACCTCGCGGAGCATGGGACGAACGAACCGTTCTCGGCAAAGAGCGGCTTCGTCGCAGCGACCCTCGGCGCGTTGCCAAATGCGGCGGAAGCGTGCGTACGCAAGATCGATCTGGCGGTCGGACACCTTGCGCTGACGGCCGTGCCCCAGGGCGGCAGCGAACACGCTGCCGAGATAGTAATCGGAAAAAAAGCCGCGCACGTTGCGCAGGTGGCGAAACGTCATCGCGCCCTCCTCGCGGGAACGAGGAACAATGCGCCCAAGGGGAGGGGTGGTTCTGGCGCGTGCACCTGAGCGAACGCGGCGATTTCTCGCCGTCGTTCCTTTTCGTGGGTGCGCACCGCTTCTCGCCGCGCGTCGAAGCCCCGTACGCTCTCGTACTCGGCAAAGAGGCGCTGCTGGCCCGTGTTCTCGATCAAACCGCGGGCGCGCCACTCTTCTTCTTGGATTTCGCGCAAGCGGTCGGCCACATCGACTTCGAGGTCGCGGAGCAGCTCCGCAGCTTGTCGCTGGCGTTTTTCGCGGAGATGCTCCGTGCGGCGTTCGAGCCACCGCTGCGCCTCGTGCTGGGCGATTTCGCGGAGTCGGTCGAAGCGGTCGGCAAACCATCGTTCCAGCTCCGTGCGTTCCACCTCGCCCGCGTCGGTGCCAAGGTCGAGGTGCTGGACGTTGCTGGCGGGATCGCCAAGCACGGTGCCATCTACGGACACGCGAACAGCCAGGATTTGTTCCTCCAGGAAACCAGACTCGCCGCGAATTCTGCCGAGGAACGTAAACAGCACGCTCGGAGCCTCGGTGGCGGGCACCGTGCGTGCCGCAAGGCGGCGCGGCGGCAGGCGGCGCTCTCCGGCATACACTTGCAGCAATTGGCGCCGCGCTTCGGTGGCCAAAGCGCGGACCAGCGGATGCAGTGGGGTGACGAACTCCACCTCCTCGGCGCGATGTTGCACGGCCACCGAACGGCGGAAGGTCACTGCCGGGTAGTGCGGGGCCACGCCAGGGCCGCGAAAGTGCCACGGTACGTGGATGGCGAACACGCCTTCCCAGCTTGGATGCGGAACGGCTGCTCGGGGACCCAACGTGTGGAGCACGGCGTGCTCGAGTTCGTGCTCGTCAGGCAACAGCTGCTCAGCGGTGTCGAGGCATTCCAAAAGCCGTTGGTGTTCCTGCAAGTCCGCCGATGCGGCGGCAAGGAGCGGCTGAACATGGCGCACAAAGTCGGCCGTGCGATCCTCGAACAATCGCACCAAACTGGCCTTGCGTTGCTCCACGTCAGCGGCCTCGGGGTCCAAGGAAACGAGCCCCTCTTCGATGCGGCGTTCGCCGGCAAGGATCCCCAGCAAGTCGGGGGTGGAAATTTGGTCCCGGGCCATTTGCTGGATCTTGGCGACAAGTTGATCCAGCACGGACTCCTCAGGGCTATTGGGGTAATACAGGTAACGGATGATGGGCGGTCGGGTTTGCCCGTAGCGGTCGACCCGGCCGTTGCGCTGCTCCATGCGATTAGGATTCCAAGGAAGCTCCATGTGGATCACGCGCCGGCAGCAGTGCTGGAGATTCAGTCCCTCGCTGGCCGCATCCGTTGCCAGCAGCAGGCGGACCTCAGGGTGTGCAAACCGTTCCTGGCGCCGGAGCCGTTGCGAGCGGGTGAGGCCGCCGCGGAGAATCACGGCTCGATCGGCAAGATTTGGCTCCGCGGCAATGCGGTCTTGGATTGCGCTGAGCGTGTCGAGGTACTCGGTGAAAACGATGAGTTTCTCCTGCGGGTCGTCGGCCAGCACCCGTTGCACTTCGGCAATCAATGCTTCGAGCTTGGGGTCCGAAGGCGGCAGTTTTTTCAACGCGCGGCGGATGCCTTCCAAGGCGCGCACCTCGCTACGTCTCCGCCGCTCGTCCGCCGGGATGGCCGATTTGAGGATCCGCACCGCGGTACGCTCGGCGCTGTTCTCGTCTAGCGGCAGGTTGGATTGGAGGTCGCGCAGATCGGCGGGGTCCGGCGGTTCCTCGCGTTCTTCTTCCTTTTTCAAGGCGCTCAAGCGATGCTCGATCGTCTTGGCCAATGCGGCCCGACTCGAGAGCGCCCGCTTTTTCACGATTTGCATGGCGAAGCCGATCAATTCGGCGTCGTCCGAGCCTTCGGCTTCTCGTGCCGTGCGGGAGCAGTACGAGGCCACCTTGCGCAACAATGCCGCCTCTTCCGAAGAAAGGGCCACCGGGATGCCGCGCACTTCGCGTGCGGGGAACACGGGCTCCTCGCGCCCGTCGGGCAGCCACCGCTTGATTTGTGCCTTCATGCGGCGGATGCGGGCTGTTTCGATTCGTCGCCACACAGCGCTTCGGTCGCCTTCGAAGGTTGCCTGGGTCGGCTCCACGAGTTCCAGCAGGGATCGAAAGGAATGCCAGTAGCCGTTGTGCGGAGTTGCCGTGAGCAACAGCAGCCCGCGAGCCGCCTGGCGCAGGGCGAGGCCGAGCCGAGTTCGTTGGGTCCGGTACGGATGATCCGGCGTGCCCGATTCAGCGAGGGCGTGGGCTTCGTCGACGATCACCAGGTCCCAGTGCTTGCGCAGGGCCCGGTGGCGCACGGTTTCCTTCTTGACGAAGTCGACGGACGTAATGACACGGGGCAGAACGTCCCACGGATTCACCCCGGCGGGGAGCTGGCTTTGGACGCGGGACACGCCAGCGGCATTGTCCAAAATGGTAAACGAAAGGCCGAACTTCTCGTGGAGTTCATCCCGCCACTGATCCATGAGGCCTGGAGGCGTAACGATCAGCACGCGGTCCGCCCGCCCCCGAGCCATGAGTTCTAACAAGATCAAGCCCGCTTCGATGGTTTTTCCCAACCCCACGTCGTCGGCAATCAGCAAGCTCGGGCGTGGCTTTGCGAGCACGCGCAGCACCGGCGCCAGCTGGTAAGCCTCGAGGGCGACGCGGCCAAAGCGCGCACCGCTAAGAAGGCCAGTTTCGCGCACAAGCGTGGCATCGAGAATGCGGTGGGCGCTCGCCCAGCTCGCGAAGGCATCGAGGCTCCTGAGGTCGAATTCCACCTCCTGGTTCGGGAGGCGTTCGATTTCCTCCGGCGGCACGATCACGGTGAGTTCCCGCCGTGGCTCGTCGTCGTCGGCTTCCAGTTCGAGGATCACGTGGTAGCCGGGCGTTGGGGTGGCTGCCCGCACCCGCCACGCACGGTCGCGCACGAACACTCGGTCGCCTGCGTTCCACATCATTTCCCTTTACCCACCCGCGGCAACTGCCGTCGAAAGAACAAGGCCCTTTTTCAGCACCGGTGCACAGTGGCGGCAAGGGACTCCCCCTAACCTGCGCCGGTGCAATGGGTGAACGCGGGGTCCGTCACGCCGGCAGCCGGTGGCGCACACGATCGACGGGCGACGTTTCCTCGTCGTCTCGGTTTCGCCCGCTGGAGGACGGGCGGTTACCACCCTCGGTGCCGTTGCCGGCCAGTGTTCGGTGGCGGTGGCGGGTATGCGCACCGGCCGCGAGGCTCGCGGGCGCCGCTCCTTCGGTGCGACACGGGAAGCAGGCCCGGAGTGCGCCCGCAGTGCGAACAGTGCGCCGGGGTGGAGGCGTGACGGCGGTGTGGGTGCGCCTGCAGTTAGCGCGCCGAGGCGGTGCTTGCGGCTCTGCTTCCGGACTCTGCCTGCAATTCGCGTTCAAGCTCGTCGATGTCGTGTTGCGACAGACGGAAGTATTGGGCCTCGGGGTGGTGGAAGACCAGAGCGGTGACGGAACCCTCGGGATCCATCATGTATTCCTCCGTGAGGCGCACGCCAATGTGCTGCGTGACTTGTAACAACTCGAACAGGATCGCTTGGTCTTCCATTCGCGGGCAGGCAGGGTACCCGAACGAGTACCGCCGGCCGCGGTATTTGGCTTGGAACAAATCTTTGTTGGTCGTTCCGGGCGGATCGGGGAACCCCCACATTTCGCGGATTTTCTTGTGCAGCAACTCGGCAAACGCCTCGGCTCCTTCCAAAGCGAGGACTTGCAAAATGTGGCAACGCAAGTAGTCGCCGCGCGCTTTCCATTCCTCCGCAATGGGCCGGACGTCGGGCCCGATCGTGGTGGCGAAGAGGCAGAGATAATCGGCGCGGCCGGAGTCCACCGGCAGCAAATAGTCCGCGAGGCAAAGATACGGCGGGTCGGATTGCCGCCCGAAGTGGAACGTCGCCAGCACCTGCCGCCGGTCGCTGCTGAACACGTGCACGCGATTGCCCTCGCTGTTCGCGGAGAAAAAGCGGTACACCGCGCGCGCTCGCAGCTCGGGATGGTGCACCATGAACGCCTGCACTTCCGCCACCCGTTCGGCAAGCTCTCGTGCCGTGCGCTCGCCCTCGGCCAGCGCGCGTTCGAAGTCGCCTTGGTACCCCAAGTGGCGGTTGTAGAGCATTTTCGGGTTGATGTAGGAGAAAATCGTATCGAGGTCGTAGTCGTCCACCACGTGCAGTTTGAGGTCCGGCGGCAGCGGCACCTCGGCCACCGGCTGCACGTTCGAGCGTGTCGGTTTCGCTCCCGCCGCGGTGGCGCTGCGTTCGCGCGCGCTGCTTTGCCCGAGGAGGCGGGCCGTTTCCTCGCGGAGTTTGCGCTCCAGTTCCGCTCGTTTGGCTGGCTCCATGATTTGCTTGGCGAGATCCAAGCCGGTCATGGCGTCGCGCGCGTAAGCCACCAGGCCGTCGTACGCCGGCGCGATCCGGGTGCGCGTGAACTGGTTCGACAAGGCAGCGCCGCCCACGAGGATCGGGCAGTGGATGCCGGCGGCTTTCAGTTCCTGTCCCGTCGTCACCATCATTTGTGCGGAACGCACCAACAATCCCGAAAGACCGATGGCGTCGGGCTGGTGCTCTCGATAGGCGCGAATGAGTTCCTGGGGCGGCACGTTGATGCCAAGATTGATGATGCGGAAGCCATTGTTGCTGAGGATGATGTCCACCAAGTTCTTGCCGATGTCGTGGACGTCGCCCTTGACCGTGGCGAGCACGATCGTGCCGCGCAGCGAACTTTCGGTTTTTTCCATGTGCGGCTCCAGGTACGCCACGGCCGCTTTCATGACCTCGGCCGACTGCAGCACTTCGGCGACGATGAGTTTGTTTTCGGCAAACAAGCGGCCGACCTCGTCCATGCCGGCCATGAGCGGACCATTGATAATTTCCAGCGGGGTGCGCTCGCGCAGGGCTTCGTCCAAGTCGGCAAACAACCCATCGCGGGATCCCTCCACGATGTACCGCGCGAGCCGTTCGTCGAGCGGCAAGTCGCGCAGGGCAGCCTGTTTTTCCTGCGGCGCTTTGGCTCGGAAGTAGGCCGTGAAGGCGCCGATGGGGTCGGTGCCGCGCCACCAAATGAGGTCCTCTGCCAGTTTGCGCTCTTCCTCGGGAATGTTCGGGTAGCGTTCGAGCTTTTCCGAGTTGACGATGGCCAAGTCGAGTCCGGCTTGAACCGCATGGTAGAGAAAGACCGAGTTCAACACTTCGCGTCCGGCAGGCGGCAAGCCGAACGACACGTTGGAAATCCCGAGAATGGTTTTGCAGTCAGGCAGGGCTTGCTTGATTGCCCGGATCCCTTCGATGGTTTCCGCCCCGGAGCCGATGTAGTTCGGGTCGCCCGTGCCCACCGGGAACACGAGGGCATCGAAGAAGATGTCTTCTGGCGGCACGCCGTATTTGCGGGTGAGGAGCTCGTAAGATCGCAGAGCGATGGCAAGTTTCCGCTCCTTGGTGATCGCTTGGGCTTGCACCTTGTCTTCGTCGATGCAGCCCACCACCAGGGCCGCTCCGTACGCTCGGGCCAGTGGCACCACCCGTGCGAACCGCGTTTCCCCATCTTCCAGGTTGATCGAGTTGATGATCGACTTCCCTGGAGTGCGCTTGAGCGCTTCCTCCACCACCACCGGGTCGGTCGTGTCGATCATGATGGGGACCTTCACCGTTTTCACCAACACCTCGAGGAACCGGCGAACGTCTTCGACTTCGTTGCGGTCGGGGTCTTGCAAGCACACATCCAAAATGTGCGCTCCCTTGCGCACTTGATTGCGGCCAACCTCCGCCGCCATTTCCCAAGCCCCCTCGGCAATGAGCTTTTTGAACTGCCGGCTCCCGAGCACGTTCGTGCGTTCTCCCACCAGGATGGGGCGGGTGTCTTCGTCGATCACCAACGCCTCGATGCCCGACACCACGCAGCGCCGCGGAACTTGCGCGCGCCGTGGCGGGTGACGGCGGGCCACTTCAGCCAACAGGCGAATGTGTTCGGCGGTGGTTCCGCAGCAACCGCCGACGATGTTCACCCAGCCGGCGGCGCAAAAACGTTCCACCTTGCGTGCGAGGTCGGTGGGGGACTCGTGGTAGTGGCCGTTTTCGTCGGGCAGTCCCGCATTGGGATACACCGAAATCGGGAAGCGAGAAATTTCGGCGAGGGTCCGGAGGTGGTCGGTCATGAAATCCGGACCGGTGGCGCAGTTCATGCCGATGGCGAACAAGTCGCGATGAGCGACCGATGCGTACAGCGCTTCGATGGACTGCCCCGCCAGCATGGTGCCCATGGTTTCGATGGACACCGACAGCACCACCGGCACCCTCCGGCCCAAGCGGGCAAATGCATCGTCGATCCCGAACAGCGCGGCTTTGACGTTCAGGGTGTCTTGCTGTGTTTCCAAGTACAGCAAGTCCACCCCGCCCTCGACGAGCGCCTGCGCTTGTTCTGCGAACAAGGTGCGCACTTGATCGAACGTGACCCCACCCGTGAGCGAAATCATCTTGGTCCCCGGACCCATGGAGCCCGCGACAAAGCGCGGCCAATCGGGGGTGCTGTGGGCGTCGGCCACTTCCCGCGCCAGACGCGCCGCCCGGTAGTTGATCTCGTACGTCGCTTCTTCCAGGCCGTACTCGCCTAAGACCAAGCGCGTTCCTCCGAACGTGTTGGTTTCGATGATATCGGCGCCGGCCTCGAGGTAGCTGCGGTGGATGGCTGCAATGACATCTGGCCGTGTACGGACGAGTTGTTCGTTGCAGCCTTCCAGGGCTGCTCCGCCAAAATCGTCGGCAGACAGACCGAACCCCTGAATCGCCGTGCCCATGGCGCCATCGAGCACGAGGATTCGCTGTTCCAACGCTTTGCGCAGCAGAGCTTCCCGCTCGCCCACCTGCATGAAGCAACCCCTTAGCCCAATTTGCCCTTGCCGCAACCGCTTGCGCTGGCCGCCGACGCGTTTCCCCTGTGAGGTTTGGCAGCAGTCTTTGCGTGCCACGCAGAATGTGCGGGAGGGAGGAGAACGCGCGGGGCTTGGCGGCGGCGCAACCTCGCTCTAGCCAAAGGAACGCGGCTCTGTGTATGGTGGGCTGCAACCAGGTCGCCAGCGATGCGGGTTGCCCTCGTTGCCGTATTGTTTTTTCTTTCCGGGCTTACGGGCCTCGTGTACGAGGTCATCTGGTCGCGCTACCTGGCGCTGTTGCTGGGCAGCACGGCGCATGCGCAGGTGGGGGTGCTTGCGGTGTTCATGGCCGGATTGGCGCTTGGCAGCGCACTTTGGGGCACTGCCGCCGATCGCAGCCCGCGGCCGCTGCGGTTGTACGGGGTCCTGGAAATTGTCGTCGGGTTGAGCACGGCGGGCTTTGCGCTCGGGTTTTCCCTGTGGAGCCAACTGTACTGGTCGGCGTTGGCAGCGTTCCCGCCGCCGCACTGGATGGCGCGGGTGACGCAGGTGGTGTTGTGCGTGTTTGCCATGGCCATCCCCACCATTTGCATGGGGGGAACGCTGCCTGTGTTGGTACGGGCGCTCGGCCTCACGCGCACGGGCTTTGGTCGAGGGGTGGCGTTTCTTTACGCCATCAACAGTTTTGGCGCGGCCTCCGGTGCTGCCGCTGCGGGGTTCGTGCTCATCCCGCAGTGGGGGCTGGATGCACCGTTTGTCGCCGCTTCGGTGGCAAACGTGTTGGTCGGTCTGGCCGCCATCGTGCTCGACCGCATGGGACCTGCCCTTGCGGAGGAGCGGGCAACGCCGTCGGAACCCGCACACGATGCCGCGCGCGATGCGGGAGAGGGCGCTTGGATTCGCGGCTACCGTTGGCTGATTCCACTGGCGGCAGGCGTGTCGGGTGCGGCCGCGATGACGTACGAAGTCGTGTGGATTCGCCTTTGTGGTTTGGTGTCGGGATCGTCGACGTACGCATTTTCCATCATGCTCACGGCCTTCATCCTCGGCATTGCGAGCGGCGGTTTGGTGTACACGCTGTGGGCTCCAGCGCGTGCGCGGCCGCTTCGGTTTTACATCGCGGCTTCGCTGACAAGCGCGGCAGTGCTGCTCGCGTGCATGCCGTTTTACGAGCGCCTGCCGTTTTTAGCCGGGCGTCTGGTATGGGTGGCGCGGCAGCAGGGGTGGGACTTCGCCGGATATCAGCTTGCCAACTTGGGCTTTTGGGTGGCGGTGATGTTTCCGCTGACCTTCGTGAGCGGGCTCACGTTTCCCGCATTGGCGCACGCAGCAGCGCAGGTGCTCCCTGGCCGCGGCCGGCCGGTGGGCGCCGTACTGGCTGCGAATACGCTTGGGACCATCGTAGGGACCGTGGCTGCGGGGCTGTACTTGTTGCCATGGCTTGGGATGCAGGGCACCTTTTACGTTGCTGCCGGTACCACGGTCGGCATGGCGCTGGCACTGCTGGCGGCCGACCGACGCAGTTCTTTGTTGCAGATTGTGGCGAGCACGGTTGGGGTGGCCCTGGCGGCGGTGTTGTACGGAGCACTGGTGCCTGGTTGGGATTTGCGCCTGCTGGTGTCGGGGGAGTTTCGTCGCCACGAGGGAATTGGCCCCGACCTTTCGTTCGCGGCGTACAAAGGCACCGTCGAGCAGACGCTTCTCTACTACCGCGACGGTGCCACGGGTACGGTGAGCGTGGAGCAAACTTCCGACGACGTGATCCTGCGCGTGAACGGAAAGTCCGATGCCTCGGCGTTTGGCGACCGTGAAACCCAGTTGATGTTGGGCCACCTGGGCCCGGTTGTGCTGGGGAGCGTGCGCCGCGTGCTGGTGATCGGTTACGGCAGCGGTATGACCTTAGGGGCCATCGCCCGGCATCCGGTGGAAGCCATCGACGTGGTGGAAATCTCTCCCGAGGTGCTGGAGGCTTCCGAGTTCTTTCGCGCTTGGGTACACCGCGTGGACAAAGACCCGCGCGTGCGCGTGTACATCGAAGATGCGCGCACCTTCCTGTTCCGCACGCCCCATCGGTACGACCTGATCGTGAGCGAACCTTCGAACCCATGGGTGGCAGGGGTGAGCAACTTGTTCACGCGCGAATTCTTCTCGCAAGCGCGTGCGCGGCTGACCCCCCACGGAGCGCTCGTGCAGTGGTTCCACAGTTACGAAACCAGCGACGACGTGGTGCGGCTCGTCGTGCGTTCGGCGATCGAACAGTTCCCGGACGTCCGGCTGTTCCAGAGTAACCAGGTAGACTTCTTCCTCCTCGCCTCGATGGCACCTCGCCAACTCGATCCGGAAGCCGCCCGCCAAGCATTCGCGCACGCCACGGACTTTGCCTCGCTTGGCATCACGCACTGGGAAACATTCGCTGCGCTCGAACTTGCACAGCGCCCAGGATTGCAAAAGCTCGCGGGGCGAGGTCCGGTGCACACCGACCGGCGTCCACTCCTCGATTACTGGGCGGCTCGGGCGTTTTATGCTGGCACCGAGGCGTCGGCCATCCGCGAAATGTCCTTCAAAGACAACGACAACCCGCTCTTGCCTCCAGCGCGCATGCCCGTGGCAGCGCTGCGCGAGTGGGCGCAGTACCAGCAGCGGCTTGGTTCGTTCGGGCAACTCAGCACGGTTCGTTTTCTTGCTTCTTGGCTGCGGCAGGACCCCTTGGATCCGGCCCTTCACCGCGCTGGGGGGGAGTTCCTGCGCAAGCACGAGCGCTACCTCGTTCCGTTCCAGGAATTGGTCGCCGTTGCAGCCGAGCCAGGGCCGGAGCGCACACGGCGCATGCGAGGGTTACTGGCGATTCTGCGCGCGGGCCCGCAGCCACCCAACGAGCGCTTCCTAGCGTTGTTGGAGCCGCTGTTGGCGGATCTTCCTGCAGCCGAGGAAACGGAAATCGAGCTGGAGCTGGCGGAACTGTACCTTGCGGCGCGCGGGTATGCGCAAGCTTTGGCGCTGCTCGACCGCAGCGAGGGCTTGCGCGTGATGGCGAGCCGCGACGAAGCCACACGACGGGCGTGCATTCGTGCCGCGGCGTTAGATGGCCTCGATCGAAACGAGGAAGCAAAAGCAGCCTTTGCCCGCTGCAGGCTAACCGCACGATAACAGCGCCGGGTGAGGGTGGGTTGCGTCGTGGATCGACGTTCGACCCACTCCCTCACCTTTCATCCTCTCCCTCGCCCTAGCCAGGGCGAGGGAGAGGAGTCGACGTCGCTTGGTGCGACGGAAGTGACGGTTTGCACATCGCAGTTGCACGGCAGAGAAAAGACGCCTCTCCCTGGCAGGGAGAGGCCGGCGCGCAGCGCCGGGTGAGGGTGGATGCCGTCGTCGTGCGAGCGCATCATCCTGGGTGACCGCCCACCGCGGCCCCGCCGGGCGACCCACCGGGTCGCCCCTACATTGCCTGCTGGTAGGGTTTGGTCGGTCGAGTGAGCGGACAGAACGCTGCCGTCTGTTCCCAACGAAGCAACAAAGAGACGCCTCTCCCTGGCAGGGAGAGGCCGGCGCGCAGCGCCGGGTGAGGGTGGATCCCACATTGCCTGCCGGTAGGGTGCGGGTTCCGATGAACCACGCGGGTTAGCGCATGTTGCAGGGGCGGTTTGCGAACCGCCCCTACAACGGACACGCCCGTCGCGGTGCCATGTTCGTTGGCGTAACGCACGTGGCTGTACGCAGGTGATGTAGGGGCGACGCGGTGCGTCGCCCTGGCACCGTTGTGCACGTCGGCCGCGCACGAGCCAACGCGGTCCCAGTGCACGCGGCGCACCGAATGGGCGACCCACCGGGTCGCCCCTACATTGCCCGGCGGTAGGGTTTGGTCGGTTGAGTGAGCGGACAGAAAGCTGCCGGCTGTTCCGAACGAAGCAACAAAGAGACGCCTCTCCCTGGCAGGGAGAGGCCGGCGCGGAGCGCCGGGTGAGGGTCGGTTGCGTCGTGGATCGACGTTCGACCCACTCCCTCACCTTTCATCCTCTCCCTCGCCCTAGCCAGGGCGAGGGAGAGGAGTCGACGTGGCTTGGTGCGACGTCGTGCTTCGTTTCCTGAATTGCACGCCTTGGTTCGTGCACACCTCCATGTCGGCCGAAGGCGCAAAAGCAGGAATTCTCTTGTTGCTGCGGTGGTTCGATCGCGAGTACTTTGCACATCCTCTTTTTCTTGGCAAAGGATCGGCTCAGGCGTAGGAGTGTGTTTCGCTGTCGGGTCTGTTGCCGACGATAACGCACAAGACAGGGGGATGGTTCGCATGGCAAGGGTCGCTGCTTCTCTTGGTGTGGCGACGTGGTTTGTGCTGGTCCCGGCTTGTGTCCTCGGGCCACAACGCCAGGTGGAAAACGCCGGGGCGTTTCCGCACCCGCGGCTACAGCGCGCGGGTGCCCCGGAGAAGGAAAAGAGGAGCCAAACGCTTGCTGATCTACCGGTAGCTGCGCAGGCAGCGATCTCCATGGAGATCGGGCGGGATCGGACGAGCTACCACGCAGTGGCGTTGGAAGCTCAGGCTGAAGGTTCCGGCGTCCAGCCAGCGGGGGCAAGGCCGGGCTACCGGGTGGAGAATCGGCAGCACGCGCTGGAGGCGGAGTTCACGGCGGCGGGGGTGAAGGTGCGAAGTGGCAGCGCCGTGCTGGGAATGAAGCTCGTGGGTTACGGTTACGGCGGGTCGCTTCAGGCGGTGGGAGCGGCCGAGCCGCGGGCGGAGGCGAACCGGGTGGAGTACGTGCGTGGGGAGGTGACGGAGTGGTACGTGAACGGCCCACTGGGGCTGGAGCAAGGATTCACGCTGGCGCGGGCGCCGGCTGAGGGTGGGAAGCGATCGCAGCCGCTGAGCATCGCGCTGGCCGTGGCGGGAGACTGGAGAGCGGAGGTGGAGGCAGATGGCAAGGGAGTGAGGCTGGAGCGGTTGCCTGCGGCGTTGCAGTCAGGTGGTAGTGAGACGGGGTTGCGCTATCGCGGTCTTGTTGCCCATGACGCGCGGGGGCGGGAGTTACCCGCGTGGATGGAGGTGGAAGGGAAGCGGCTTTGGTTGCGGGTGGAGGATGCAGGCGCGGAGTATCCGGTGGTGGTGGATCCGTTCCTCCAGCAGGCCAAGCTCACCGCCTCCGACGGCGCGGATTATGACAACTTCGGCTGGTCCGTTGCGATTTCCGGGGACACGGTGGTGGTGGCGGCCTACGACGAGATCGGAGCGAACGACGACCAGGGCTCGGCGTACGTGTTCGTGAAGCCGCCGGGCGGGTGGGGGAACATGACCGAGACTGCCAAGCTCACCGCCTCCGACGGCGCGGCTTATGACCAGTTCGGCATCTCCGTTGCGATTTCCGGGGACACGGTGGTGGTCGGGGCGATCTTCGGCGACGGCGTGAACAGCGATCAGGGCTCGGCGTACGTGTTCGTGAAGCCGCCTGGCGGCTGGGCGGCAACGTTGACCGAGACTGCCAAGCTCACCGCCTCCGACGGCGCGGAGGGTGACTTCTTCGGCATCTCCGTTGCGATTTCCGGGGACACGGTGGTGGTCGGGGCGATCTTCGGCGACGGCGTGAACAGCGATCAGGGCTCGGCGTACGTGTTCGTGAAGCCGCCTGGCGGCTGGGCGGGAACGTTGACCGAGACTGCCAAGCTCACCGCCTCCGACGGCGCGGCTTATGAGAACTTCGGCATCTCCGTTGCGGTTTCCGGGGACACGGTGGTGGTAGGGGTTCCCCTCGACGACATCGGAGCGAACGAAGACCAGGGCTCGGCGTACGTGTTCGTGAAGCCGTCTGGCGGCTGGACGGACATGACCGAGACCGCCAAGCTCACCGCCTCCGACGGCGCGGCTTATGACAAGTTCGGCTACGCCGTTGCGATTTCCGGGGACACGGTGGTGGTCGGGGCGATCTTCGGCGACGGCGTGAACAGCGATCAGGGCTCGGCGTACGTGTTCGTGAAGCCGCCTGGCGGCTGGGCGGCAACGTTGACCGAGACTGCCAAGCTCACCGCCTCCGACGGCGCGGAGGGTGACTTCTTCGGCATCTCCGTTGCGATTTCCGGGGACACGGTGGTGGTCGGGGCGATCTTCGGCGACGGCGTGAACAGCGATCAGGGCTCGGCGTACGTGTTCGTGAAGCCGCCTGGCGGCTGGGCGGGAACGTTGACCGAGACTGCCAAGCTCACCGCCTCCGACGGCGCGGGGGGGTGACTTCTTCGGCATCTCCGTTGCGATTTCCGGGGACACGGTGGTGGTGGGGGCGTACGGCGACGAGATCGGAGGGAACTCGGACCAGGGCTCGGCGTATGTGTTCGAGGATATTCCTGCGACGCCAACGCCCACAGCCACTCCGACGGAAACGCCCACGGCTACGCCGACGGAAACGCCCACACCCATTCCCACGGCTACGCCGACGGAAACGCCGACGCCGCTTGGGGACTGCCCGGCAACACCACTTCCGTCCTGCGATGCCCCCAAGCGCGCGGTAGTCTTTATGAGGGACAGCAACCGCGACACAAAAGATTTCTTCACCCTCATGCTCTTCCGCAACACGCCGCTTCGCGAGGGCTCGGAGTTCGGCGACCCGACAACCACGGCAACTTACACCACCTGCGTCTGGGATGGTTCAACACTGATTGCTCAACTCAAGGCACCTCCAGGCTCGAACTGGCAGGCACGGTCCACCAGGCGCTCCAAAGGTTACAAGTACCTCGACCGCCTGCTCGTCCATGACGGGCTCAAGCTTATGAGGGTGGTGGGCGGGCGGACCGGGACTCCGAAGGAGACGAGGGTCGTCGTCAGGGGCAGGGGGGTGAACCTGCCGGACCCGACGATCCCGGTGTCGACGCCGGTGAACATCACCGCTCAGGTGATCGATTCCGCTACGGGCATCTGCTTCGGCGAGAGCTTCGGCGATTCGCATGTGAAGAGGAACGGGGCGAACTCGAGCAACACCGTGAGGACCTTCAAGGCGGTCGTGGCGTCGCCGTGAGGCGGCCGCGCCGCTGAGCTCTTCCCCTTCGCGCTTCTCCCCAGGAGGAGAAGCGCGAAGGGGTACGGTCAACGTGTCGAGCGGAGCTTGCCTTCCTCTGTTTCCAACGAAGCAACAAAGAGACGCCTTTCCCTGCCAGGGAGAGGCCGGCGCGCAGCGCCGGGTGAGGGTCGATCCTGTCGTCGTGCATCGACGTTCGACCCACTCCCTAACGTTTCATCCTCTCCCTCGCCCTAGCCAGGGCGAGGGAGAGGAGTCGACGTCGCTTGGTGCGACGGAAGTGACGGTTTGCACATCGCAG
>FWPU01006996.1_pt1 | contig 21510 bp, 26 predicted proteins | sample 2228361 | NCBI WGS metagenome assembly FWPU01 (sample SAMEA103939777, study PRJEB20133) | metagenome
AATATTTTTTTATATTCAGACCCCTCACCTCTGCCCCCTACCTTTTAATCTCTTAAGGAAAGCTACTTTAGAGTGCTAAGGCTTAAAATACCCTTAAAATAAGGCTATAAAGAAGAAGGTAAAGCGGGGAGATAAAAATTTCCTTGACAATTTTTTTGAGGTTGTTATGATATTGAGATTATTGTGAAATGAATAACAATATGCTTAAAAATAAAAATTGTATCCTTCGGTTTTCTCGTTATAAAAACGCTCTTTATAGATTGCAGGCTTTAGGTTTTGTGAAAGTTTTCTCAGAAAATTTAGCCGATGCGGTGGGGGTTACTGCAGCGCTGGTGCGCAAGGATTTTTCCTTATTTGGTATCACTGGCAACAAAAAGGGCGGCTACCAGATAGATAAGCTTTTGGAAAGGTTAAACCGCATCTTGGGTAAAGACCGTCTGGAAAAGGTTATCGTAGTAGGCGCAGGGCGTTTAGGAAGTGCCCTGATGCGTTATGGTGGTTTTGAAAAAGAGGGGATAAAGATTATTGCCGGTTTTGATATTGACCCCGCCAAGATAAATCGAAGCTTGGTGGTCCCTGTTCTGCCTTTAAAGGAGTTAAAAGACTTTGTGAAAAAGGAAGGTATCCAGATTGCGGTGATTGCTGTTCCGGATATTGCCGCGCAGGGGGTAGCGGATTTACTTTGTTCTTGTGGAATAAAAGGGATCCTTAACTTTGTGCCCTTGCAGCTTAAGGTAAAGGATGGCTGTATTGTTAATAATGTGAATTTAGAGATCGAATTGGAAAATCTGATTTATTTCGTGAGGGTAAAAGATAAACTTTCTTAAAGAAGGGTTAGATACAACTTGAGAGCTTCACGGGAGGTGAAGGAGAGTTTTTAGAGACAACTAAGACGGTTTTAGCGGGGAAAATACACAGCTGGTTTTTTAGCTTTTGAAGGCGTGGGGAAAATCCCGCAAAGGCTTTCCTGCAATTGCGGATTTGAGGAGGAGAAGATTTCTGTTTAAGAAGGATATCTATTTTTGAGGTCATTACAAAGATGCAAGGGGAAACCTATTTTTTAAAAGGTGAAGACATTTTTAGATTTTATGAGCGCATAGCCCAGGAATTTGATCTATATGTCCCCACCAGAATAAAAAATGCCACCCCACCCAAATGTGAATATTCATTTAATAATCTGCCGGGCGATAATTATTTTTTAAAAAGATATCTCCAGGTAAATAAAGAGGAGATGGTTTTTAATGACTATCGCACCATTGAACCCATCCGCGCCTTTTTTACGTATGCCAAGGAAGAGGTTTGCAGTTATTTTTATGAAGAGAAAGCAGAGGATAATACTAAACCCATAGCTATATCGGGAGTAAAAAATTGTGACCTCTTTTCTCTAAAAATCCAGGATTTTGTTTTTCTGGGGGGTAACGAACCAGACCTATTTTATAAATCCAGACGGGAGAGTGCCCTGCTCATCTCTAGCGACTGTGTAAATTTTAAAGAGGTCTGTTTTTGCCGAGCATTTGATATAAGCCCTTACGCCACTGAAGGGTTTGATTTTAATCTCTCCAGGGTCAACGGTGGCTACCTTCTTGATATTGCTTCTGACAAGGCTAAAAAAATTATTGGAGGCCTTTGGGGTTTAATCTCTCCGGCTACCTCCACCCAGTTATCAGAAAGACAGATGAATAGAGCCTCCGTAATAAAGCAAATGGAGGACCATCTTGCGCACCATCAGATACCTAAAAAGGAAAGATTAAAAGAGATAGTCCTTGCGGGCTACGACTCTGGGATTTGGCAGGAGCAGATGCTTACCTGCGTGGAGTGTGGCGGTTGTGTATTTATATGTGATACCTGCCATTGTTTTTTATTGTTTGACGAGCCAGGGGTTAAGGAGGCTAAGAGGTTGCGCGTCTGGGATGGCTGCCTCTATCCAAATTTTGCCAGGGTTGCCGGTGGTGCAAACCCCTTAAGGATGCGCTATATGAGACTACGTAACAGATATTTAAAGAAGTTTGATTTTTTTATCGAGAATATAGGGTTTCAGGCTTGCTGTGGCTGTGGAAGGTGTATAGAGGTATGCCCCGGTAGGATAGATATAAGGTATATTTTAAGAAAATTAAATGAAGAATATATACAGTCCCGTTAAGGCCTTAATAGCGCAGATAAAGGAAGAGACGCCAACAATAAAGACCTTTGTATTGCAACCGGAAACGGCATTTTTATTTCAGGCAGGACAATTTGTAGAAATAACCGTCCCTGCCCTTGGGGAGGCCCCCTTTACCCCTTCGTCAGATCCAGCGGTAAGGGATAAGATAGATCTGACTATAATGAACGTGGGGTTAGTTACCTCTAAACTGCATAAGCTGAAGGTGGGCGAAAAACTAGGAATACGCGGACCATATGGAAACGGTTATCCTTTAGATAACTTTAGGGGGAAAGATGTTTTGATAGTGGGTGGCGGTGTAGGTTTGGCGCCATTGAGGTCTTTGTTATTTGCCCTCTTTTCTGATATGCATAGATACAACAAGGTAGTTTTACGGTATGGCGCGCGTACCCCTCAGGATATAGTGTTTAAAAATTTACTCCCCGAATGGGCAAAGATAAGAAATGTAGATATCGGGATCACCGTGGATGTTGCTGATGCTACATGGAGGGGGAAGGTAGGTTTGGTTACTACCATATTAAAGGATTTGCCTATAGATTTAAAAAGGGCGGTATCTGTAGTCTGTGGTCCGCCGATAATGATGAAATTTGTGACCTTAAAATTAATAGATATAGGGTTTAAACCACAAGAGATCTATCTCTCTATGGAAAAGAACATGTCCTGTGGTATTGGGAAGTGTGGGCATTGCCGAATTGGTAAATATTACGTCTGTAAAGATGGTCCGGTATTTACCTATGAGCAATTGAAGGATCTCCCGGATATCTGGGACTGATTTAGTTAATAGTGAGTTTGTTTTTGGAAGTTGCTTTAGGTTAGGTTTTGTCGGAGAGCAGCGAAGATGAAGCGCTTATTCATTGATCTAGAAATTTGTAATCAGTGCAAGGATTGTCAGGCTTGCTGCGACTATTTCTATCATCCCCAGAATAACGGCATTACCTCTTTGCGTGAGTATGCCACTTTTGCCACGATCTGTCGGCATTGCGAAGAGGCCCCCTGCGTGAATGCATGTTATCATGATGCCTTAGAACGTGCCGCAGATGGGCATCTTAAACGTTACCGGATGCGTTGTACAAGCTGTAAATCCTGCACTCTGGCCTGCCCCTTTGGGGTAATCTTCCCGGATTTCATTCCCTATCTGGATTCCCGATGCGACTACTGTATAGGCGCGAATAAGAAGGTTCTTAGATGTGTAAGCACTTGCCCTAAAAAGGCGATAGAGGTAAAGGAGATAGCAGAGGATCCGCAGCAAAATATCTATTTTGTAGGTGAGCATTTAGCGGTGCATACACTTAAGTGGTCAAGAGAGGATATCCCAACCGAGAAGAAATGAAGATATTATTTAATTACCTAATTTTTCCTGGTTTTTTATTTAGTGCTTGTGTGGGGTTAATGCTGAGCTGGATAGATCGCAAGATTACCGCGCGTATCCAGTGGCGTCGGGGACCTGGCTGGTATCAGAACTTTGTAGATATTGTAAAGTTATTGACTAAAGAAACCATTTTACCTGAAGGGGCATCGGGTTTAACCTTTTTATTCTCTCCCTGGGTGGGGCTTTTAGGTGTGATTTTAGTAGCCACAATCTTAGGGACAGCCCTGTATGCCCCCTGGAAGGGTTTTCTGGGAAACCTGATTGTGGTATTATACCTTTTGCTTATTCCTCCGGTATCAATGATGCTAGGGGCGTTTTCCTCAAAGAACCCATTGGCTTCTTTAGGCGCAGCACGGGAGATGAAATTGATTTTGGGATATGAGTTACCATTTATTTTATCGGTAATGGTAATAATTATTAAATCCGGTGCAGTTATGCAGTTAGACCAGATTTTACAACACCAGTTGACTTTTGGTTCAAATATTGCCTCCTGGTCTGGGGTGTTGGCATTTGTTGTGGCTCTATTGTGCACGCAGGCGAAATTAGGCTTTGTCCCCTTTGATGTCTGCGAGGCGGAGCAGGAGATAATGGCGGGCACCCTAATAGAATATTCAGGTTTGAGCTTGGCTGTGTTTAAATTAACCAGGGCGATACTCCTTTATACGTTGCCCTTACTATTAATAATTTTATTCTGGGGAAAAGACCTAAGCCCTTTAGCATTAATTGGTAAATATACCAGCATATTGCTGATTATTATTTTAATTAAAAATACAAACCCCAGACTGCGGATTGATCAGGCGTTAAAATTTTTCTGGGGACCAGTTACAGCCCTGGCAGTTCTTTCTCTGATCTTAGCATTGCTGGGTTTGTAGCTTGAAGGTAGCAGCCTTACAGGCTTATAGACTGAAGATGAACCTGAGATTGAGAGCCTTAACTAAGTCGCTTTGGGTATTCCATGCGGCCTGTTCACCGTGTAATAACTGTGATATCGAGGTCCTGGACGTTTTGACCCCCCGGCATGATGTGGAGAGGTTTGGAATTGTATTGGTGGGAAGTGTGCGCCATGCCGATGTCCTTTTGGTTACAGGTGTTCCCAACAAAAAGACCGCCGAGAGGATAAAGAAACTTTATGAGCAGGCGCCAAGGCCATGTTTGGTGATTGCGGTGGGAACATGTTCTATGGGGGGGAATCTCTTTAAAGATTCTTATAATTTTGTGAAACCCCTTGACGAGATTATACCGGTAGACGCCTATATCCCAGGCTGTCCGCCTAAGCCGGAAGCGATTATTGCCGGTGTGGTGAAATTAATAAATAAGGTTGGGGGATAAAAATGGTAACCATTGAGGATAAAATAAAAACAAGACTGGGGAAGAAAATAATCGATTGGTATCAACGCTCAGAGCGCCGGATTTACCTCTCTATAAAGCCAGAGAACATAAGGGAAGCGGCGCAAATCTTATTTAGATAGCTCAGCTTAAGATTTGCTACTGCCACCGCCCAAGATACACCTGAAGGGATTAAGATCCTCTATCATTTTAGTTTTGATAAGACGGGTCAGATTTTTTCTTTAGGGGTTTTAATAGAAGACAAGAAAAACCCCGAAATAGACTCGCTGGCTATACTCTTTCCCGCTGCGGAATGGATTGAACGCGAGATGTGGGAATTGTTTGGGATAAATTTTAAAGGTCACCCCAATCTGAAGCATTTGCTTTTGATTGATGAATGGCCGGAGGGGAAATACCCTTTAAGGCACGAATAAAACTTGGAGAGAGGGGCCTGAGGGCCTCCTTAATCCCTAAAAAATTTAAAACCTAATATGTCGCATAGAGTTATTATTCCCATTGGTCCTTATCATCCTTTACAGGAGGAGCCTGAGTTCTTCCGTCTTTATGTAGAAGGCGAAAGAGTTGTAGATATTGATATTGTTATTGGCTATAATCACCGGGGGGTGGAAGAGCTTTCCGAGCATAAACACTTTGAGCAGGTTGCGTTTTTGGTTGAACGCATATGTGGGATCTGTTCTACCTCCCATCCCTTTGCTTATGTAAATGCTATGGAGGATTTGGCAGGCATTAAAGTTCCAGAAAGGGCGCTTTATATTCGCACCATCATTGCGGAATTGGAAAGGATTCATAGCCACCTACTCTGGTTGGGTCTGGCAGGTCATTTCATTGGGTATAATACTGTCTGGATGTGGGCCTGGCGCTACCGCGAGCCAGTATTAGATATGTGTGAGCTGATTACAGGAAATCGCAATCACTATGGGATGATGAAGATAGGGGGGGTGAGGCGAGATATAAAGGAGGAGCATAAACCTATCTTAAAGAAGACACTTGAGGAATTAGTTTTGGCCGTGGACATGTTTAAAGGTGCCATAATAGATGACCCCGTAATCCGCAGTCGCCTTAAAGGTATAGGTAGATTAACTAAGCAGCAGGCAATAGACTGGGCTGTGCTTGGCCCTACCGCCAGAGCCTCGGGCGTAGATATAGATGTAAGGAGAGATGACCCTTATGGGGCCTACGATAGGGTGAAGTGGAGTGTGATTGTGGAAGGTGACGGCGATATATTTGCTAAAACACGAGTTAGGTTGGGGGAGTTATATGAGTCGATAAATATTATCAAACAATGTTTGGAGAAGATGCCCCCCGGCGAGATAGATGCAAATATAAAGGATATTCCAGCCGGAGAAGGTATAGGCCGGGTGGAGGCACCGCGGGGAGAATGCTTTCATTATGTAAGAAGCGATGGAACAAACAGGCCAGTGAGGCATAAGATCCGTGCACCCAGTTATATGAATGTGGCTTCCAATAAGATTGCTGCGGTAGGCGGTACAGTTTCCGATGCAGCCATTACCTTAGCCGCGGTAGACCCCTGCTATTGTTGCACAGAAAGGACCGTGGTACTTGCGCGAGGCACAGATAAAAAGCTGATGACTGGCTGGGATCTTATTAAGCTTTGCCAGGAGAAGACAGAGAAGATAAAAAAGGGTTTATTGTCTGGTTAGTGCGTTATTTAATTAAGAAAAGATAAATAGTTAAAAGGGCAGAGATGGTGAAAAGTATCTCGGTACCAAAATGAGAAACCTTTACCCACTATTTAAGCTGGATGCCCTTAATGGCCTTATGCTTGTGGCTATCGGCCTATTTTCTATATTGATCCTGATTTATTCCTCTGGTTTTATGAAGGGTAAGAAGGGCCTTTTCCAATATTATACCTACCTCATCCTTACCGCAATTATTTCTATACTTGCAGTACTATCTAACCATCTAATCCTGCTTTCCGTCTTCTGGGGTTTTTTGGGGTTGACCTTATATCTTTTAATTAATATGGGCGATGAAAACTCAAATTTAGTAGCCAAGAAGACATTTATCATCGTAGGTGGGTCTGATGCCTTGATGCTCTTGGGTATAGGTATAATGTATTATCTTACCGGAACCTTCCAGATGGAAAGGATAAAGATTCCTTTAACCGATCAGTTAATCAGCCTCTCAACCCTTGCTTATCTCTGTTTAACCAGCGCTGCTTTTGCAAAGGCAGGAGCAATGCCGTTTCATTCTTGGATACCCGAGAGTGCGGAATCCGCACCGCTTCCGGTGGTAGCATACTTACCCGCCTCGCTGGATAAATTATTAGGGATTTATCTCTTAGCAAGGGCTTCGCTTGATTTATTTGTGGTGAACGGGACAATAAGGGTATTTCTTATGCTTGTGGGTGCGGTTACAGTAATTGCTGCGGTAATGATGGCATTGGTTCAACACAATATGAAGAGGCTTTTGGGTTATCATGCGGTTTCCCAGGTGGGTTATATGGTATTAGGTATAGGAACAGCAAATCCTGTTGGTATCGCCGGAGGGATTTTTCATATGCTCAATCATTCTATATATAAGCAAGCCCTCTTTCTTATCTCCGGTAATGTAGAGAATAAAACAGGCACTACCAATTTGGATAAACTCGGCGGGTTGTCGAGGCTAATGCCCCTTACCTATATTTGCGCGCTTATTGCCAGCCTTTCTATATCCGGACTGCCACCTTTCAATGGTTTTGTATCCAAATGGATGGTCTATCAGGGGCTTATTGATCAGTTTCAAGCCTCCAGCTTGCCTTTTCAGTTTATCTCTGTCTTCTCTTTGACGGCAGCGATGTTTGGCTCAGGTCTCACCCTGGCCAGTTTTATGAAACTGCTGTATGCGACGTTTTTAGGGAAACACCTTAATGCCTTAACACTTAAAAACCTGAAAGAGGTTTCTTGGACAATGTGGTTTCCGCCACTCTTCTTGGCAATTCTCTGTGTAATCTTTGGGATATTTGCTAATCAACTACCACTTAAATACCTTATCCTTCCGGCGGTGGGAGAGACTAACCTTGGGGGAAGTGGGTATGCAGGACTGGCTACCCTGCTGGTGGTCGGCGGACTGCTCTTGGGTATTTTAATCTTTACCTTAAGGGGGCTAAAACCCCTTTTGCGTCAAGATGCTTCTTATACCGGTGCCGAGACAAGGGCATTGGCAGAGACCGGGATCACAGGCACAGATTTTTTTAACACCATAAAGGAGTTGCGATTAATGCAGGTTATATACAAGAAGTTAGAAGCGGGTTTACTCGATATCTACGCACAGGGGAAAAAAATTATATTTTTTCTCTCGGGTATATTTCAATATTTACATAACGGCGTTTTACCTACTTATCTGGTTTGGTGTTTATTGGGGATGATGGGTTTCTTTTGGATACTCTTAAAATGATATGGAGCTCACCCTAATTTTATTATTTATGCTCTTTGCGGCAGTTGTGGCGGTGGAGGTGAAGGATTTGCTCTCCAGTGTAATTGCGGTAGCTGCAGTGGGTCTGGGTCTCTCTATGGCCTTTTTAGTCTTAAAGGCACCGGATCTAGCCATCACCCAGTTAGTGGTGGAGATTTTATGTCTTATTATCCTGATTCGTGCCACCATAAAAAAAGATCTACCCTTGGTGAGGGATGGCCGCTGGTTCTTTAATACTTTTTTTACCTTATTATTTATAGGATTCTTTTTAATATTTGCCTATTTTGCCTTTACGGAGTTGCCAAGCTTTGGCAGACCTATTATGAGGGTAAGTGAGGAATACGTCAAGACTGCTCTAGCAAAAACTAAAGCAGCGAATATAGTAGCCGCTATAATCTTAGATTTCAGGGGTTATGATACATTGGGTGAGGCGACGGTTCTCTTTACCGCCGTGATGGGGGTGCTGGCGGTAATAAGAAAGGTAGGGAGGATTAAGGGTTAAATCCAAGATGAAAAATTCGCAAAAGGGAATGACCTTAATTGTCAAGACAATCACCCGTCTAACCGTGGGTTTAATATTAGCTTATGGCATTTATATCGTTTTGCACGGCCACCTCAGCCCGGGTGGTGGATTTGCCGGAGGGGTAATTATTGCCCTTAGCTTTATTCATCTTATGCTTGCCTTTGGCAGAGAAACAGCCTTAAGGAAGCTATCCCAAACCGCGACCTCTCTTTTAGAGAGTTTGGGGGCATTAATCTTTCTGGGGATAGCCTTATGGGGGTTGGGAAGCGGGTATTTCTTTTTTAACTTTTTCCTGCATAAGGGTAAGCCCTTTAACCTATTCAGCGCGGGTATTATCCCCTTGTGTAATATTGCTATCTCCCTTAAGGTATGGGCTGGGCTATTTGCCATTTTTGTGGCCTTGATACTATTTAGAGGATTAAAAGAAAGAGAATGATAGAGTATATTTTGTGTTTTGGTCTATTTTGTGTTGGGCTTTATGCGGTGGTGAGAAAAAGAAATATTATCAAGATTATTATTGGTCTGGGGATTATTGGGTATGCGGTGAATTTATTTTTTATTTTGATAGGTTATCGCTTCTGCGGCCGCGCACCCATATTCGCTAAGGAGCAGATAATCTCTCATCCGGTTGATCCTTTACCCCAGGCTTTGGTCTTGACCTCCATAGTCATTGGTTTAGCGGTTACCACCTTGATGGTGGCTATTGCTATAAGAATCTATGAAAGGTACGGCACTTTTGATATTACTAAGATTCGCAGGCTAAAGGGCTAAAAACTATGATGACCTTACCTTTATTTGTAGTAATTCCTTTAGGGGCGGCATTTTTGATTTCGCTTCTGGGCAAGAAGATAAAAAATCTCGCTGATATAATAACCAATTTAGGTACCGCGAGTTTGTTTTTAATTTCATTATACTCCCTCCTTCTGGTTAGCCAGCATAAGGTTCTTGTCTATAAAATTGGGGGTTGGGCACCCCCCCTAGGCATCTGTATGGTTTTGGATGGCTTAACGAGCTTTATGCTGGTTATAGTAAATTTAGTTAGCTTCTTAGTTACCGTTTACTGCATAAGTTATATGGAGAAATATACCGATAAGTACCGTTTCTATACCCTCTTTATGTTGATGCTTGCGGGAATGAACGGCATAGTCGTGACCGGAGATTTATTTAACCTCTTCGTATTTCTGGAGATTGCCTCTATCGCCAGTTATGCCTTAGTTGCCTTTGGGACCGAGGCAGAGGAGTTGGAGGCATCTTTTAAATATGCGATTATGGGTTCGGTGGCTTCCAGCCTTGTGCTTTTAGGGATTGCTTTGGTTTACGCTTATACCTCTACCTTAAATATGGCAGACATCTCTTTGGTCTTGGAGCAAAGGAGAGGAGTGTTTTTGTTGAATTTTATCAGCGTTCTGTTTTTAGCAGGGTTTGGTTTAAAGGCGGCATTAATTCCTTTTCATGCCTGGCTTCCCGATGCGCACCCTTCCGCACCGGCACCAATATCTGCGATGCTTTCCGGGGTGCTGATAAAGGTATTAGGCGTTTATGCGATAATGAGGATATTCTTTAATGTACTTGGCTCGAATAGCACTATTTTATTAATGCTTATGTTATTAGGAACGCTCTCCATGCTGATAGGGGTTGTTTTAGCCCTTGTGCAATGGGATTTCAAAAGACTACTCGCTTATCATTCCATTAGCCAAATTGGGTATGTAGTATTGGGAATGGGGTTGGGGACGCCCCTGGGCTTACTTGGCGGACTGTTTCACCTCTTTAACCATTCTGTATTTAAGTCGTTACTGTTTTTGAATTCAGGAGCGGTAGATTATGCCCTTGAGGTAAGAGACCTGCGTCAGATGGGCGGTTTGAAAGAGAGGATGCCGGTTACCGCGAATACCAGCTTAATAGCCTCAATGTCTATTGCGGGTATTCCGCCTTTTAATGGTTTCTGGAGCAAACTCTTGATAATCATAGCCTGCGTTCAATCCCATCGCATCCTTTATGCAATATGCGCAGTTATAGGTAGCATTCTTACCTTAGCCTCTTTTATGAAAGTACAAAGGTATGCCTTTTTTGGCAAATTAAACAAAAAATGGCAGAATATAAGAGAGGTTCCTTGGGCAATGAGGTTTTCGATGGTGATATTGGGTTTTGTTTGTGTCATTGGTGGTTTATTGGCTACGCCTCTATTTAAACCCTATCTGGAGTCAGCGGTGGAGGTTTTAACCATGGGAAGGGGATATGCCGCGGCGGTTTTTAGTAACATAAGATGAAGAGTGAAGTTATATTATTTATACTTGCGCTTTTGGTGTGGTTATTTTTAGGTTGGCCGCCTGATCTGTCCCATCTGATCGTGGGGGTGTGGGTGAGCATTCTTGTGGCTTTTATGCTCGGTGATATGTTTGTGAAAAGGCCGCACATATTCAAGCATCTCAGCCGTTATCTCTGGTTTCTTTATTATCTTTTCTTATTTATCTGGGAATGCATAAAGGCAAACATTGATGTTGCTTACCGGCTAATTCATCCGGCTTTACCTATTAACCCGGGGATTGTAAAAGTCAAGACCACCTTAAAGTCAGATACCGCTTTAACCTTTTTGGCAAATTCCATTACCCTCACCCCGGGCACAATGAGCGTAGACATAGAGCCGGAGAAGGGGTTTTTATATGTTCACTGGATAGATGTAAAGGATAAAGATATCCAAAAAGCCACAGAGATTATTGTAAAGCGATTTGAAAAGGTTTTAAGGAGGGTCTTCGAATGAAATTGTTCCGTTGGTTAATAGGGCTGGTGTGGATGGGGATTGTTTTTTGGGTGATTGCCTTTGCACATCTACCTTCTCTATTAGAATGGCAGTCTGTGTTTTTAAAACGGTGTTTTTTTATGCTTTTCTTTTGTGCGTTGTTTTGCCTCTGGCGTATTCTTAAGGGGCCTACCCCTGCGGATAGGGCAGTGGCTATAGATATCTTAGGAATTTTAATATTGGGTTTCTGTGCCCTCTTGGGAATTTCTACAGGCAGAGACTGGTATATTGATATTGGTATTGCCTGGGCCCTACAGAGTTTTATTTCTACCTTGGGATTGGCTAAGTATCTTGAGGGAAGAAATTTTGATGAGTAGGGGGTAATTAAAGGAAAAGTAATGTTTCTAATAATAAAAGTCAACTAATTACCTGGAGGAAAGATGAAGGAAGCAGTAGGAATGGTTTTTATAATAGTGGGGTTGGCTTTTGATTTCTTTGGCTGTTTAGGTTTGCTTCGTTTGCCCGATGTATATAACCGGCTCCACGCCTCCACAAAGAGCGTAACCTTAGGTACCTGCGGGATCCTCTTCGGGTTGTTCTTATTTAAGGGGTTTAGTGCCGCGGGTATAAAGGCGCTCCTCTGTATCCTGTTTATACTTTTAACCGCTCCTGTTTCCGCGCATGTCCTTGCCCGAGGTGCGCATAAATCAGGAGTGAAGCTTTGGGAAAGGTCCGTCTGCGATATGTACGCGGAAGATAAAGATGGTTAGAGGAGTATAGAGGCAGGCGCAGAAAAAACCTGGAACGGAAGCGATGAGATACCCTAAATTACGGGAATTAAAAGAGGCAATAAAGGCGCTCGTAAAAGGCCCATACACCAGTGGTTTTCCCTACCAGCCCCATAAGCCATTTGAAGGGTTTAGGGGAAAACCGGAATTTGATGAGAGATACTGTATAGGGTGTACTGCTTGCGCTCAGGTGTGTCCGACAGGGGCAATAACCTTTACGGATAGGAGAGAGGCTCAGCGGGCCTGGCGGGTTTTAACGTATAGAATGGAGTTATGCATATTTTGTGGGCAATGTGAGGCAAATTGTCCTACCCAGAAGGGCATAGTCCTTACCCGGGAGTTTGATTTGGCCAGTGTTGGCAAAAGGGAAGAACTTAAACAGATAATAGAAAAAGAGCTCGCTTTATGCGAAGGCTGCGCTGAGGCGATTGCCCCATATGAGCAGATGCTCTGGGTGGCCAAAAAGATAGGGCCACTTACCTTCTCTAATGCCTCACTTATGTTATTATTTTTAAGAGAAGCAAATCTAGCAGAAAAAGGTTCTGCGGAAAGAAAAAGAGAATTTAGGCGCTCCGACCGGATGAAGATTCTTTGTCCCCGTTGTCGCCGCGAAGTAGTTATTAAATCTTAGGATGCCAGAGAGGAGCCTTACTTCTGTTTTAAATAAATTAGAGAGAATTTTAAAAGGAAGGGTAGTTATGTTGGGTATAGGTAATCTCTTCAGGGGCGATGATGGCTTTGGTGCTATTTTAGCCAGGAGGATAAGAGAACGGGTCGGCTTTAAGGTGTTCGTGGGAGAAAGTGCACCAGAAAATTTTTTAGGTAAACTTATAAAAGAGAAACCCGATACGGTCCTGGTTATAGATGCGATGGATTTTGGGGGGAGCATAGGAGAGTTTAGATTATTCGATTCCGGAGCGGTTAAGGCAGAGAACTTCTTTGTTACGCATAATATTGCGCTGGACTTAATCTTTACTTTTCTTAAAGAACACCTTAGGGGAGAAGTTTATCTTTTGGCAATTCAACCAAAAGAGATAGGATTTAAAGAGGGGTTGAGCCAGGAGATTAAACCCCAGCTCGATAAATTAGCCAATTGGTTTTTAGAAAGGTATGGAGCATATAGTTAATGAAAATGTAATTCAGGAAATTTTAGAGAGGAGCGTGGACCCACCCAAGGAGGCTATCCTCTCTATTCTTAAAAAGGCGAAGGAGGCAAGGGGGTTGACGCCAGAAGAGGTAGGTTTTTTGGTAAACCTTACCGACCCCGAGCTTAAAGAGGAATTATTCCATACCGCCAGTTTACTTAAAGAGCGAATTTACGGAGAGCGCCTTGTCTTCTTTGCACCGCTGTATATTTCGGATTTCTGTGTGAACGATTGTGAGTATTGTAATTTTCATATAAGGAACACCACACTTAAACGCAGAAGACTTACCCTCCAGGAGGTAGAAGAACAGACAGAATTTTTAATCAATATGGGGCATAAGAGGGTGCTTCTTGAATGCGGAGAGGATCCCGAAAATGCTCCTATCGATTATGTATTGGAGGTGATAGAGAGGATCTATTCCCTGAGAACACCCAAGGGTAACATCCGCAGGATAAACGTAAATATTGCTGCCACCACGCTGGAGAACTATCGTAAACTAAAACAGGCAAAGATAGGGACGTATCAACTTTTTCAGGAAACGTATCATCGCAAAACCTACCAGCGATTACACCGCGGTCCCAAGGCGGATTTCCAAAGACAGATTACTGCCCATGAGCGTGCCCTGCAGGCGGGGATAGATGATTTTGGGATGGGTGTGCTCTTTGGTCTTTATGACTGGCGTTTTGAAATATTAGCCCTTATTTTACATGCCAAATATCTGGAGGAGAAATTTGGAGTGGGGCCGCATACCATTTCTGTCCCCAGATTTCGCAAGGGGCCAACCGTTGCTTACCGTCCCGAATACGAGGTCAGCGACGAAGATTTTTTAAAGCTGATAGCCATATTGAGGATAGCGGTGCCCTATACCGGGATGATTATTTCTACACGGGAAGATCCTCAAATACGCCGGCATGCCTTTAGGATAGGTATATCCCAAGCCTCAGCGGGCTCGGTTACCTCCACAGGCGGATATGGCAGAAAGACTATAGAGGAAGCGCAGTTTGAGCTCTATGACCACCGCGGGCTTGCCGAGGTTATCGGAGGTATCCTTGAAGAGAGGTTATTGCCAAGCTTCTGCACCGCTTGCTATCGCTTAGGACGGACAGGACAAGATTTTATGTCACTGGCTAAGCCTGGCGAGATCCATCATTTCTGTCGATCTAACGGGCTTCTTACCTTTGCGGAGTATTTAGAAGATTTTGCAGGGGATGGTATATATAAAAAGGGTTACGAGATAATAAATTTTTATTTAGAGAAAATTGAGGATAAGGGGCTACGCGAACAGACGCAAGCTCGACTGGAGAAAATAAAACAGGGTCAGCGCGACCTTTACTTCTAAAGATATGTGTTATGCCATACCCGGTAAGGTTCTGGAAATAGATAATGGGGTTGTGACTATTGATTATTTCGGCGAGAAGAGAAAGGCCAGGAATGAATTTTACGAATTGAGCCGTGGTGATTATGTATATGCCCAGGGTGGTTTTGTAATCCAAAGGATCTCCGTTGAGGAAGCCCTACCAATATTAGAGGCATGGAAGGAGTTGTTCTTTAAACTCCAGGAAGTAGACTTTAATCTTGCCCGCCATACCAGAAATTTATATCAGCGTGCAAACAACCTTAGACAGAGATACCACGGTAATTCCTGTTGCATCCACGGCATTATAGAGTTCTCTAATTATTGTCGCAACGATTGCCTGTATTGTGGGATAAGGAAAAGTAATAAGGTAGTCTGGCGGTATAGGATGGAGATCGATGAGATAGTAGAGACTGCCGGATTTGCAGTTAACCGGTTAGGGTTTAAGGCGTTGGTCTTACAGTCTGGCGAAGACTTATGGTATGATCAAGAGAAGCTTGCCTCAATCGTGAGGAAAATTAAGGAGGCGTCCCCTTGCCTTCTTATTTTAAGTATTGGAGAAAGGGAGATAGGGCTTTATGAACGACTTTGGCGGTTAGGCACGCGTGGGGTGCTTCTCCGTTTTGAAACAGGCAATGAGTATATTTATGAAAGAATGAGACCGGGGCACCTTCTAAAAGAACGACTTGAGCTAATTAATAAATTACGTCAGATAGGTTATCTTATTATGAGCGGTTTCTTAATTGGTTTGCCTGGACAGAGCAAAGAGGATATACTGAGCGAGATCAAGCTTACCGCCTCCTTAGGGGCGGAGATGTTTTCCTTTGGGCCGTTTATCCCGCATCCCCAAACGCCATTGGCAGGTGTTCCTAGCCCCTCCATAGAAACGGTTTTAGAAACTATTGCCAAGGCGCGGATAATGAACCCCCGCGCAAAGATTCTCGTAAATACCTCTTTTGAGACCCTGGGTAAAGAAGATCGGAATCGAGAAGGGCTTATGGCCGGGGCAAATTCTTTAATGCTAAATGTAACCCCGCAAAGATATAGGAAGTTTTACGATATATACCCCAACCGGCCGGGACTAGATTCGGATATAGGCGAAAGAATTAACTCCGTAATAAATTTGCTGCGTTCCCTAGGCAGGGCTCCCACTGATCTGGGGCTTGGCTAATCCTTGAGGGGGTTTAATCCAAAGACTAAATGCCGGCTAAATACTTATACTCTAAATGAAGTGATAAACCCTGCAGGCTTTCTCCAAGGTGCAGAGCCTTTTAAGCTGATTGTCTGCTGAGAGGATGCAGGATAAATAGGGGGAGATATCTTCTCTCAGAGAATGGGGGAGCTGGATATTACCAACTACGTTTCCCGGTGGACTTTTGCTAATACAGCCTATCATCTGGTAAAGATAAGTTTTTTAGCAGAGGAGAGAGAAGAAGACCATCAATTGAGCGACCTCCTTAAAGGCGCTGGATACCTTAACTGGTCAAGCTAAAAAGGCAGAAAAAGGATTAAGGATTGCCAGCAAGTAAGCGCAGGGTTTTTTGGCGTTGCGGTAAGGATCAATTTTCTAAAAGACCTCCCGCAATCCTTGACGAATCTAAATAACCCTGCTAAAATCTCTGCGGTTGATTTACCTTAAAGATGTGTCCATCTTGTACCCTACAAAAGAGCCCAAACTATTTTTTAAAAAGAAAAAGATATTGTTTTTGGAAAAACCCTGCAATTGTTAAGCTCTTTTCCGCAAGACGGTTATTTTAGAAATGCGAACCTCCCTTAATGTCTTGAGTCAAGGGATATTTAATTTAGAGTTTTTAAGAAGCGAGACAGAATATGTTTAAACTCCTGTTAGTCATTATCAGTCCGGCCGTAGCCTTTTTTATTTATTTCTTCCATCGGGATAAATACGAGAAGGAGCCTTTAGGGTTATTGCTTAAGGCCTTTAGCGTGGGTTTGATCTTGCTCGCCTTGGCGATAATTTTAGAAATCCCCTTACTTAACCTTTTAAGGTTGCTTTCTTTACCTGCCCTCCTTAATGCCTTTTTAGTTTCCTTTATAGTGGCAGGACTTATTGAGGAGGTTTTAAAATTTGTTGCTTTTATGCTTTTTATCTATCCCCATAGGGAATTTAATGAATTGTATGATGGAATAATTTATGCCGTAATGCTTTCTTTAGGTTTTGCCACTGCAGAGAATATCCTGCGTCTGGTTCCCTTTTACCATACGCAGCTTTTTGGTTTTATCGTCTTTGTACGCACCCTTTTTTCTTTACCGGCACATATATTTTGTGGAATTATTATGGGCTATTATTTGGCTAAGGCAAGGTTTAGCGGGGGAGAGAAGAGGAAAACTCTTTTATTGAAGGGTTTGTTTCTGGCGATATTCTTTCACGGCTCATATAATTTTTTCTGGTTCCTCTTTGGTTACCTCGCTATACCTCTGTGCGGGTTATTTTTACCTTTTGCACTTTCTTTATCTCGGCGATTAATTTCCCAGCATTTAGAAGGTGGTTGTTCTAAAAGAGACCTCTTTTGGCCAAAAAAATAATCCCTCTCCCCATCAGAGAGAGAGGGTCCGTGGCTTTGGCTCTTTTTTAAAGAGCCCTCAGCTTAAGCTTACCATATCTTTTTCTGAATTTTCAAGGGATAAACACCTCCCTAACGAAACCGTTTACTTTTTTTATTTTTAAGGTAAAATTATCTAAATGGAGCTTTTAAAAGAAAAGGTAGCCATAATCACCGGCGGTTCCCGTGGAATAGGCAGAGCCTGTTGTATAGAATTTGCCAAGCAGGGCGCAAGGGTTGTCTTTACCTACCAGAAGGGTATCTCTGAAGCCAGGTCCCTGGAGGAAGAGCTAAGAGGTTTAGGGGGAGAGTGTTTATCCTTGCAGGCAGATATCAAAAGTTATCCCGACTGTCAAAGGGTGGCAAGTTTAACTTTAGAGAGGTTTGGCAAGGTAGATATTTTAGTAAATAATGCCGGGATTGTGCGCGACCGCGCCCTGTTTTTAATGAGCCGGGAGGATTGGCAGGAGGTAATTGACACTAATTTAGGTGGTGTATTCAATATGACCAGGGCAACCATTACTACCTTTTTAAAACAAAAAAGAGGTTGTATCTTAAATATGAGCTCAGTAAGTGGCCTGCGTGGTATTGCCCGACAGACCAACTATAGCGCCTCTAAGGCAGGGATAATTGGTTTTTCTAAAGCCCTAGCTAAAGAGGTGGCTGCTTATGGTGTGCGGGTAAATGCGGTTTGTCCGGGTTTTATCGCTACGGATATGCTAAATAGCTTGAGGGAAGAGATAAAAAAAGAGATTTTAGAAATTATTCCTATGAAACGGGTAGGTTTAAGCCAAGAGGTGGCTTATCTTTGTGTTTTTTTAGCCTCGGATTTAGCCTCTTATATTACGGGTGAGGCAATTCGTGTGGATGGCGGTTTAGGCACCTAAAGAATTTAAGATGTCCAAAAGGGTAGTAGTAAGCGGAATAGGAGTAGTTTCTTCCATTGGTACGGGCAGGCAAGCCTTTTGGGAAGGATTAATTTCTGGAAGGTCTGGAATAAGCAGGGTAGAATCCTTTGATACCTCCTCCTACGATAGACACCTTGCGGGAGAGATAAAAAACTTTAATCCCCTGGATTTTATGGGGAAGAAGGAGGCGAAGCGAATGGGAAGGGCTTCGCAGTTAGCCATTGCCGCTACGGAGCTTGGCCTTTTGGATGCAGGGCTAAATTTGAAAAAATTAGCACCTTTGCGGGTAGGGGTAATTTTTGGGACTACTATGGGCGAAACTAATGTCTTTGAGAGAGTAAATCGCTTATGGTTAGAAAAGGGCTTAGAAGGGGTAAAAGGTTTTTTGGTTTTACAGATACCGGCAAGCCTTATCGCGCTTAATGTGGCTTTGCATTGGGGGATAAGAGGCCTTAATCTGGTTATCCCTACTGCTTGTGCAGCTGGCAATTACGCTTTAGGTTATGGTTATGATTTAATAAAAGAGGAAGAACTGGATTTGGTAATTGCCGGAGGAAGCGATGCCTTTTCTCGGGTGGCTTTTACGGGTTTTCATCGTCTCTACGCGATGTCGCCGGATATCTGTCAACCCTTTGATAGAGAACGCAAAGGTATGCTTTTAGGAGAGGGCAGTGGGGTCCTGTTGCTTGCGAGTTTAGAGATCGCGCAAAGGTTTTCTCTTCCTATTTATGCAGAGGTTTTAGGGTATGGTTTATCCTGTGATGCGCATCATATGACCATACCCTCAGAAGAAGGAATAGGCCGTTGTTTAAGGAATGCCTTAGCAGAAACAAAAATAAAACCCGAGGAGGTTGGCTATATTTCTGCCCACGGAACGGGAACAGTCCAAAACGACAAAAATGAATGTAGAGCGATTATGGAGGTCTTTGGTCCTTACGCGCAGAGGATTCCCATCAGCTCCATTAAATCTATGTTAGGTCATTGCATGGGGGCGGCCTCCAGTTTAGAAGCGATCAGTTGTTGCCTGGCTTTATCCGAGGGGGTTTTACCTCCTACGATAAATTATTTTCATCCCGATCCTGATTGTCCCATTGATTGTGTTCCCAATCGAGCCAGAAAAGCCCGGGTGGAGATCGCCTTAAATAACGCGTATGCCTTTGGTGGAAATAATAGTTGTGTAGTTTTTAAAAGATACTCTGTTTAAAATGAGAATTGCCATTACGGGAATAGGTGTAGTCTCTCCCATAGGTATAGGTAAAAGAAATTTTTGGCAGGCAATTAAAGAGGGTCGTTCGGGGGTAGGACCCATCAGCTTATTTTCTGTAGATAACCTAAAGGTAAATTTAGGCGCAGAGGTTAAGGATTTTATGCCGGAAGAAATCCTAGGTCAGAAGGGTTTAAGAAATTTAGACCGAGCCACTAAGCTTCTGCTTTGCGCCGGGAAATTAGCACTTTTAGATTCTGGTTTAGATACTGCTCGGTTAGATACTACCAGAATAGGGATCTCTATCGGGACTACCTTTGGCAGTCTCTGGAGTATCTCTGAGTTTGATAAGACCGCTTTTTTAGAAGGAGCGCGTTTTGTTAACCCGGCGGAGTTTCCCAATACGGTGATTAATTCCCCACCCAGTCAGTTGGCTATCCGTTTTAATATCAAAGGACCATGCGCGACAATTGCCAGCGGTTTTAGCTCAAGTATAGATGCTTTAAAGTACGCACAGGATTTAATCCGAAACGGTAAAGCCGATATTGTTCTGGCCGGCGGAGTGGAGGAGTTTTGCGCACAGGTATTTTTGGGTTTCTATAAGGCTAAATTTTTAGCGGGGCTGAAAGGTTTAGAGATCAGCTGTCCTTTTGATAAACGGCGTAACGGAATTATCTTCGGTGAGGCAGGCGCGGTGGTGGTTTTAGAAAGGGAGGATTTGGCTAAGCAACGCCACGCCTGTATTTACGGTTATATTTGCGGTTGCGGGAGATACTTTTATCCCTATTTACCCCATAGGTATGAACCAGAAGGCCGGGGTCTTTTGAGGGCAATCTCTTTAGCCTTAGAGGATGCAAAACTCTCTTATAAAGATATTGATTATATCTCGGCAGCGGCCAATTCTACCCCCCAGGCAGACCTTATTGAGACTAAGGTAATAAAGGAAATATTTAAAGAGAAAGCCAGGCAGATTCCTGTAAGTAGTATAAAGGCTATGCTGGGTGAGACCTTTTCCGCTGCGGGCGCTTTAAATTTAGTGGCTACCCTGGGGGCCATAGAGGAGGGTTTTGTTGCCCCCACGATTAATTATTTAGAGAAGGATGAGGCTTGCGATTTAGATTATGTGGCGAATCAGGCACGGCCGTTTAAGATTAAAAAGGCTTTAATTAATAGCTTTGGTCCGTTAGGGAATAATTCCTGTTTAGTAATTTCTCAAGATTAACGCTATGGTAAGAGGCGTTACGCCAAAACTTAAGGGTACTAAATAATAGGAGGGTGTAAAGATGTCCGAGGAGAAGGTTTTAGAAAGGGAGATAAGAGAGATTATCGCCCGGATTTTAGATGTTGAACCAGCAGAGATTAAGCCGGAGGCGCGTTTTGTAGAGGATTTAGGTATGGATAGCATGATGGCTTTAGAGATTGTAGCGGCGATTGAGAAGAGATATAAGATTGCCATCCCTGAGGAGCAGCTAACTAAATTAACTAACCTAAAGGAGGTTTTAGCCCTTACCCAGCAGTATTTAAAAAAGAAATAGATGCTAAAAGAAATAAGAGAGATTTTACCGCAGGACTATCCCTTTATCTTCATTGACCGCATCTTAGAGTTTAAAGAGAAGGAATACCTTCTGGCTTTGAAGAATATCACCATCAACGAGTGCTATTTAAGAGGGCATTTTCCCAAAAGGCCAATAATGCCAGGGGTTTTAGTCATCGAGGCAATGGCACAGGCAGCGATAGTCTTTTTTGTCAAAAGCTATGCCCAGGGAGAAAGAAGCGATTACCTCTATTATTTGGGTAAGGTGGAGGCAAAATTTTTAAGACCGGTTCTCTGCGGTGACCAGTTAAGGATTAAAGTTAGACCCTTAAAGATATTCTCGCAGGCCGGCATCGTAGAGGCAGAGGCTTTTGTAGGGGATGTTTCTGTGGTCAGGGCTACTTTAGGATTTTCTGCAAAGCAAAAATAATTTTTATCCCCCTCACCCCCATAAAACCTGCAAAGAGA
>FWPU01006997.1_pt1 | contig 21510 bp, 17 predicted proteins | sample 2228361 | NCBI WGS metagenome assembly FWPU01 (sample SAMEA103939777, study PRJEB20133) | metagenome
TTGGCATAGCCTGGCGGTACAATGTGCTAGTCCACACTAAAACTTTGAAAAAAACTGCCTTTGGCGAGGTAACTTGACATTGTCAAATTAATCACCAATAGCGCAAATGACACGAATAGGATGGATAGTCTTGTAAAGTTCGCACTGTTTTTGGCCCGCAACGGCTAAAAAGAAAACGTTGGCTCGACTTTAAGAAGACCCTGTACCACCAGGACATGAGCCTTGTCAAAAGCAAGGGGCGCAAGTATAATGCCTGTGCTTCCAGAAGGAAGGTGGCGGGGCGTGGCTCAGCCCGGTAGAGCGCACGGTTCGGGTCCGTGAGGTCCGCGGTTCAAATCCGCGCGCCCCGACAGACAAAAGACACTCTCAAGCGAGAGCGTCTTTTCTTTTGTCCGCTTCTTTTGCTATTTCGAAGGATTCCCGTCCATCAATTTCCCATACAAGTCCATCGTTTCCTTCATCGGTTTTGTATTCAGTTCGTCTAGCAAAATTTTCTGCAATTTTGCATACACCCGCGCCACGTTGGAACGGTCTCCTGCCGCCGCGTATGCTCGCATGGACAGGCGGTACAAGTCCTCATTGAGCGTGTCGAGATGAATGGCTTTTTCGATGTATTCCATGGCTTTCGCAGGCGACTGAGCGGAGAGATGATAGGCTGACAACTCCTGCAATGCGTTCAAATAGGCTTGCGCCAGCCTGCGTCGTTCAGGGAAGACCCAGTCGTAATACAGGTTTTGCAGGTATTCGCCCTGATACAACGTCACCGCGCCTTCGTACCATTCGGCAGCGATTTCATTGTTAGTAGCAGACCGCGCTTTGGCGATGGCGGCATTGAACTCGTCCACGTCAATGCTGAAGTGGGCGGAGTCAAGCCAGTACTCGCCAACTTCGACAAGGATCAATCTTGGGCTGTTGTCTCCAGCCTTGAGGGCGTTGCGGAGGCGTGACAGGGCGGTGTGGAATGCCGTTCGGCTGGTGCGTTCCTTTACACCCCAAATCGCGTCGAAGGCCTTGTCGGCGGGAATCTTTTCGCCGCGCATGGTGACGAAATAAGCCAGCAGGTCGCGCGCCTTGGCGGAGACCCAGCGCTCCTGTGAGACCTCTTCGCCGTTCAACAAGACGCGAAAATTCCCGAAGCATTGCACGCGAATCGAATAACGATAGGGGAGGACTTGAACGGATTTTTCCGGCAGATTTTCGAGCACTCTTTCCAGGAACGGACTCTTCTCACCCGCGCGGATCAGCGCTTCGCTCACGACCTGGGAGCGGATGCCCTGATCGAGAAAGAGTTGGAACGTGCGCGAGGCTTCGATGAGACGCAATGCCTTGCGCGCATACTCGAGTCCGCTTGCGGGACGTTTCGTTTCGAGGTGGATATATGCCAGCCCGAAATACACCATCGCCAGCGGAATGCGGAACTGACGGCGCTCGCCGACCTCGACCAACTCGGCATACAAACGTTCGGCTTTATCGAGTTGACGATTCTCCAGCGCGACATCCGCCAGCACACTGCGGCAGACGTACGCTTCGTAGGTGTCGGGACTGCCTGTGTACGACCACAACGCGCCTTCCGCCAGTTGACGGGCTTCTTCGATGCGACCCTGTCCGCACAGGTTGTAGGCGAGATAGCCCGTCGCCATCAACTGTTCGTACGACGCCAGTCCCAACTGCTGGCCAATTTCCATACCCTGTCGCAGGCTGGCTTCCGCGCGGGCGGTCTCGCCCAAACGTGTAAGCACATTGCCCAAGGCTGTGTACGCGCTGGGGAGCAATTCCTTCAAATGAAGTGTCTGCGCGATTTGAAGTCCGCGCTCGGCATACTGTAATGCCTTGTCAAGTTCGCGCCAATACAAATACGGCGTGACCAATGAAATATACGCCTGCACCCCGATGGGAGAAAATTCTTCGGGCGCGATCTGCAAGGCTTCCTGGCAGTAGCGCACGGTTGCTTGTGGGTCGCCGTGCCACCAGCAAATCTGCCCCAGCGATTGCAGGAAGTTCGCTCGCGCCAACGCGCTGAGCCTGTCTTCTGCCAGCCGTGCTTCTTCGACGGCTTCCTCCGCGAGTTGACGCCCCTTGTCCATGCCTGTGAGAAAGCCGACGCTTTTTGCCAATGCCATCAAGGCTTCGGCGCGGGCGGCGTGGTCGTCGTTTGCAAAAGATAATGCTTCGGTGGATAATGTTTCTGCCTGACGATAATTTCCCTGCGCGCGGTTGACTTCGGCAAGGCGGGTCAGCGCGCGGCAGACTCCACTTGGGTTGTTCTGCGCCGCAAACGACGAACGCGCTTCCTCGTATGCCGATATTGCCGCGCCAGCCTGCCCCAGCCGCCAATGGGCGTTGCCATGCTGCAAGAGCAATTCTGGATTGGCTTTCATCACCTCTGCGGGCAGGGCGCTGAGATAACGATGCAGGACTTCGACACGTCCGCGCTCGACGTAGTCGGCGGCAAAGACGGAAACGACTCGTGCGGCGGATTCGAAATCCTGCGCGTTGAGATAATGTGACAAGGCGACTTCCAACTCACCCTGCGACTCGTAATGCTGCCCTGCGCTTCGCTCCAGACCTCGAATTGATCCTGTTTCGACGCGTTGGAGGCGGCTGAGGAGGAATTCGCGGAACAAGTAATGATAGCGATACCAGCGTCTCTGCGGGTCCAAACTCGAGACGAATAGATTCTGCTTCTCCAACTCCTCCAGAATAGATTGGGCGTTTTGCACGCTCGCCACCGCATTGCACGCGGACGCGTCCATTTGCTGGAGGATGGACGTGCGCAGTAAAAATTCCTGCGTATCTTCGGGCAGGCGCTTGAAGACCTCCTCCGCCAGATAATCGAAGATAAATTGCTGCGAGCCGCTCATGCCTGAGAGCATGGCGTCCACATCCTGCGCGCCGCGTCCGCTGAGGGACGAACGGATAATTTGCAGTGCCGCCACCCAGCCTTCGGTCTTTTCGCTGAGCAGGTTCAGGCTTTCGGTGGAAATTTCGGGCAGATTGGTTTGAATCCAATGCGCAACCTCGTCATCGCGGAAACGCAGCGACGAAGCCCGCAATTCCGCCAGTTGACCGCGCGCCCGCAGACGCGCCAACGCCAACGGAGGATCCACCCGCGTGGAGATGATCAGCCTCAGATCGTTGGGCGCATTCTCCAACAAAAAATCCACCAGTTGATGGACGACGGGGCTGGTAACGAAGTGATAATCATCCAGCACGATCAGCCAGGGCGTCTCGATCACTTCCGCCAGTTCGTTGACCAACACCGTCAGCACGCGCCGCGGCGAGATGTTCGCTTCGGCGCTGTCGAGCAGGGACTGGGCGGTTTGCCCGATGGCGCGGGTCAACGACTCGGGCGCGCGCTTCATGCTCCGCAGGGCTTCGATGAGGTAGGTGAGGAAAACGGTCGGGTCGGAATCCTGCGCGTCGAGGGTGTACCAGGCGAAGGGCTTGCCCTGAGCCGCGTCGAAGGGGAGGGTGGAAGCGTTGATGAAGTCCGCGAGCAGGGTCGTTTTACCGTATCCCGCGGGGGCGGAGAGCAGAGTCAGGCGTTTGTCCGCATTGAAATTTAGCCATTCGAGCAGGCGCGGGCGGGGCAACAGTTCCGGGCGCGGGCGCGGGACGAGGAATTTTGTGCGGAGGAGAAGGGAGGGTTTCATATTAGGGCGGGCGAGCCAATTATAGTCTGCCAAACTCACGTTTTGCAAACTTTTTGCAAATTGAACATGGTAGGATATATTAAAACACTCTCGAGCCAAAAGAAGGAGAACCCATGAAACGTTATACCTTGTTTGTGTCTCTGATCGTTGCGCTTTCGGTCGTACTGAGCGCGTGTGGTGGGGGCGCAACCCAGGTGCCCGCCGAACCATCAGCGCCTGAAGCGCCGACGCCCACCGAACCCCCCGCCCTTGCTGCTCCCCGGGTTTTGAAGATCGCCAACACCGCCAACATCACCACCTGGGACCCCATTGAGTCCTTCTCGACCGAAGCGGCGTACATGGCAAACGTCTATGAACAACTGCTCCGCATCAACCCGCCCGGTTCCGCCGAAAAATTCACCCCGCTGCTCGCCACGAGTTGGGAATCCAACGCCGACGGCACCGTGTGGACCTTCCACCTGCGCGAAGGCGTGACGTTCCACGACGGCGAGCCGCTGACCGCCGATGCCGTGAAAAAATCTATCGAAGCCGCAAAGGAACGCGGCGGCGCGTCCTTCATCTGGTGGATGGTGGATTCCATCGAAGCCGTGGACGACCTGACCGTGCAGTTCAATCTGAGCGCCTCCGCGCCGATTGACCTGGTTGCCTCCTCCCTCTACGGAGCCTGGATCGTCAGCCCCAAAGCCTTGGACGCCGCCGCAGCAGACGAGAACTACTGGGCGGATGGCAAGGAGGCAGGCACGGGCCCGTATGTGATTGAATCCTACCTTCCTGATCAGGAGATCGTCTTCAAAAAATACGAAAACTATTGGGGCGGCTGGGACGATGACCAGTTCGACACCGTCCTCGTGCAGATCATCCCCGAAGCGCTGACCCAGCAGCAACTGTTGGATTCGGGAAGCGTGGATCTCGTCACCCGCGTCCCGACCGAGAATTACGTCAACTTCCAGAACAATCCCAATTACACCTTCTTGGAAGAGCCGTCCTTCTTCAACTACGTCGGCTTTTTCAATACTTTGCGTCCGCCGCTCGATAACGTGAAGGTCCGCCAGGCGCTTTCCTACGCCATCCCCTACGATGACATCATCAAGATCGGCGCAAAGGGACTCGGCACCCAAAGCCGCGGACCTGTCCCTGCGGGTGTGTGGCCCTGGTCGCCTGATGTGAAACAATATACTTACGACCTCGACAAGGCAAAGGAACTGTTGAAAGAGGCAGGTTATGAGAACGGCGGATTCGGTCTGCGCCTGACCTATGCCGCGGAGAACGACACTGAAGCCGCCTTTGCTCCGCTTATCAAGGATGCCTACGCTCAACTCGGCGTGGATGTGACCATCGAAGCCATTGCTTTCAACCAGCAATGGGCGGAAGCCAAGGGCGATCCCGCCAACGCGCAGGACATGTTCCTCCTGCTCTACTGGCCCACCTACTCCGACGCCGGCTCCGACAACCTGTGGTCCATGTTCTACTACACCGAGAAGCCCTTCTTCAATCTGTCCTACTGGAACAATCCCGACTTCAACGCGCTGGTTGACGAAGCCATTGGTCTGACGGTGAAAGACCCCGCCGCGTCACAGGCGAAGTATGTCGAAGCCATGAACCTGCTCGTGGATGAGGCGCCAGGTCTGTTCTTCTTCGATACCAAAGCCGTCTTCATCATCCCCAAGCACATCGAAGGCTTCAAATACAATCTGAACTATCCGTTCGTGCAGTACTTCTTCTACGATCTGCGCCCGGCGAAATAAGACTTTCCTCTCACCCCTAACCCCTCTCCCAAAGGGAGAGGGGAACTCCCTTCCCCCCCTCGGGGGAAGGGTTGGGGATGAGGGCAATTCCATCATGCGCCAACTCGAATTCATCCTCCGCCGCCTGCTGACATCCCTCTTCGTCCTGCTGGGTGTCTCGATCATCACCTTCTTCATCGCAAGGGTGGTGCCGACCGACGTTGCGTCGCTGTACGCGGGTCCCAAGGCGCGCCCGGAGGAACTCGCCCGCATCCGTGAGAAATTGGGGTTGGACAAACCGCTCCCCGTTCAGTATGTCATCTACATGAGCGATTTGCTCAAAGGCGATCTCGGCAATTCCATTTCCACTAAGCGCCCGATCATGCAGGAAATCCCCGACCGCCTGCCCGCCACGCTCGAATTGCTCCTCGCGGGCATGTTCGTCGCCATTCTCATCGGCGTTCCGCTCGGCGTGCTGAGCGCGCGCTGGCAGGGACGCCCGCCCGATCTCTTCGTCCGCTTCATTTCCATCGTGGGCGTTTCGATGCCCGCTTTTTTTCTTGGACTTCTTTTGCAAATTATTTTCTTCCGCAACCTGGAATGGCTTCCCCTGATCGGAAGGCTGGATGCGGACATACGCTTCATCAGCCCCGTGACGGAGATCACGCACTTCATCCTGCTCGATTCTCTCCTGACCCGAAACTGGGTCGCTTTCAAGGACGCTCTCCTGCACCTGATCCTTCCCGCTTTCACCCTCGCCGCTTACCCCATCGGACTCATCGCCCGCATGACGCGCGCCACCATGCTCGAAGCGCTGGAGCAGGATTACATCCGCACCGCCCGCGCCTATGGGATTCGAGACAGTGTCATCACCTATCTCTACGCTTTGAAGAATGCCATCTCACCCACGCTGACAGTCATCGGCTTGACCTTCGCCTTCGCGTTGACAGGCACATTCTTCGTGGAAATCATTTTCACCTGGCCCGGGCTGGGATTGTTCACCACGCGCTCGCTGCTGAACCTCGATTACCCCGCCATCATGGGCATGACCCTGCTCGGCGCGGCGGGATATGTGTTCATTAACCTCATTGTTGATCTCATCCAGGCGTGGATTGATCCGCGCGTGAGTTTGAATTGACCGCCATCCCTTTCGCCTCCGCTCCCGAAAGCAACGGCACACGGACGTTTCGTCACGTGCTGTCCGTCATCGCACGTGATCCGCTGGCGTTGGTCAGCACGATGATCATCGTCCTATTCATTTTGGTTGCCATTTTTGCCAAACAGATCGCACCGTATCCGCTCGAAGGCGCGGGAAAAACGAACGCCTCCAATACGCTACTCGCCCCATCACCCGAATATCCGCTCGGCACAGACAAACTCGGGCGCGACATGCTCAGCCGTATCATCATGGGCTCGCGCGCGGCCTTGATCGTGCCGATGGGCGTGGTCTTCTTCGCCGTGCTGATCGGCACTCCGCTTGGAGCATTGGCGGGTTACAAAGGCGGCTGGGTGGATGAAGTCATCATGCGCATCACGGACTTGTTCCTGGCGTTTCCTTCGTTACTTCTGGCAATGGCAATCACATCCGCCCTGGGGCGCGGATTGGACAAAGCCGCGATTGCGTTGGTCATCTCGTGGTGGCCCTGGTACACGCGCATCGCGCGCGGGGTGGCGGTCAGTTTGAGGGAGAGATATTTCGTCGAAGCCGCGCAGGCTGTCGGTGTATCCGACGTGGTCATCATCCTGCGTCACATCCTGCCGAATACCATTTCCCCTATCCTCGTGCAGGCAACGGTTGATCTCGGCACGGTCATTCTTGCAATGGGCGGACTGGCGTTTCTGGGACTTGGCACCCAGCCGCCCGCGCCCGATTGGGGCTTGATGGTCAGCGAAGGGCGCGAGTTGATCCTCAATCAATGGTGGGTTGCCACATACCCAGGCATCGCGATCTTCGTCGTTGTGCTGGCGTTCAATCTGTTGGGCGACACCCTGCGTGACATCTTCGATCCGAGGCAGTACAAATGAACATGTCATTGCGAGCGGAGCGCCTGTCCCGAGCGAAGCGTGGGGAAAGCAATCTCCTCGCCGTTTCCGACCTCCACCTGGAATTCAAAACCTCACGCGGAATCCTCAAAGCGTTGAACGGAATTTCCTTCGATGTGAAGCGCGGCGAAGTGTTTGGACTGGTCGGCGAGACAGGCTGCGGCAAGACAGTGACCGGGCTTTCGATATTGCGCTTGCTTCCGCGTTCGGCAACCGTCACAAATGGCGTCGTTGATTTTGACGGAACGAATCTGCTCGACCTGCCCGCCTCTGAAATGGAACAGGTGCGCGGCGGCAAGATCGCGATGATCTTTCAAGACCCATCGTCATCGCTCAACCCCGTCTTCACCATCGGCTCGCAGATCATGCGCGTCATCCGCCAGCACACGAATTTGAATTCCAAACAAGCCGGTGAACGCGCAGGCGAAACCCTCGAAGCGGTCGGGCTGCCCGATGTGAAGCGCGTGATGAATTCGTACCCGCATCAACTTTCGGGCGGGCAGCAGCAGCGCGTAATGATCGCGATGGCGCTCTCGTGCCGCCCGCAACTGCTGATCGCTGACGAGCCGACCACTGCGCTGGATGTCACCATTCAAGCGCAAATCCTCAAGCTATTGCGCGACCTGCAAAAGCAGTTCGATATTTCGGTCATCCTTATCACGCACAATCTCGGCGTCGTCGCGCAGACCTGCGACCGTCTCGCCGTGCTGTACGCGGGAGGTGTGGCGGAGATCGGTTCCACAAAGGATATTTTCACCAATCCCCAGCACCCTTACACGCGCGGATTGATGAATGCTATTCCCAAGCCCGGCTCGCGCGGCAAAAAGATGGCGGCGATCTCTGGCACCGTCCCATCGAACCCTGGCGCGATGCAGGGCTGTCCCTTTGCGCCGCGCTGCGAGTTTGCCTTTGACCGCTGCCATGTTGAATCGCCCGCGTTGTTGAATGTGCGCGATGAACATCTTGCCTCTTGTTTTTTGGTTGATCACTGATGACTGATGACTGATGACTGATCACTGATGACTGCCTTAATCGAAACCCGCTCCCTCAAAAAACACTTCCGATTGCCTGGCGGATGGCTTTCGGGTGACATCAAGCACGTCCACGCAGTGGACGGGGTGGACCTCTCCATCGCCTCTGGCGAGACCTTTGGGCTGGTCGGCGAATCAGGATGCGGGAAGACCACCCTCGGAAGGATGATCCTGCGGCTGATCGAGCCGACATCAGGCAGTATCGTTTTTGACGGAAACGACATTACCTCGATCAACAAACGGGACATGAAACCCATCCGCCGCGAGATGCAAATCGTGTTTCAAAACCCGCTTTCCTCGCTCAGTCCGCGCTTGAAGGTGGAGCAGATTGTCGCGGAGCCGCTGCTTACGCACAATGTCTTGGCAAAGGGCGAAATCCGTCCGCGCGTGATCGAACTGCTGGAGCAGGTCGGGTTGGGAAGCCAGCACCTGGACCGCTTCCCGCACGAATTGTCCGGCGGACAGTGTCAGCGTGTGGCAGTGGCGCGGGCGCTGGCGTTGAATCCCAAATTGATTGTGCTGGACGAGCCCACATCCGCGCTGGATGTGTCGGTGCAGGCGCAGATCATCAATCTGCTGGACGACCTCAAGCAATCGTTTGGACTGACGTATCTTTTCATCTCGCATGACTTGAACGTGGTGCAGCACATCAGCGACCGCATCGGCGTAATGTATCTGGGCAGGTTGGTGGAGGTCGGCTCGGCGGAAGAGGTGTACAACGAGCCGCTGCATCCGTACACGCAGGCGTTGTTCGGCGCGATCCCCATGCCTGAGGTTGAGGAAAAGCGTGAGCTAAAAGTATTGGAAGGCAATGTGCCAAGTCCGGTGGACCCGCCTTCGGGATGCAGATTCCATACGAGGTGCCCGATCGCGCAGAAGATTTGTCAGGAAACAGAACCAGCTTTACGTCAGGTACGAGGCGGGCGTCTCGTCGCCTGTCATTTCGTCGAATAAATCCCATTGTCGGAGAATCGTATGAGTCGCTTATTTGGAATTGCCGGTGTGCAAATGTCCGTCGAGGCATGGGATATGAACGGGACGATTGAAAAAATGTCCGACGTGGCGTTGAACATCCGCAAGCAGATGCCGTGGGTGAATATGGTCGTGTATCACGAACTGGTGGTGCCGGGGCTGGTGCAGTTCAAAACGCCGCCGGACGTAAACTGGTGGAAGAAGAACAGCGGATCCGTGCCAGGACCGATGACCGACCGCTTCTGCGAACTGGCGCGCAAGACGCGTCAGTGGATCATCCCCGGCTCGATGTGGGAGACCGAAGACGACAGGATGTACAACACATCGGTCGTCATCTCGCCCGACGGCGACATCGTGGCGAAGTATCGCAAGATGTTCCCGTGGCTGCCGTATGAAAACGGGACGGCGGCGGGTGATGAATTTTGCGTTTTCGATATTCCGAATGTAGGACGCTTCGGGTTGTGCATTTGCTACGACATGTGGTTCCCCGAAGTCCCGCGCACGCTGGCATGGATGGGCGCGGAAGTCATCATCCAGCCGACGCTCACGCCCACCTCCGACCGTCCGCTGGAGTTGGTTATGGCGCAGGCGAACGCGCTGTTCAATCAGTGCTACTTCGTAAGCGTGAACGGCGTCGGCGCATGGGGCGGCGGCCGCTCGACGATCATTGACCCCGATGGGCGCGTCCTGCAACAGGCGGGCACCAACCAGACCTTCCTGACCGAGATCATTGACCTCGATCACACCACGCGCACGCGCGAGTTCGGCACACTGGGCCTCGCGCAGACGTTGAAACAACTGCGCGATTCGGGGAAGAAGTTCCCGATCTATGGGAACAATGGCATTGCAGAGGGAGGCTTCGAGAAACTGGGAAAACTCGCCTTCCAGCACATCGAAGGCGTAAAAGCCGTTGAATAGATAACCGAAAGGAGGTTCCCAGGGGACCGCTTTCTCATTTCTTCCATCTCACACTTGGCCAAAGGAGAGTAATATGAAGAAGTCTTTATTGTGGGCATGTCTTGTCATGTTCCTTGTCGTGTCCCTGCTTTTACCGTCACAGCCTGCGGTTCTTGCGCAATCCGTTGCAATCTACGCCACCGATTTCAACAGTGGATATTCGGACTGGACCGCGTCAGGCAAAGTCGCCAGCGTCGCCTCACCGTCCATTCAACCCAATTCGGTCAGGCTTAACGGCGCGGGCGCTTCCATCACGAGAATCATTTCCACAGCCGGCTACACCAACATCAGCGTGACGTGGAACATGGCGGCAAGTTCGCTCGAAAGTAATGAATACTGCTACGTGGAGTACAATACCGGTTCAGGTTGGGTGGTCATTGGAACGGTTGCCAACGGGCAGGATAACTCCACGTTCTACAACGGCATTGCCAGCAACATCTCCGGGGCAGATAACAATGCCAACTTCCAGGTTCGATACCGCATCCAAACTGCAAACTCAGTCGGGGACTACTGCTACGCCGAGGATGTCACCGTCACTGGGACCTCGGGCGCTTCGCCTACGAATACCCCGACTGCTACCCCAACCCCGACGAATACTCCTCCCGGACCGACCCTCACACCTCCTCCGGGCGGATCTATGCCCGGTGACCCGCTGACTGGGGACGGAAACGTCAACCGCACGCTTCTGACGTACAACGACCTGATGACTGGTTCCAGTACATCGCCCGTTGATGACAGTGCCTTTGCCCTGCCCGCCAATGCCGCCATGCCCGACCACATCTTTGAAGGCAGGCTTGAATTGTTCAACGAAGCCACTAGCGGCGGTTTCTCCGAGATGAAGGATACCTACAACTACACCGGCGGCGCAGATTCGCCGCGCAAGCACCTGCCGGAGTTCGATTTCGAGTTCGTGCAGAACGGCAGCCATTTGATTCCCGTTACCCAGGGCTTGATCTACACCGGACATCCCTTCTGGAACTACATCATCGGTCCCGGGCGCGTATGGAAGGAGAACAGCGATAACGGCTACTCGCGCGCCGCGTTCCCGTTTGCGCTTGTCCAGCGCAATGCCAATTGTACGCATAACGGCGTGATGACCTTCCTCTTCAACAACAGCGGCATCTCGAAGGTGCGTTACCAGATTACGCAGGAGACCTGCTTCTATTACAAGATCAATATGTGGGGGCAGTTGGATGCGTCGTATTCCTCTTATGCGATTGCCAACGCGGCAACGCTCAAAGCGAATTATGCAATGGAAGTGGCAAACCGCCTCCCAACCAAGCCCATTGCTGATCTTGCCGCCGATTTTCCTGGCCCCGGCGTAAACGTGAGCGTCTTCGGAAGCGGAATTACCCCTGAGCACATGACCTACTACGGCGTGGTTGTTAACGGCACGAATTATGTCTCAGAATGCAACACCCGCTATGGCACGTATGCGTTCTGCGAAAACTTGCGCGCGCCGTCCTATTCCACCGCCAAGAGTGCATTTGCAGGCATCGCGCTGATGCGTCTCGGGCAGAAATACGGCACGGGCGTGTATAACCTGCTCATCAGGGATTACGTCCCTGAATACAGTGTTGGCAACTGGAACAGCGTGACTTTCAATCACACCATTGACATGGCGACGGGCAACTACCGCCTCGCCGGATACATGTCCGATGAGGGCGGTTCATACATGGAGACCTTTTTCCTCGCCGAACCGTATACGGACAAGATAACTGCTGCGTTCAACTTCCCCAGCAAGAAGGCACCCGGCATAACCTGGGTGTACCACTCTTCAGATACATTCATCGTCACACGCGCCATGAACAACTATCTGCAAACACAGGCAGGCTCTGGCGCGGACATCTTCAACATGGTCTGGGATGAAGTGTATGCTCCGATCAAACTGAGCGCCGGCGTCAGCACCATCCGCACGGATAACGCATCCTACGGCGCGCCGTTCGGCGGCTACGGTTTGTTCTGGACGCGCGATGACATTGCCAAGGTCGCCAAGTTCCTCAACAACGACAACGGCTACGCCAACGGCTCGCAAATCCTCCACCCTGGCATGTTGGAAGATTCCATGCAAAAGGACCCCAACGATCGCGGCATGACCACGTCTGGAACCACAGCCTTCAAGTACAACAACGGCTTCTGGGCAAAGGATTTCACGCCCGCCGACGGATATTCCTGCACCTTCTGGACTCCGTTCATGTCCGGCTACGGCGGCATTACCGTAGTCATGATGCCCAACGGCGTGACCTACTACTACTTCAGCGACAACGAAGAATACGTTTGGTATAGCGCGGTGTCTGAGGCGAATAAATTGAGTCCGCACTGCCCGTAGGTTAGATTGTGTCAGACGAGCGGCTGAAGATGTTCGTCTCTTTCTCAGCCTGGGCTTGTCTCTGTCAACCAGGCGCGGATGCAGGCCTCGACCTGTTCCGTCAACCCCTCCTGCCCGGCCTCGAACCAGGCGATGGAGGGGTCCGTTTCTTTGAACCAATTGGCCTGTCGGCGGACGAAGGCGCGCGTCAGGCGGCGCATTTCCGTCTTGGCCTCCTCCAGGCTCATCTGACCCAAGATCACGGCAGCCGCTTCGCGGTAGCCGATGGCCGAGAGACTTGGCAGGGAGGGGGAATATCCCTGTTCGAGCAGGCCGCGCACCTCGTCCAGCAGGCCGGCCGCAAACATGGCCTCGATGCGTTCGTCGATGCGGCGATATAGTTCGACGCGCGGACGTTTCAACCCGATGGTCAGCGAGCGATAGGGCGAGGCGCTGCGCCGCCGCTGTTCCGAAAAGCGCCGTCCGGTGGATAAAATCACCTCCAATGCGCGCACCGTGCGGCGCGCGTTGCGTGGGTCGATTCTGAGCGCGGCAGGAGGATCGAGCGATTTCAGTTTTTCGTGTAGCCAATATTGGCCTTTTTCTTCCCGCAAACGCTCCAATACATTTCGCAATCGTTCATCTGGCCTCACTTTTGGCGGACGCCAGCCTTCCGTCACGGCGCGGACGTACTGTCCAGTGCCGCCTACCAGGAAGGGCAATTTGCCCCGTGCGTGGATGTCGGCAATGGCGGTTTGCGCTGCTTGTTGGAAGACCGCCAGCGACCAGGTCTCGTCTGGCTCGGCCACGTCAACGAGGTGATGCGGCACGCGCGCGCGCTCGTCGGGCGTCGGCTTGGCGGTGCCGATGTCCATGCCGCGATAGAACAGCCGCGAATCCGCGCTGACGATCTCGCCTTCCAGCCGTTCGGCCAGTCGAATGGCCAGTTCGCTCTTGCCGACCGCAGTGGGGCCTACCAGCAGGACGAGGGGCGGCTTCGTCATCCTTCTCTCCCTGGCTGGATAGCCGTTGTCGGGACTCCTGCCGCTTGGGGCGGCGGATCCTTGACCACGAGGGCCAGCATCGCGGCCATCGCCACGCCGTACACGATCGAAACCAGGAAGGTTGCCTGGAAGCCGACCGTATCAGCCAGCCAGCCTCCCAGCAATGGCGCCAGGATGGTGGCCGGGGCCGTCAGTGTGCTCGAAAGCCCAATGTAATACGGGCGTTCTTGCTCGCTCCCAAAGCGCACCGTCAGCGGCAGCGGAATCGTCCAGATGGCGACGATGGCCACGCTGGCCAACAGGAAACTGACATAGAACCAGCCGGCAGAGGGCGCTGCCAGCGCAATGGCCGCGCTGGCCGAAGCCGCCAGCCCTCCGGCTGCCATTACCGCACGCGGATTCCAGCGGTCGGCCAACCGTCCCATCACCAGGCTGGATGCAATCGAACAGAACATGTAAGCGGCCGTCAAATAGCCGGCCTCGGTTTCGGTGACGCCAAACGTCCACACCACATAGACAGTGTAGAAGGAGAAGGCCACCGCTGCAAACTGACTGAGCGACCGCAGCGCCAGAAAAGAAACGAAATTGGCGTTGCTTCTCAGAATGCGGCGTGACTCTTGCCAGAAACGGCTGCGATTGCTGCTTTCGGCCGGTGGGACAAAGCCTTCCGGTTCGCGCGCCATTGCCAGGAAGACGAACGAAACCGTCAGCGCGGCGCTGGCTGCCAGGAAACATAGGGTGAAATCGAGCGGCCCATCCAGGCGGTCGAGGAGGAGGCCGGAGACAATGGCAGCCAATCCCTCCAGGGCGGTGAAGGCAGCGGCCTGTGCGCCGAAGAAAGTGCCGTGCAGGCGCAGCGGTATGATTTTGGAAATCAAACTCGTCCAGGCGTTGGCTGCCAATCCGCCCCCAAAGCCTTGCCACACGAGCAGGGCGAAGGTCAGGGCGAGCGCGCTTTTCGTCCCCATGCGTGGCAGGAACCAGGCTACCGCTGCCAACCCTAAAAAGGGAAGACGTTCCTGGATGGTGGTCCACAGCAACAAAGGCTTGATGTGTTTCGAGCGCGAGACCCAATCGGCGGTCAGCAATTGTGGGAATTGCCAGCCCACGTTGTGAATGGCCGGTACTAGGCCAATCAACAGGGCCGAATCGGTCATTCGAGAGACGAAGAGCGGGATTATGGTGATGAACGAGGCAAAGCCCAGCGCCATGCCGAAGAAACCGCCATCCAGCAGGTTGACGGCCAGGTTGAAGCGTAAGTTGCGTTCGATGAACGAGTCGTGGGAGGGGGATGGTGACATGTCCCGAATTGTACCCTTTCTGTGAAATCCGTGTAATTTGTGCCGTTGACACTTGACAACCTTGAAAAAGACCTTATAATATAAACGAACGTTCGTTCGTTTGAAGCGTCGAAGTTATGCCAGAAGAGCCCCTTTCCAAAGGCGAGCGCACTCGCCAGGCCATCATAAAGGCTGCCTTGTCTCTGTTTTTGGAGCAAGGGTATCATGCTACCTCCATGCGTCAGATTGCGCAGCGCGCCGGCGTTGCCCTGAGCGGCATCTATAATCATTTTGGCGGTAAGGATGAAATCTTCCAGGAACTCATCATCGTGGAACATCCTTATTTGAAAATCTTGCCCATCGTTCAGAACGCGCCGGGCAACTCCACCGAGGAGTTCGTGCTGAATTCTGCGCGTGCCATTCAGGAAGAGATGGAACGTAATCCCGATTTCATCAAACTGCTGTTCATCGAAATCGTGGAATTTCACGGCAAGCATTTTCCCAAGTTGTATGAGACCATCTTTCCACAAATTTTGCCCCTCTTGCAACGCTTTGCTGTGCCCGGCAGCGGCGTGCGGGAAATGCCTTTTGTGCGCCTGGTGCGCGCTTTTATGGGCAGCATCATTGCTTTCTATGCGACCGAATTCTTGATGTCCCAGCCTGTCTTGCCGCCCGAATTGCGGAACATGCGGCTGGAAGATTTCATGGACATTTTTCTCTTTGGAATCATGAAACGCGAGGAACACCAATGAACTCACGCCTCATTTCCATCATCCGTAAAGAATTCATCCAGATTGGCCGCGACGTGCGTACCCTGGTCATGATTTTGATCATTCCCATCATGCAATTGTTCTTGCTCGGATACGCCGCCACCAACGATGTGCGCAACGTTCCACTGGCAGTATTGGACCGCAGCCGCAGCCCCGAAGCGCGCGCCCTGCTGGACGCCTATCGCGCTGCCGATTATTTCCGCATTGCTTACACGGTCGATTCCGAGGCGGAGATCGAAAACCTGATTGCAGGCGGCAAGGCGCGCGCGGCTATCATTATCCCGCCCGATTACGCAGAGCGGTTGAACGAAGGCAATGCTCAGGTAGCCTTCATCCTGGATGGATCCGACCCCACCAGTGCCTCCACGGCGCTATCGGCGGCGCAGTTGATCAGCCAGTATCATTCCACCGACTTGTTGGCAGAACGCTTTGCCCGCACAGGCATGAACTTGCAAGTCAAGCCGCCGGTCGAAGTGCGTACCACGGTTTGGTACAACCCCGATTTAGTCAGCGCCCACTTCATGATACCGGGCGTGATTGGTATGATTTTGTATGCCATAGCCGCCATCCTCACAGCCACTTCCATCGTCCGCGAACGCGAGCGCGGCACCATTGAGCAACTTATCGTCACGCCCATTCGTCCGTGGGAGTTGATCGTTGGCAAACTCACACCTTATGTCATCCTAGGCTTCCTGAACACCATCGAGGTGCTGGCCGTCGGTCACTGGTGGTTTGGCGTTCCTATTCGCGGCGACCTGGGCCTCATCCTTTTGATGTCGGGCATCTTCCTGGTCACCGGTTTGGGCATTGGCCTGTTTGGCTCGACCATCGCTAACACCCAGCAGGAAGCCATGCTCACCGTCTGGATGACGCTCCTGCCAAGCATTTTCCTTTCCGGCTTTTTCTTCCCGCTCGAAGCCATGCCTGCCTTCTTGCAATGGTTGTCTTATCTCATGCCCTTGCGCTATTATCTGGTCATCATTCGCTCATTGCTGCTCAAGGATGTCAGTCTGGCTATGCTTCAAAGCGACGTGATTGCCATGACCTTGTTTGCATTCGGCATCATGACCGCCGCTGCCTTGCGCTTTCGCAAGCGTCTTGACTAATTTGCTTTTTTCTCCCTTCTTCCTTACGACAGAAAAGACCTTTTGAGGAGATTTCGCCATGAACCACAAACGCCCCCCGCTGCCTGTGATTGTTGTTTTGCTCTTGGTTGTTGTTGTCAGCCTCTATTTTATCGTCAGTCAAAGCCTGAAAGAGCGCAATGGCGCATTGACCGCTTCCGGCACCATCGAAGTTGTTCGCGTGAACATCGCCCCCGAAGTCGCCGGAAAAGTGCTGGAAGTGCTAGCCGAGAAAGGGCAATCGGTCGTTCAGGACGCCGCGCTTCTTCGCCTGGACCCCAGCCTGCTGGCGGCCCAACGAGCGGTTGCCGCCGCTCAAGTGGACTCGGCTGCCGCCGCCCTGGCTGCCGCCCAGACCAATTATGACCTGGCCGTGCAGGCCGCACTGGCCCAACAGCAGGCCTCCCAAGCCAGGGATTGGCGCTTTTCAGCGCCCGACGAGTTCAATCAGCCGGCCTGGTATTTCCATCCAGCCGAGCAATTGAAGTCCGCGCAAAGCGAAGTACAGGCGGCCAGGAGCGCCCTCGAAGCTGCACAGGCGAACCTTGCAAAAGTCTTGGCCGACCAGAACAACGCCGACCTGCTGGCCGCCGAGCAGCGTCTGGCCGATGCGCGCACCGCCTTTCTGGTAGCAGATACCGTCAAGACCAACGCCGATAACGCCGCTGAAGGCGGTTTCCTCCAGAAGGCTGCTGACCAGGCTTACAACAAAGCCGTGGACGAATTGCGCGCGGCCCAAAACGCTTACAATGCCATGCTCGATACCCAGGCCAGAAGGGATGTGGAGGCCGCGCGGGGAGAAGTGGTGGTTGCCCAGCAGCGCTATGACGCCGCTTATGCCCACTACGCTTCCCTGCAAACCGGCCTGGATTCCCCGTCTGTGCTTCTGGCGCAAAAGGCGCTCGATCAAGCCAAGGCTGCTCTGACCCAGGCTGAGGCCAACTTAGCCCTGCTCGACACGCAGATGACCAAACTGACCGTCTTTGCGCCGACCGACGGCGTGGTGTTGACCCGCAATGTGGAACCCGGCGAATTCGTCCAACCTGGCTCCACAGTCTTTGTCCTCGGCCAGTTGAACAACCCGACTATCACCGTCTATGTTCCTGAGGACCATTATGGCGAAATTGACCTGGGCCAGCGAGCGCAAGTAACCGTTGATTCGTTCCCTGGCCTGGTCTTCGAGGCAACTGTGATTCGGATTGCCGATACGTTCGAATACACTCCCCGCAATGTCCAAACAGTGGAAGGCCGCAGCAGCACTGTCTATGCCGTCGAACTCCGCGTCAGCGACCCGGATGGGAAACTCAAACCCGGTATGCCTGCGGATGTGGTGTTCGGTGATCAGTGAGTAGTAATCAGTTTTCAGCGCGGTACTGACAGCCAGCAGATAACCATGGCCGCAAAGTTCGATTGGTCGAAGGTGAAAAATGTTCAAAAAATCCATCGCGTCCTCTACGCGATCGGGTTGGGCCCCCTGATCGGCAAGATCATCCTCCTGTTGACGACGACCGGCCGAAAGTCGGGAAAGAAGCGGGTGACGCCGTTGCAGTTCGAGAAGATCGGCGAGGATTATTATCTCGGCGCGGCGCGCGGTCTCAAAGCGGACTGGGTGCGTAACATCCAGGCCAACCCGCAGGTCGAAATCCGCGTCGGCGCGAAGTCTTTTCACGGCGTTGCTGAGGTTGTCACTGATGCGGGCAGGTTCGCGGATTTCCTGGAAGTGCGCCTGGCGCGTCATCCGCGCATGGTCGGATTCATCATGGAAAAAGCACATCATTTACCGAGACGACCGACGCGCGAGCAATTGATGGAATTGGCAAAGGATGAGGCGATGGTAATTGTTCGGCCGGCGAGAGGTGCAAATGAAAAATAACGTTGTCCGTTGGCTGCGCGTCAGTTACTGGGTCGGCGCGATTGTAGACTTCGCGGCGGGCCTGATGATGGTGATCCCTGCCCTGTTTGCATATATGAACCAGCCTGGGAATTTCCAGCCGACCGCCGGATTCCGCTATGCAATGGGCATGGGCGCGCCCTTGATGTTTGGCTGGACTATCCTGCTGCTGTGGGCGGATCGCAGGCCGCTGGAGAGGAAAGGGGTTCTCTCGATCACGTTACTTGTGGTCGTTGGGGAGGCGCTCACGCAGGTTTGGGGTGTGACGGTTGGCTTTGTCCCGCTCGGCGCGCTGGTCCCAACGTTCATCCTGCAAGCGATTATTTTCTTGCTGTTCCTGTTTTCCTGGCTCAACGCAAGGAGAGTGGAATGACCGCGTTTGTCCAAGCGAACCACCTGCGAAAAACATTCGGTGAAAATGTGGCCGTCGACGATGTGTCCCTGCGCATCGCGCCAGGCGAAATATACGGCCTGGTCGGTTCTGACGGCGCGGGGAAGACGACCACCATGCGCCTCCTGGTCGGCGCGCTTAAACCCGACGCAGGCGAGATCGAAATCTGTGGGTACAACGTGCTCAAGCAAGTCGAGCAGGCGCGTTCACAGATTGGCTACCTCTCGCAGCGTTTCTCCATGTACGAAGACCTGACCGTGTTGGAGAACATTCGCTTCTTTGCCGAGGTGCGTGGCCTGTCGCAAACGGAATGGCTGCCGCGTTCTATGGAAATCCTCGAATTCGTCGGGCTGGCTGCCTTCAAAGACCGCCGCGCTGGTCAACTCTCTGGCGGTATGAAACAGAAACTCGGCCTGGCCTCGGCGCTCGTCACCCGCCCGCGCGTGTTGCTGCTCGACGAACCCACCACCGGCGTTGATCCCGTCACGCGCCAGGATTTCTGGCAGCTGATAATTAAGTTGGTCAGTACACACGTTGACACGTACACAGGTACACAGGTAAACTCCTCCGAAAACGTAACTCATAACTCATATCCCGTAACTCCTGATGCGCAATCCCTAACTCCCAACCCCTATCCCCCACCTCCCATCTCTCAATCCGTCTCTGTCCTCATCTCCACTCCCTACATGGACGAGGCCTCGCGCTGCCATCGGGTGGGTTTCATGAAAACGGGCCGCATCATTGCCGAAGATACTCCCTCCAACCTGCGTGCCCGGCTGAATGGGCGTGTGCTCGAATTGCGCGGCGAGCCGCTCGACACTTTGCGTCACGTTGCCCATCGAGATAAGGATGTCGAAGATGTCGCCGCGTTTGGCGATAAACTCCATTTGCGCGTCCGCGAAGGGACGGCGCAGGCCATCCTCGCTCGCCTGCCCGAAGAGATACGTGCCGCAAAGGCGACCCTAACTGACCTGCGCCTTATCCCGCCCGTTCTCGAAGACGTGTTCATCGCCTTATCGGAGCCTGCCCATGACTGAGCCTGTCATCGTGGTCGAAAACCTGACGCGCAAATTTGGCGATTTCGTGGCTGTTGACCACATCAATTTCCATGTGGCGGCCGGCGAGGTGGTTGGCTATCTCGGCCCCAACGGTTCCGGCAAGACCACCACCATCCGCACGTTGCTTGGCTTGCTCGAACCGACCGAAGGCAGGGCCACCGTCCTGGGCTACGACGCCTTCAACCAGTCGGAGGAAGTCCGTGCGCGCTGCGGCTATATGTCTCAAAAATTTGCCATCTATGACGATTTGACCACCCTGGAGAACCTGACCTTCTATGGCGGCGTCTACGGCATCACCGACAAGGCCCGCATCCTACGCACCCTCGACCTGGTCGGCCTGCATGGGCATGAGCAAACACTGACGAGGAACTTGTCCACCGGCTGGAGGCAGCGCCTGGCGTTGGGCATCGCTTTGGTGCATGAGCCAAAACTGCTCTTCCTCGATGAACCCACCTCCGGCGTAGACCCCACCGCGCGCCGCGCCTTTTGGGACCTCATCTACGAACTGGCAGAAAGTGGCGTCACCATCCTGGTCACCACCCATTACATGGATGAGGCCGAATATTGCGAGCGCGTGGGCATCATGCGCGATGGGAAATTGCTGGCTATGGACACTCCTTCTAACTTGAAGGCTACTATCATCACGGGCGATGTTTGGGAAATCGTTGCTGACCCATTACAACGCGGCCTGGAGCAGTTGCCCGGCGCGCCGGGCGTGTTGCGCGTTGGTCTCTCGGGCGATCATTTGCGTGTCATCGCTCAGCGCGATTTGACGAAGGACGACTTGGCAAAGACCCTCGCAGCAAAGGGCGTGCAGGTTCATCGAATCATGACGGGGGAACCCACGCTGGAAGACGTGTTTCTCCACCTGGCTAAGGGGGATTGAGGCAGCGCAAATCTGTGATTTGCGTATAGTCAATCATGCAACTGGTATTCTAACGCAAACTTGCGTTTGCGTAGCATTACCGCGCAAAGTCGGGCTTTCTTCCGTTCGCGAGCAGTTGCACTGCGAGCAAAATGTTGCGCTGCGAGCAGGATGCAGTGCAACTGCATCCAAAACCGGCTGAAACTGGCAACCTTGCGCTGTAATAATAGCCAAACCCAATTTGTGTGTGGCGCAAGTCCCCAACTTGCGTTATATTAGGCTATATCTCAGGTAGTGACGACTTTTGCACCTTTACAAATTATTATAACAATGGCTAAAATAGAGGCCGGAGGAAGTTATGCCAGCCGCAAAAAAACTTGTTTTGAATGAAACCCAAAAGCAGCAACTTGAGGCGTGGACGAAAAATCCGCCGAAACCT
>FWPU01006998.1_pt1 | contig 21510 bp, 14 predicted proteins | sample 2228361 | NCBI WGS metagenome assembly FWPU01 (sample SAMEA103939777, study PRJEB20133) | metagenome
TGAAGAGATTATCCGCGCGCTGAACGAGATTGGCTATCGGGGTCCGCTCTCGGTGGAGTGGGAAGACAGCGGGATGGACCGCGAGCACGGAGCGCGCGAGGCGTGCCAGTTCGTACGCCACATCGATTTTGAGCCGTCGCGGATTGCGTTCGATGCTGCGTTTGAGCGCTAATACCACACCACAGACTCCCCTCTCCCGCAGCGTGGGAGAGGGGCTGGGGGTGGGGGCTTAAGCCTCCCACAACGCCGAAACAGGTTGCGCCCAGAAACCTTCCCCAAACGGCAGGGTGTGAGTTCCCAGATAGAACACAATCCCTACTCGGAACCGCTCGCCTACTAACTGGCGAAATGCCTTGAGTCCCCGAAAGTCATCTGCGCTGACCGTTGCGCTGGACTTGACCTCCACTCCCACCAGTTGACCCCCCGAATCCTCCAACACGAAATCGACCTCTACCCCCTTATCCGTACGAAGATGATACAGGCTAATCCGCGCCCCGATGAAGCCGATTTGCTTAAGCAGTTCCATCCCAACGAAAGTTTCCAGAATTTGCCCGCGCAAAAGAGGCTCCTGCGTCAGCCTCTGAGCATCGGCGTTGAGCAGGTGGGCGTAGAGTCCGCTATCATTCAGCAGGATTTTGGGCGATTTCAGCAGCCGCTTGCCGAGATTGGCGTACCACGCAGGCACACGCACCACCAAAAAGAGAGTCTCCAACAGGGCTAAATAGCGGTGGAGTGTCGTTTGCGGAATGCCCATCTCGCGTGAGAGGCTGGCAACATTCAACAGTCTTCCCGAAAGCACTGCCAACATCTGCAAAAGCCGAGGAAGCTCGACCGCCCGTTCGATATTCGCAATCTCGCGCAGGTCTCGGCTCACCAGAGTCGTAAGATAAGCGTGGAACCACTCAGCACGCACCGCCGAATCTGAAATTGCCACAGCGTTCGGATAGCCTCCTTTCACGATATGTTCCCATAGGAGGCTCGTTTCCTGAGAAGCCGAGAGGGGTTTCACTGTCCCTTCAAAAACCGATTGGAGCCAGTTCTCTTGCTGACCTGCTATCTCGCCCTGCGAGAGGGGATAGAGCGTTGCGATTGCCATCCGCCCTGCAAGGCTCTCGGACACGCTTGGGAGCGTGAACGGGTTTGCCGAACCTGTGAGCAGGAATGTGCCCGGAGTGCGCTGGCGGTCGATGCGCTGTTTGATGGCAGGCAAAATTTCAGGCGCGTATTGAACTTCGTCTATCACCGTGCGTTCTGGAAGGCTCTCCACGAAGCCAACGGGGTCTTTTCGGGCAGACAAAAGCACGGCAGGGTCATCCATGGTGCGGTAGTGCCCCAGTATCCCCTCCGAGATGAGCTGTTGCGCCAGAGTCGTTTTCCCCACCTGTCTTGCACCCTGCAAAAAGATTACGGGGAACCCCTCTAACAGTCGGCAGAGCCGTTTCGTTAACCAGCGCTGGAACATGGCGATATTATACCACTCGATGGGCGAAAATCCCCCATTCAATGGGAGATTTTCACCCACTCACTCTCTGCAACGCCTCAACCTGGTGGTCGAGACGAGATTCTTCGCTTCGCTCAGAATGACGAGTGGGGGGAGTTGGGAGTGGGCAGTGGGCAGTCGTAGCACGGGCGTCTCGCCCGTGCCGTCACGCCGAATCACCCCTCTGTCACCCTGAGCGAAGCGAAGGGTCTACTCCCTTCTCCCGAAGCATTCGGAGAGGGGCTGGGGGTGAGGGCTACTGAAAACCTCACCCCCCAGCTCCCCTCTCCGCAGGCAGCTTACTGCACGACAGTTTTCCGAACTTGTGCCTGAGATTAGCTTCGATTTAGAAGGGCAGACACGGGGGGCTGCCCCTACAGAGAAGGCGACTTTGTAGGGGCGCACCCCCGTGTGCGCCCATTCTCTATTCACCCTCAAAAAGTGTCGTGCAGTAAGCTGCCTGCAGAGAGGGGGGGAGAGCCACCAGACCGTTCCCCCTCTCCGTTTACGGAGAGGGGGCAAGGGGGTGAGGTCGAGATTCTTCGCCTTCGGCTCGGAATGACAGGATAGACTAAGGGAGAGGAGAGGCAGTGAGGGCTGCCGAGAAGTACACGGGCGGGACGCCCGTGCTACGGTTGGAGAGAAGCTGAGGGTCAGGGCAGAAAAAAAGTGCGCGGCTTAAGCAGGAATCGAAAAGCCGTTGCCGTAGTAATACTATACGATGTGCCGATGGCTCAGTTTGGGGTGGATACTGTTTTGTTGGTCCGCCATAGGGTTCGCTCAGCCCCCTGTGGAGATGAAGGTCGCGCCGCTTCTGGGGCAGTACGCTGGCAGTGGCGGAGCGTTCCCCATCGCTGTGGAGGTTCAGTCGCGCACAGGCAACCTTCAAGGCGAGGTGGTCGTGTCGGTCGTTCGGGATACACAACAGCGCGAGTACCGCTACCCGATGGAACTGCCCGCTAACGGTCGCAAACGCATCGTCGCCACACCTGTCGTCAGCGATTGGGGTGGGCGCGTCTCCGTGCGCTTCCAAGCAGGGCGTATCGTTGTGCGCCAAGAGATCGAGGCGAAATCGCGCTTCGAGAGCCAACCGCTGGCAGTGCTGGTGGGCGATGCGATTGGAGGGCTACAGGTGTTCCAGCGCATCGAGGCGCCCCTGTCCGAAGCCGAAACACAGTGGGGCAACACAGCGAAACCAACCTATCAAGACGCCTATGTCCATCCCGACCTATTCCCCACCGAGAGCTTTGCACTGAGTGGGGCGCAGATTATCGTGCTGGGTCAGGGTGCGGAGCGTCTGCGTGCCGAGCAGTGGCGCGCCATCCGAGAATGGGTCTTGCTGGGCGGTATCTTGGTGGTGCCGGGCGGGAGCGGAAGCGTCGTTGCCCAATTGCCCGCCTTGCGTCCTTTACTGCCTGCAGGGGTCGGTTCGGTACGCGAAATCCCATCGCTAAGTGCGATTGCCACCTTCATCGCAAACGCCCCTGAACCCGTGGAAGCGAGCGTTGATTTTGGCTCTAACCCTCCGATGCCCCGCAGTAGTGTGGTGGCATCGAGCATGCCCCCTGGCTCCCCAATGACACCACAGGCGCTACCTGGTGTCCAAGTGCCGGCAAGTCCACCCCATTCCACTACTCTTGCTCAAGAGGGGGGTGCGAGACGGAGCGGGACGGCAACAGTCCCTTCCCCTCAAGGGCGCGCGCTGATTAGCACCCTCACGCCCAAGCGCAACGCCACCATGCTTCTGCAACAGGGCGGTATTCCCCTCATCGTCGGCTGGCGGTATGGGCAAGGCACTATCTTCCTGCTCGCTTTCAACCCGCTGGATGAGCCGATGCAATCTTACACCGCTCGGCGCGCCTTCTGGGAGGCTCTGCTGGTCAGGACGGAGCGCATTTCGCCGGGCGCACTCATCCGCTCCGTACACGAAGGGCATTCGGGCACAGACTCAGGGTTTGGAAGTTCTTGGCGCGGTGGGTCGCCCACCTTCACGAATGTACGCATCAAATTGCCGTCCCCGCTTCTCATCTTCACCCTGCTGGCAGTCTACTTCGTGCTGGTAATCCCTGTGAACTACTTCGTGTTGAAGCGGTTCCGTGCGCTGGACTGGGCGTGGCTTACAACGCCGCTGGTGGCATTGATTTTCGTGGGCGTGATTGGCTGGTCGACCCGCGAACTCTATCGGCGTCCCCTGTCGGGCGAGGTGCGTACCCAGATCATCGCCCAAGCGAACGAACCCGAAGCCTACTCCATCAATAGCGTGCTGTTCTTCTTCCCACGCGCAGGGGCGTTCTCCTTGCGGTTCGACGAGAGCGATATGGTGGAACCCGGAGTAGATGACTACTACAGGGGCACTATAGGGGTTCAGAGTGTGAGCACCATCGAGGTCGAACCGCGCCTTATCCCAAACTATGCAGTGCGCAATCTGAGCTTCCAGTGGTTCCGCTACACAAGGCGGGTCAAACTCGGCGACGGCATCGAGGCAAACCTGCGTATCGTCAACGAAGGAGGCAAACCCAAGATAAAGGGCACGATTCGCAATCGCACTCCTTACACGCTCAACAATCTGCAGGTCATCCCAATCGCTACCCGCGCCGACGGTGAGAGAATCTCAAATCAGCAGTTCTTGACGGGTGTCCCCTACTTAGCCGAACAGTTGAAACCGGGTCAATCGCAAGCCGTCGTGTATGACCTGCCCAGTATGCCTCCTGCCAATCTGCGCATTATCACGGTGCGACTCAACGCCACCAGCAACGAACCCGTGCTACTACCTGAATTAGGAGCGCAAGCAGACACCTTTGCCACCGTGAACTTCTCTATCAATATCCCAGTGGAGGTGTCGCAGTGAAGCTGCAACAGAACCCGCTCTTCGTCTATCAGTTCTACACATCGGGCGCATACCGCCTGAGGCAGTATCGCTTCGTGACCTACGCGATACTCATCAGTATTGCTATCGGCTATCTCTTCTTCTTCACGATGTTCGTCCAGTTTCAGCCGGGTTTGGGGGCTTCGGGCACTCTAACGCTCCTTCTGACCTGTATCGTCGCTCCACTGATGGGCTATCGGCTCTTCTCGCAGGAGTACGAGCGTGCCACTTGGGAGTTTCTGGCGATTACCCCGATGAGCGCGCGAGATATCCTGCTCGGCAAGTGGGGCGCAGCGGTGGCACGGTGGACACTCCTGCTCTTGCTCCTAATCCCCCTGCTCTGGGTGGCGAGCCTTGACAACTTGAGTATTCTGTTCTGGGAGGAACCCGGCACTGTCGGCTGGCTCCTGACCCTGCTCACGATCTGGAGTTGGGGGGTCTTCTTGGTCAGTTTTAGCTCGTGGCTCTCCCTGCGCGTACGCAACACGATTGCCGTGGTGGGGATTATCTTCACGATTCAGGCATGTCTACTTCTCCTGCTTCCCTTAGTAATCTCCATCATCGGAGGTTGGCAGGGCATATCTGCAGACTGGCGCTCGGTAGTGGTGCTAAGCCTGCGTGAAGGCTGGGAATGGTGGATACTTTCTTTTTATACTGGAGACATTGTATGGATGCTGAACCCGTTTCAGGTTATCTCCGAGTGGAGTGGAGTGGTCGATTTCAGCTATAGAAGTGATAGTGAACACTACCAAAGGCTCCTGATGATGTTGTGGGGTATCGTGCAGAGTGGAGTCTACTTGACGGGGTCAGCGATTTTCGCCTTTTTGACCTACAGCAAGATTCGCAAAGAATGGCGCAAGAGGTGAGACAATGCTGGATGTTCAATCGCTACGCAAGGAGTATGGTACGCTTGTGGCTGTGAAGGACATCTCCTTCCAGCTCTATCCGGGCGATGTGTTCGGTTTCATCGGACCGAACGGAGCAGGCAAGACGACCACCATCAAGATGCTCGCCACGCTGCTGGAACCGACCAGTGGCACGGCAACCCTGAACGGCATCGATGTGGTCAAGTATCCCGAAGAGGTACGCCCCCTGCTGGGGTATATGCCCGACTTCTTCGGACTATACGAGGGGATTACCGTGCGCGAGTATCTGGAGTTTTTCGCCGCCGCGTATCGCATCCCTAAAGACCAGCGCTCGGCGATTATCGACAATGTACTGGAGCTGACCGACCTGACGGTGAAGAAGGACGCCTATGTCGAGACGCTCTCGCGCGGGATGCAACAGCGTTTGTGCCTTGCCAAAAGCCTTGTGCACGACCCTATTCTGCTCCTGCTGGACGAGCCTGCTTCGGGTTTAGACCCCCGCGCCCGAATCGAGATTAAAGAGCTCATTCGCGAACTGGGCGCGATGGGCAAAATCGTGCTGGTCTCGTCCCACATCCTGCCCGAACTGGCGGACTTCTGCAACAAGATTGGGATTATCGAGAAAGGTGAACTGCTGGTGTGGGGCGCGGTGGACGAGATTGTGAAGCAGATGCAGGTGACGCGCCATATCGCCATCCATCCCGTCGGTGAGATCGAACCGCTCATCCAACGGTTGGAGCGTTGCCCCTATGTTCACGGCGTCGAACCCCGAAATGGGCATGTTTTGGCGCATTTTGCAGGTGGGCTGGAAGAACAAGCCGAACTGCTCTCCGAGCTAATACACGAGGGGTTCCGAATCGCCTCCTTCCACGAGGAGTCGCTCGACTTGGAAGATGTGTTTATGCAGGTCACGCGCGGAGAGGTGAGCTGATTGCACGACATGCCCTACCCCGGTTCAGACCGACGCCGAAACGACCCGACCCCGCGCACTGCCGTCGGCAACAAGAGAGAGTCCTATGATGTGATTGTAATCGGTGCGGGCGTCATCGGCACGAGCGTGGCGTGGCATCTGGCGCAGTATGAATGTCGGAGGGTGCTGGTGCTTGACCGCGCCAACCAACCCGGCGCAGGCAGTACCAGCAGAGCAACAGGCGGGTTCCGCTGTCAATTCAGCACGCCCGTGAACATCCAACTCTCCCTGCGCTCGCATGAGAAACTCCTGCGCTTTCAAGAGGAGGTGGGCTACGCACCAGGCTACCGCCCCTGTGGCTACCTGTTCGTGGCGAACGATGAAGTCCAGATGCAGACCCTGCGTGAGGCACTGCGCCTCCAGCAACAGATGGGCGTTTCAGTGGCACGGGAAGTTTCGGTCGACGAGATACGCCAACTGAACCCCGAACTCTACACCGTTGACCTTGTGGGAGGCACTTTCTGCGAGTGGGACGGCTTTATCCAGCCGATGGCAATCCTGCAAGGCTACTACGAGGCGTCCAAACGGCTGGGAGTAACCTATCGGTTTGGCGTGCGCAAGGTTCAGGTCTGGCGTGAGGGCGATACGGTCATTGGTGCGATGGTAGACGGCGACTATGTGCCTGCAGGTGCGGTAGTGAACGCAGGGGGCGCGTGGGCAGGTCAGATTGCGCACGAGGTTGGCGTCGAACTCCCTGTTTACCCGCTCAAGCGTCAAGTAGCCGTCACTGAGCCGCTCAATCTCCTGCCCGAAACGATGCCGATGACGGTCGATGTGTCAGACGGTTTTCATCTGCGCATGCGCGATAGGCGCGCACTCCTGCTCTATCCACACGGGCTGAAACACGAACGCACTTTTGAGACCGAGTTCGAGGAGGAGTGGCTCCCGAAAGTGCTACAGCGCGCCCACTCACGCGTACCCTGCTTGAAGGATGTGACGATCGACCGCGCCCACTGCTGGGCAGGTCTCTATGAGATGTCGCCCGATAAGCACGCCATCGTGGGCGAGGCACCCGAGCTGTGCGGGTTCTATCTGGTGAACGGCTCTTCAGGGCACGGCGTGATGCACAGCCCTGCTCTGGGCGAAATCGTCGCTCAGCTGGTGCTGGGCATTCCACCTACAATCGATATTTATCCCCTGCGTCCCACGCGCTTCGCAGAGGGAATGCCCAACCACGACACGGGCGTGCTTTGAAACACTCGTGAACCATTCGGCGTCGAAATAGCGTATAATAGAGTAGGAGATTGAAGGTTATGAACTGGCTATCCTATCGCGGGGTCTGGGGAATCATCGTGGCGAGCCTACTGGTGGTGGGTGCTTATGCCCACGCCGAATCAGCACGCACGATAGCCTCCGCAACGAAGACCCGTTGTACCTGTGCGTTGCATCAAGACACTCAAGAGCAAACTTCTCAAGGACCTCAACTGACTCCACGCGACAAGCAAGAGATTGAGCTGGGGAAACGCATCGTCGCCGATATCGAGAAAGAGTATCGCTTCATCACCGACCCTGAACTGGTGGAGCGCGTGAATCGCATCGGGCAGACTCTGGCAGAGATTGCCCGCCAATTAGAGACGCGCGCCCGATTCGGTCAGGACGGTCCTGCACCATTTGAGTACACCTTCCGTATCGTGGATGAGAAGGATGTGAACGCCTTCTCGGTGCCAGGGGGCTTCATCTTCATCAACAAGGGACTTTTAGATTTCGTGTCGAGCGATGACGAGCTGGCGGGCGTGATTGCGCACGAGATTGTGCACGCATCACACCGTCATGTGATGGAGCTCATCAAGCAGGATGCCAAACTCCAGCAGCAAGTGCTGTTGCCCGCGCTGCTGGTGGGTGTGTTCGGACGATTGCCTGCGCAGGATTTTTCGAGCGTGATGACAGGCGCCCAACTCTACCGAATCGCACGCATCAGCGGGTTCAGTCAAGAAGCTGAAATCGACTGTGATTTGACCGCAGTGGAGTTGCTACGCCGTTCCCCTTACAATCCTGTGGGGCTGTTGGTCTTTATGGAGCGATTAGCCTCCGAAGAGCGTCGTCGTCCCCAAATCGACTGGGGTATTTTCCGCACGCACCCTGTATCCCGCGAGCGCGTGAAAATCCTGCGCGAAGCGCTGGAAGGGTACGAAATCCCCATCCGCCGTCGCGAAGTCAGCCCAGCACTGGCGGTGCGCGCCGTCCCTGTGGAAAGTGAGAACCCAGAGGGAGTCTATGTGGTGCGTCAAGACCGAATCGATATCTTCACGCCAGCCAACGACCCCCAAGCAGGCAGTTCGCGTGAACGGGCGCTGGCGATTGCCCAGAAACTGAACCGCTTGCTGGACGACGGCGTAGAACTCTTCGAGATACAACTCACGCCCGACAAGCGCGGAGTGCGCATCCGAAATGTCGAGCTGGTGCGTGTCTTGGACAGCGATGCCCAGTTAGCAGGCAAGACGCCTGAGGAAGTCGCCAACGCCGTTCGTGAGTCCATCAAACGCCTGCTCTGGAGCGATACGATTCGGATGAGTTTCTAAATCTGGTTCATCTCTCTAACTGCGCAACCTACTCAACCGCTCGCCATAAGCAGTCCGAGAGCCGTCGAGATGGAGCAGTCCCGCCGACTGTTCGGAACTGAACATCGGAACCTGAAGCGAGACCACATAGGGCTTGCTGAGCGCAATCAAGCACGCACCCTCGAACCAGTCTGCGCTCCGCTCCCGAACAAATCGCTCATGTGCCGACTCAGGAGGTAGGTTCAGGCTCAGGTGAATCGGCTTGCCCCAATCGCCCACTGTCTCTAACAGCTGGTCAAAATCGAACAGGTCGTAGTCGTGCCAGCAGAGATTGAGTTGAACACACTCGAAAAGCACATCCGCTTCTAAGAGTGCTTCCACCAAGCCGAACGCACCCGTGTTATGATAGAGTCCATTACTCATCGCCAGCAGGCGCAACATTCCGAAGTCCATCCCTCGTGCGACATCGCACACCTGCCGAACCGTTTCCACAGCAACGACGCGGGCAACCCCCTGCTTTTCAAAGTGCGCCAAATCCTCGAACAGGCTCCAATAGCGGATTTGTCCCCGATACTCGCTAATGACGCTTTGCACTCGCTGAAGTATCGTGTTGTTGAAAACCCCGCGTGCTTCGGCAATCTGCGTCTTTGTAAGTAGGTTCTCCCCCTTGAGCGCAGTCCGTTCCCGTCCCATCTGCTGAACAGTATCCGCCCAGTCCATATCAGAATCGCTCACTGAGAGCGCGACCATATTGAGCGGTGGGAACAGTTTAAGTTTATCGGGTACGGTGTGGAGTTGCGCACCCCACAGGAAGATTTCGCGCCCGCCCATCCGCTGAAGCCGTGCTTTGGCAAATGCGACGACCGCTTCCTCCCCCGCTTGAACCGCAAGGTCTAACGCTTGAAGCATCGAGTCAGGGTCAGGCGTGCCTTTGCTCTCCACGAGGCTCTTCGCTTCGTGAAGCCGATTTTGAGCCGATTCCATATTCACGCCCCGACGCACATATTGGCGTACGAACGCGCTCACCCTATCAGTTCGATTCAGAGCAAGTTCACGCTCTACGATTAGGGGCGCTGAGCGCGTGGTGTAGCCCTGACCCTTCGGTCCTGACGCCCACAGATAGATACGCCCCACACTCGGCAGTGGGAGTGGATAGGCAAACCCGATAGGGCTACTGTGGTAGTCCGTCTGCATCGCTTGAAGGGTCTGCTCGACCTGACTCACGGGCAAAGGTTCCCCTTTGGGCGTAGTCACCCGAAGTAGTCCCCAATCGTCCACCGCGCCTGCTGTTTGAAAGACCATCTTACTCACAATTTTCGGCACTATTGTACCGAATTTCAGTCAGGGATTAGGAGACTTTTGGCGGTTAGCCGTTTTTCCATCGCGTGGAAGCCGTCGCGCCATCGGGTGAGTTCGTAGGTGCGTCGCAGGGGCGCAAGATTGAGCCTACCCGACGCCATCAGGCTCAGCACACGCTCCCAAGTCGCCCAAGTGTGGCTGAAGGTTCCCTGCAGGCGCACATTCTTGCCCACTATCGGGTCTAAGTTGAAGCCCAACGGTTCGGGTCCCCATCCGACCTTCGTGATTTGTCCATCGGGGCGCACCACCCTCATACAAGTTTCCAGCACTTGGGAGTGCCCCACCGCATCGATGACCAAGTCCGCACCGTAGCCATCGCCCTGACGCTTGACGAAACGCTCCACTGGGTCAGCGTCGGCACAGAGCACCACATCTGCACCCGACGCCTCCGCCATCTGAAGGCGCACACCATCCGTGCTGAGACCTACCAGCACAATCAGGCGCGGCGAGAACAGTTTCGCCATCTGCACACACAGCAAGCCAATCGGACCGCTCCCGAACACAACAATCAAGTCGCCAGGCTTGGGGTTGGAACACTCGATCACGGCGTGCGAGGCGACACAACACGGCTCGGTCATGCCTGCATCTTCGAACGAGACATTCGGCGGGATGTGGTGTAGCACGCGTGCGGGCACGCGCACATAGGTGGTCATCGCGCCGTTGATGCCGTAGCCGAAGCCCAAGCGGTGGGGACAGAGGTTGTAGCGCGCCGTTCGGCAGTAGGCGCACTCGCCACAGATGTAGCCTGCGGTCTCGCACGCCACTCGGTCGCCCACTTGCCAACCCTGAACGCCCTCCCCTACCTGTGCAATCACGCCTGCAAACTCGTGCCCCAACACCACCGGCACATTCACCGCCCACGATTGCGTGTTGTGATACTGGTGCAGGTCGGAACCGCAGACACCCACTGCTCTCACGCGCACCAGCACCTCCCCAGCGCGCGGGGTCGGCTCGGCAATCTCGCGCAGTTCGACACAGCCCGCCTCTAACTGATAATGCACGACCGCCTTCATCCGATGTGGTTCCTCAAAAACTGAGCGGTTCGAGGCAGTTGCTCGGTCGGGTCGCCTGCGATACCGCACTCCAACGCCATATAGCCTGTATAGCCGATTTCCTTGAGTGCGTTCAGCCCAGCACCGAAGTCGGTGTGTCCCTGACCAGGCAGGAGCCGATTGCTATCTGCCAGATGCACATGCGCTATCCACTCCCCTGCGTTGCGTATCGCTTCAGGAATATTCGCCTCCTCGATAGACATGTGGAAGAAGTCCGCCATTATCTTCACATTCGGGTGGTTGATTGCTTGACAGACAGCGACGGCGTCTTCCAGTCGGCGTAGCAGGTGGGTCTCGTAGCGGTTGAGCGGTTCGAGCAGGATGAGGCTCCCTGCTTTCTCGGCGGTTTGAGCGAGGTCTTCGAGGAGTCGGTGGAGCAGGTCTTGCTCTAACTGCATCGGCGTAGCGAGCGGGCTGAGGTCGGGAATGCGCGGTCCACCGAAAATGGGCACGACAATCAGTCCTACTGCACCGAGGTCGCCCGCGACAAAGAGCAGGTCGCGAATGTCGCGCATCGCCAGTTCACGCTCGGTAGGGTTCGCATCGAGCAAGCAACCGCGAAAGCCTGCACAGATGGTGCTGACGCGTATAGGGCTACTCTTGAGTGCGTCTTGCACCTCTGCCACACGCTCTTTCAGCCCTCCGCCCCACAGCTCGATACCCTCGTAGCCCCACTCGGCGAGTCGCTCGAGCCGTTCGGGCAGGCTGTTGCCGGGCACTAAGCCCTCTTGGCACGCAAGTTTCATAGGCGGTCAGTTCGGCAGTAAGCGCGTAAGTCCTGCTATCAAAGGGAAACCCTCAGCCCAGCAACCAGTCTAATAACACCCGTCGGATTGGCACAATCACCCACCGTATCGGGTCAATCAGACCGTTCGTCACATACGGCAGGATGAGAATCGAGCCGAACAAGATAATCGGACCGTAGAGCATTTGGAAGTTCCAGTAGCGTCGGTCATAGATGTCGGGTAGAAATCCTGACAGCACTTTTGAACCGTCCAGCGGGTGGAGCGGAATCATATTGAAAATCGCCAGCGTCACATTCACCACAATCATCATAAACACAAAATCGAGGTAGACTGGGGTTGGCTCGTCTTCGCCTCCTGCACCTGATGCAAGCCTCGCAATCAGAATTCCCCTCAAGATGATGGCGAACAGGATTGCCAAGATGATGTTCGAGAGCGGTCCGATGAAGGCGGTCATCACCCAGTCGAATCGGGGATTGCGGAAGTAGCCGGGGTTCACGGGCACGGGTTTCCCCCAGCCGAAGCCCACTCCTGCAAAAGCCAAAATCACGATGAGAATCGTGCCCAGCGGGTCTAAGTGGGCGATAGGGTTCAGCGTGACCCTGCCCTGCCGACGCGGAGTGGGGTCGCCCGCTCGGTCGGCATACCAAGCGTGCGCAAACTCGTGAACGGTCAGACTGAGCAGAATCGCAATCAGCAGAAGAAGCGAGGTGATGATATACTCCGGTGACATAGCCCCTCGATTCTACCCACTCACATCACGCGCATGATATCGATATCGCGCTCCTCCTCGTCAATCGGAGGCAGTTGCGACAGGAGTTCGATTTGGCGTTGGATGTCTTCTTCCTCCCGCGCATAGATGGGGTCGCCGTGTTCCGATGCCATCATCCAGAGCTGAGCATCGCGCGGGGTCACCAGCATCAGGTCGACATAGTAGTCGGGTTCGAGCATTGGCTGGATACGGCTTGCCAATTGGCGTAGGGTCTCGACCTTGTCCTCGTGCGGGAGGGCTTCATCCACCCAGACACCGAAGGTCGCATCGCTCTGCATCACGCCCTCAGCCCGCACGGTGAACGCCAACACCAGCTGGATTGCTTCCAGGTCTTCAAAGATGGGGATGAGGTCGCCAATCATCTCCGCTGGAATCGGTTCACGCCCGTCTGGGCGCGGGTCATCCAAAAAGTGTCGTTCTTCAAACATGGGTTCTCTCCACCTGAGAGTATACCTGCTTTTCAGAACGCGCTCGCCCTCTTCCCGTCAAAAATAGTGTATCATTCTGCCGAAGGAGAACTGTTATGAGAGAGCGTTTGTTTCTGCTGATCGCGCTTTTGGCAAGCGTGGCGACGATGGCGTTCGCCCAACAGCCGATTCCCGTGCCGAGTCTTCAGGCACAATTGGAATCGGAAGCGCCCGGTGTGATGTTCTATCGCGAGGGGCACGACATCCGACGCGTTTGGGGCGTGCCATTCGCATTCGGAAGCAGCCCTATCGAAACAGCCCAGAGTTTTATCAACCGCTACGAACTGCTCTTCACGGAGGGCAAGAGCCAACTCCGCTTCTCGCACACGCAGGATGTGATGAACGGCAAGTTCACCGCGCTCTACTATGTGCAAGAGGTGGACGGCATCCCTGTCGACAAGGGCGAACTGACCCTGCTGGTGCTGACACGCGAAGACTATCCGCTGGTTCTGGCGAGCAACGCCGTACGCCATGTTGAGCCAGTGCTAACCAAGCCCCACCTAACCGCTGAGGACGCAATCGCAATCATCCAGAAACTCCGCCCCAAGCTGGAGGTGGATACGAAGCCAGAACTCATCATCTACCCCGCGGAGGAGCATACCCACCTCGCTTGGGCGTTTAGCGTGGACAACCATATCTTGGAAGAGCGTGAGCGCTATCGAGTGTTCGTTGACGCGCACACGGGCGCAGTGCTGGAGTGGCGCTCGGAGGTCTACTATCAGGACATCGTGGGGCGCGTGGACGGCTACGCCACGCCCGGTTTGAGACCTGATAGTAGCCAGAATCCGCCCGTCCTGCGCTCCATCCCGAAACTGCGTCTGAGCGTCATCGGTGGCTCGAGCGTCTTCAGCAACTTGGACGGCACTTTCACCCTTCCCTTCAGCGGTTCGGGCACAGCGACTGTGCGAGCCGACTTGATTGGCACGGGCGTGCGCGTGCAGAACCAAGCAGGCACAACGCTCTCGCTCCAGCTGACCGTGACCCCACCTGGTCCTGCGAACTTCCTTTTCAATAGCTCGCCAACCGAGTTCAACACCGCCCAGATGAATGGACTCATCCATACGCAACTGGTGTACGATTTCGTGAAGTCCATCAATCCGAACTACCCGGGCATAGACATCCAAATTCCGTGTAATGTAAACCTCAATCAGAACTGCAACGCCTACTATAGCAACCGCACTATTAACTTCTACCGAGCAGGCGGGGGCTGTGTGAACACCTGCTACTCGACGGTGGTGTACCACGAGTACGGGCACTTCGTGATTGCGATGGGGCACCCGAACGCTTCGGGCGACTATCACGAAGGGATTGCCGATGTGACGGCAGCGTTCCTGACCGATGACCCCTGTTTGGCAATAGAGTTTCAAGGGGTCGGCGCAGGCTGTCTACGCAACTCGGTGAACGACCGTCTTCACCCTTGTTCAGGAGGGGTTCACTTCTGTGGTCAGGTGATTAGCGGAGCGTTCTGGCAGACATTGCTGGAGCTACGCGCCCGCTACGGCAGTCGTCAGCAGGCGTTGGAGGTGGCGCGCCCACTCTACCTGAACAGCATTCTGCTTCGTCCGACGGGCATCAGTCCCCAGATAACCATCGATGTGCTGACTCTGGACGATGACGACGGCAACATCTACAACGGCACACCCCACTACCAGCAGATTGCAACGGGCTTTGCGCGCCATAACCTGCCCGCGCCCCAACTCGACTGGGTGCGCATCCAGCCATTGCAGTTGCCTCAAGGGATTGTGTCGCCCCCGACGAATGTGGCAATCCCGCTCCTGCGCATCGTGGTGCAGGTCTCTAACTTGGTGGGACAGGTGAACCCGAACGCCGTGTTCGTGCGCTACTCGGTGAACGGGGGCGCAACCCAAACCGCAACCCTGCGCCGTATCGCCAACACCGACCGCTACATGGGCGCAATCCCTGTGCCCCCTTGTGGCAGTACCCTACGCTACTACATCGAAGCGTTGGACACGCAAGGCAGAAGCACTTTCTACCCACGCGAGGGCGCAAACAACCCGATTAGCGTCTTGTCGGCACTTGACTTCGTACTCACCTTTGAAGACACCTTCGAAACCAACTTGGGCTGGACGGTTCAGAACGACCCTTCGCTCACTGCAGGGGCTTGGGTGCGCGACATTCCACGGGGCACCTCGCAGAGCGGACAACCCGCGAACCCTGGTAGCGACTCGCCCGACTCCGGCTCGCGAAGCTTCTTCACAGGTCAGGGTAGTGTCGGAGGCTCGGTCGGTGAAGCCGATGTGGACGGCGGTCCGACCTATCTCATCTCGCCCGTGCTGAACTTGGCGGGAGGCGATGCCATCATCGAGTACTACCGCTGGTTCTACAACGGCACGGTGATTGACGACACCTTCTGGGTAGAAGTTTCCAACGACAACGGCGCCACTTGGCATAGGGTCGAGACGGTCGCCTACCAGCAGGGTGCCACCAATGGTTGGGTACGACGCAGTTTCCGCGTGGGCGACTATGTGACGCCGACAAATCAGGTGCGCGTGCGCTTCGGCACGGTCGACAACCCGAACAACTCTATCGTCGAGGCGGGCATAGACCACTTCGTGGTTCGGCGTATCCTCTGCCCCTAAGCGCGACGGCGCGAACGGCTGAAGAGCGTCGCCATGTAGCAGACGAAGGCACTGAGAGCGTGCCCGATGCTGAAGGTTCCAAGAGAACGCTTGGCAACCTCCGCATAAGCTTGGGCACGCTCTTGCTTTTCGGGCAGTTGACCGGCGACCTCCATTGCCAAATCGTACCGCTTCTGCTTCAGGAAGTGGTTCATCAAAGTGTCGGTGAGTGAACGGCGTAGGCTGGGTTCACCCATCTGGAGCGCCATTCCCAACACATAGCCATAGCGTCCCGAATGAAGATAGCCCTGTGCCATCTGATAGAGTGTCTCGGTGCGTCGAGCCTCGCTTCGTAGAGAATAGGCAGTCTTGAGAGCGGGTTCGTGCCAACCGCTCTCAGCAAGGGTGAGTGCGCAAAGCTGGAGCAGTTCCTCGCGCTGTGCCTCGTCCGAAAGGCACATCAGGGCGTTCGGCAGAAGCACAGGGGATTGGCTTGCACCGACTTCCTGCACCACGATTCGCACTGCCTCGTTGCGCTTCTGCTTATCGGGATACGATGCCAATAAGCGCACCGTGCGCTCCAACTCCTTCGGGTCTAAGAATGGATGGAGTAGCACACGCAACGCCTCACCCCGAAGGCTTGCGTCGGTAATGCTGAACCCTATCTGAAGCGCGGATTCAAGCGATTGGCTTTGGTGAAGCACGGACGCCAACGGTTGGAGCGACTCTTTCAATCGGCGTGGGTCGCCCAACCTCAGCACCGCCTCCATCAACCGCTGAAACTGAGCGGTGCCGAGCACAAGGCGGAACCACATCCTGAGAAACTCGGCGCGCCGTGCCGATTGACGCTGACGCCAGAGCCAGTCCAACAATCCCCTCGCCGAGAGATGTGGAATGCAAACCGACAGCACTGTGCTGAGAGTCTCCAAGCGCAGGGCGTCATGCTCGATTCGGAGAACCTCTTTGAGTAGTTTCTCGACCTGCTTAGAGTGAAGCGCACTGTATGCCAGCGCACGCACCAGCTCGTGGCGCAGAGTGCGTTCTGGAATTTGGAAGATAGCCGAGACCCCCTTCGCGAACTTGTCCGATTCGAATAGCACTTCCGCCAGCACCAGCCCCGCCTCTTGGCGCAGGGTTTCGTCCTCGATTGCCTGAATACGCTCTAAAATCGCTTGGAGACGGTCGGCTTGGAGTTGGGAACGGAAAAGCATACTGAGCGCGCTGTTGCGCTTGGACGGCTTAGGCAAGCGCAAGGAGGCTTGAAACAGAGACGCAAAGTCGCTCCCGACGCCCTTCACCTGTGCCATCCGCAGTAGTTCCTCGCGCTGGGAAGCGTCTTCTAACTGCAGGGCAAGTGAAAGCACACGCTCATATTGCCCTGCGCGTATCTGCTCTCGCAGGATGGCGCGCAAGACTTCACTGCGGCGTGCCTCGTCGGTACTGCTGATCAGCGATTGAACCGCCGAGTCGCCCCGCCCCGTCTCGCTCATCATTCGGGCGATGGTGCGCAGGGCATCCGTGCGGTGCTGGATGTCCAAGATGTAGAACGCGGTGTGAATCGCCTCTTCAAAGGTACGCTCAGCGAGTGCGGTCAGCCCAAACCTCACCTGCGCTTGTGCGGCGCGTGCAAACGCAATCGCCTGCTTACGCGGGTTGCCCAATCGGCGTATCTCGACCAGCTCGGTTTCAAAAGCGTACTGGAGTGTGTTCTGGGCATCGTGGGGCAGTCCTAATCGGTACTGGGCGGTGGCGACCTTCCTGAGCATTGCCGAACGCGCAGTCAAACTCACCATTTGTAAAGCACTCTGCTTCGCCTCGCCCAGCAGACGGCTCACCTCGGATTCGTGAGCGAAGGTGGCATAGACCTCTGCCAGCTGAACGAGTGCCTCCACGCGGTCAGCACCGTGAACGAGATATTCGGTCTCGGCAACTGCTTCGTCTAACGCGTGGAGCGCATCGTTGACCATCCCCAACTCATATTGGGCGCGCGCATATTCAATCAGGGTGGTGATGCGCCGAAACGCACTTTTGGAAGTGGTTCTCTTAGGCGTCAGCGAACCGAGATGACGCCCCGAATCGGGAGCCTCATCCTGAGCCAGACTCCCTGCCTCGTGCCAGGAGCGCAGTGTTTCATCAAATGCCATTCCAGATTCCTCTAAGAAGGTTATTCCATAACGCGGGTTTAGGACTAAAGTCCCCCTTATCCCCGAAAAATCGTGGTATAATCGCATTAGAACGAATGCAATCGGGTGCGTATGAATGGTACTTTCGGCTCTTCGGGGGGCTGGAGGCACAATCGGGGTCTCTGGTGGTGACTCGTTTTCGCACGGTCAAAACCGCGCTTCTGCTGGGCTATCTAATTGCGCACCCACCCCACCGCTTCGGGCGGGAACATCTCGCTGATCTGCTCTGGCCCGATTCTGCGCCCGAACAAGGGCGCGCCAGCCTCAGCGTCTGTCTGAACTCTCTGCGGAATGCTCTTCAAACACCTCATCAGCCCTCCCCGCTTCTCCTCACTGACCGCACCCAGGTGGGGCTGAACACCGAGTACTTCACCTCTGATGTTCAGGAGTTCGAGCAACTGATTCAGTTAGCCCAGCACACGCACGATACAGGTCAACAACGGCATGCACTGGAGCAGGCGGTTCAACTTTATCAGGGCGAGTTTCTAAGAGGCTATTATACCGAGTGGGTCACCGAAAAGAGCCTCGTCTACCAAAACGACTGCCTCAAGGCGTTGGAGCAGTTGGTCATGTTAGACCGCGAGGAGCCGAGCCGAGTGGTTCACTGGCTTCACAAGCAGATTGAGTTAGACCCTTTCAACCCTGAACCTTTGGTTCAGCTAGTTCAGCTTAATGAAACGCAGGGGCATTCCAAGCCAGCATTAAAGGCACTTGAATCGTGGTGCGAGCGTTGGGCGCGTGAAATAGGCGGGAATCTCCCTCGATCGGTTCAGACGCTGATGGCGCGGATGCCTCAGGTTGTGGCGATCGACTCGCATACCCATCTCACAGTGTCCAGTTTCGAAGCCTCGCGTCCCGATAAGCCTGTTTCTTCCCCTCTGGACGATCGTCCCCCGATACCTGCGATTCGTCCCCTACCTCGACCTGCCCTGCCCTGCTTCGGGCGAGAACGCGAAATTCAGCAAGTGGTTGCGCTCCTTCGCGACTCTCCGTGTGTCACCCTTGTCGGCTTGGGCGGGATTGGTAAAACGCGCTTGGCGTTGGAGATTGCCCACCATTTAGAAGACGAGGGGGGGCACCCCATCGTCTGTTGGGTCAATCTCCTGACCATCAGCCACGCTGAGGAGATTCCCAACGCCATCACCGACGCCTTGGGACTGCCCCGAACGCTCAAACCTGTTCAGCAGTTGGCACATTATCTCCAACAGCACCCCGACACCCTGTTCATTTTGGACAATCTGGAGCACCTAATGCCTGAGGCACAGCAGGTGATGGCGCACCTATTCGAGGAGGCTCCTCAATGGCATGGTCTGCTGACTTCTCGCATTCCGCTCAGCGTGCCCCAAGAACAACGCTACGAGTTGCAACCACTGGCGTTGAACTGTTCGTTCGATTCACCTGCTCTTCAGATGTTCGAGGCGTATGCGCGTCGCGTTCGCCCCGATTTTCGGCTGACCGAGAACAACTTAGAGACGCTCTATCAGCTCTGTTCGGTGTTGGAAGGCATCCCGCTGGCGTTGGAGTTGGCTTCGGCGCGTCTGACCGTGCTGACCCCCCGTCAGATGCTGGAACAGATGAACCGTCGTTTGGATTGGCTCCGTTCTCGGCGTCATGTTCTGCAGGCGCGCCACCAGAGTTTCCGTGCGGTGCTGGACACCACAATGAACCTGCTGAGCGAAGAGGCACGGAACGGGTTCGCTCGGCTGGCGGTGTTTCCAAAGGTGTGGACAGTGGAGCAGGTACAGCAGGTCTGCTTTCCCGACACGCCCACCGCAACCGTTCAGGACTGGTTAGAGGAGTGGCTGGAAGCAGGACTGGTGCGCCACTGCCAGACTTCAGAGGAAGTGCTACGCTATACCCTGCTCGAGGTCGTTCGCGAGTATGCTGAGGAGCATTTAGAGCCAGACCTGCACGCTCAGTTGCGCAGGGCACACCGCGATTGGGTACTGGCAACGGTTCAGAAGCGTCACTCCGAAGCCTATTCTCAGAACCTTTTGGCGTGGCTCACCTATTGGGATGAGGAGCGTCTGAACCTCTGGCAGGCGATCGAGACTTCCTTTACCTTGCAGGAAACCTCGCTTGCGGTGCAGTTGCTATGGACGAATCTGCGCTACTTCCTGTTGCGCCCATGGCTGAACCAAGCATTAGCGTGGCTCGAGCGCACCAAAGCGGAACCGATGGAGTTGGACACCCAGATTCGAGCAGGCGTCCTTCACTGCAACTATCTCTTTTATTTAGAGCGGTTCCAAGAATGCCATCGGGTGGCTCAGCGGTTGGCGGAACTCTGCCCCCACACCCATCCACTTCACGGTTGGGCACTCTATTGGCCGATGCACTCTGCCTACATGGTACACGACAGGACACTCCTCGAGCAACATCACAACGAGGCTGAAAAGGCATGGCAAAACAGTCAAGAGCCGAGCCTCTTCCTTGCGTGGAGCCGACTGTTTTACTACCTCACTTCGCGACAGGGCACTTCCGAATGGATTCAACAAGCGTTGGAGCGGGCGCACCAATCGGGCGACCCCCTCCTGATACGCGATGCCCTCGATTGGCAGCTGGAATATCTGACGACACAAGGTGAGTATGAACGCGCGCTCCAACTCCTCGACACCCTCGTCCAGAACCCCCTCACGAAAGACGATTTGTACTGGTACGGAGCGATGTTGATTGCTCAAGCCTACTGCGCTTTCCATCTTGGAGATTTGGACACCGCTGAAGCCTACTTGCAGGAGCGTCTGGAGTTAGACCCGATCGTGGGCTATCTGCCCGAGGCAACGCTTATCTTCAAGGTGAACCTGTTGCGCCTGCGTGGGCGATATGATGAGGCGATGCAACTCGCGGAGCAACTCCTCACGAGCCAAGCCGTGCGCGAATCGCTCCACCTAACCGCCAGCACACTTGAAGCGTTGACACGGGTCGCTCTGGACTTAGGCAAAGGGTCGCTGGCAGAATCGTCGATACGCCGAGCGATGGCTCTGCGCTTGCAAGAGGCGGATGAGTTCCGCATTCACAGTGTAGGCGTGTTGCTGTCCGCCGTGTTAGTACGCACCAATCCCGAAGAGGCGCTCCGAGAGATACAATCCCACTGCGACTATTGGCAAGCCAATCGGTCAATCCCCCAGCGTGCAAATGCGCTCCTGACGCTTGCAGAGGTGTTCCTTCAGTTAGGGCAGACGGAGCCTGCAGAAGAACATCTTTCCGAAGCCACTGCGCTAAACCAACAGATGGCGCGCAAAATCCCCCTGATTGCGTGCCAAGAGATGTTGGCGCGCATTCGCTACCGTCAGGGCAATCGTGAAGAGGCAGATGCCTTGTTGATCGAGGCAGAACGCCAGCGTGTAGAACTCGGTACGCCCCGCCCACCCGCTTGGCAACTGTAGCACGGGCGTTTCACAAAGTGTAGCCCAGGCATTCCTGCCTGTGCCCATGCAGATTGGGCATCCTGACCACACAGCCTATAGGACGAACGACTCGGACAGATGTACGAATGATGCGCTGATGTCGCTGGACGATTCGCTGATGTCACTGGACGATTCGCTGAAGCCCTCACCCACCCCGCCCCTTCCTCTCCCACAAGGAGAGCTTACTGCACGACACTTTTTGAGGGAGAAAAGAAAACGGGCGCACACGGGGGTGCGCCCTGCCCAACAGAAGCCGACCTCAGGCACAAGA